>Ga0210044_10004836_pt1 | contig 18555 bp, 11 predicted proteins | sample CryGey13umfilter_2_FD_183959 | JGI IMG/M metagenome (GOLD analysis project Ga0210044, IMG submission 183959) | Groundwater microbial communities from aquifer in Utah, USA - Crystal Geyser 4/9/14 3 um filter (SPAdes) (version 2) | ecosystem: Environmental > Aquatic > Deep subsurface >... | reverse complement strand
AGGGTTTTCGTGGCCGCCAGTTCCGACAAGTTGCGCAGGGTGTTAGGGCTTTCCAGTTCAACCTGCCGGTCGAACAGTTCATCTTGCACAAACGCCTTGACCTTGCCATACAGTACGTCATAGCCGCTGACCAGCCGCAAATCCTTCATAATGGTCTGCGCGAAGTAAGCGATGACGCTGCGATAATCGGCTACGCCCGCTGTGTCGAGAATAGTAGTATGCGTCACCTCGCCAGTGGTGATGTCCTTAAAGACGATCTCCCGCTGTTCCTCCTCGCTAAACTGCCGGTAAGCCACCTTGGCATGACCGAGCGCGCCCACATTCAAGTCGCCCAGGTTCTTGTATTCTCGGTAGTGCCGGGGCGTCAGCACCGGGATTTCAATATCCAGCGCGTCGATGTCTTTTTTGACATTTTCCTTATCAATCTCCACTACAAGCGGAGCTATAGCAAGAGCGCCTTCCCCCATCGGCTTGCGTTCGAGTACCACACCTTCTGCCTGAATGGATTCTACGAAATCCATAAAGGCATTGGTGCCAACCACGCTGACGTATTCTTCCAGGCCGCCAGGGTACATTTTGCGCAGGCCGCGCCCCAAGGTCTGTTCGGGCAGGATGTTACTCGGGGCCGAATAAGCGCGAAGGCCAACGATGGTCGTGACGTTGCGCACGTCCCAACCCTCTTTGAGCACCATCACAGAGATGATGGCTTTATAGGGGCTGTCCTGCCCGTCAATCGCGTTCGCTTGTTCGCGCAACAAATCCATTTCCTCTTTGGCTTTTCCAGATGTTGCTTCAGAAATCTCGTCATTTTTCTTGGTGTGAATGACCAGAACCGCCCCCTTCAAGTCAGGGTAGTGGCCTTCGAGGTATTCGGCCACGTCGTCGCAGTTGCGGGTATCGTCGGTCATCACGAACAGGATGGCCTTCTTGTCCAGCTTTTCGTGTTCGGCATAAGCCTTGCGCCACTCGATCACGCCCAGGTGAATGTAGTCAGCGTATTTCTCCGTGTACTTGGCGCTCTGGCGCTCCACCAGTTTGGCGCGGCTGGGCGCATCGGGGAGGACGGGGTGCTTGACGACATTTTGCGAGATGGCCTCCACCAGCGGGTAATCGGCGACGGTCTGCACGAAGATCGCGCCGTTGTTGTGCTTGGGCGTCGCGGTTACGTCCACTTGCAGGGAGAGCGCGGACCCTTTTTGCTTCAGGCGGTTGTGAATATCTTCGATGGACTTGAACCAGGCCATGCGCGGGTCGTGGATGTGGTGCGCCTCGTCGTTCAGCACCACCAATTCATCAATGTCGCGCACGATCATCCCCAAATCTACTTTAGAGTCAGTGGTCGCGCCGGTGGGCCGTTTGCCCAGAAAGTATTCCATTGTGTTCTCGTCGTCGGGCGAAGCGGGAATATCGTCACCGGCATAGACGCGGTGGATATTGGTCAGGAAGATGTTGCCGGTGGGGCGGGTGATGCGCACCTCGTCCTGCACATGAAGTGTCAGTTGAAAATCGTCGCGCCAGTTGTGCCCGTCCACGCCGTTTTCGGGAATGACTGGGTCTTCAAAGAAAATACGCAGACCTTGAAAATCCTTGTAGATGCGATCCAGCACAATGATGTTAGGGGCGATCACGAGAAAGTTGCGCGCCAGTTGCGACTCCGGCTCATACAACTTGTGGTAGAAGCTCCAGGCCAGAACCAGGCTCAGTACCTTGGTCTTGCCGGTACCAGTGGCCATTTTCACCACAAAGCGCCGCCAGCTCTCGTCAAAATCAATAGGCCTTACAAGCCCAGAGGCGTCGTAACGCATCAGGTCGAACTTGTCCTGCACCCCCACTACGTCATAGAGGTAGATAATTGTCTCCAGCGCCTCGCGCTGGGCAAAGTAATACTGAAACTCGGCCATTGTGCCATCAGCCTGAGGCAGGAGGTGCGGGGTGTTGAACCACCAATTGAGCAAGGTGCGGCTGGTGTCTGTCGCCCCCACATAGCCGCTATCCCGCCAATCCTTCACTTTCTTGCGCAGTTGCGGCACCAGTGGCGGCATCAGCTTGTCCATGCTGGATTCCCGCAAGGCTTCATCCGCCGGGAACCAGCGGATAGCCGGGTCGAGGATTACATAGGGCGATTCGGGGAAGTTGGGATGGAGCGCCATTATTTCTTTCCTCCCACAGTAACTTCAACAATGGACATGGTGTCAGTGCCAAAGATGTCCACGACCTTGACCGCCAGTTTGCGCCGCCCCGGTGTGCATTCCTGAAAGACGCTGGTCAGTTCCAGCGAGCGGTCTTTTTTGGTGCGGAAGGATTGCCACTCGTTTTCAAAGATGTAATCCCCCGTCCATCGCTCCTCCCACTCGCCGCTGTCTTCGTTCTTTTTGCGGATGATCTCCCGCTTGCTCTCGAAGTTGAAATCCACCGCCCAATAATCTATCCAGTCTGTCCAATTCTTCGTCAGGACCTCGCGTTTCACAATGCCCTTCGCGTCCTTGCTCACCTTGACTATCTGCCCTTTCTCTACCACGATCTTGCTGGCTTTGTCTTTGAGCGTCGCCTCCGCGGCGGCAATCGAGTCTTGTGAGTAAAACACCGAAAAGTCGGTCAGTTCTACCGCCACGTTATTGCGCTTGACGTGGGGCTTGACCTCGATGAAGGAGACATCGTGAAAGACCACCTGGTTTTTCTCCACCGCCCGCTTGTCGAACACCTCGGCGGGGATGTACTTGGGGGCGATGTCGATGCCCTTGGCGCGCGCTTCGTCTAACACATTGGGGAACAGTCCCATCTCGAATTCAAAGCCCAGAATGTCCACGCGGGTGATGTGCTTCTGGCGGCATTCCAGGATCACCTCTTCCACGAACAGGCGCGTCACCGGCAAGTTGACTGGCCCAACCGCCACCAGCCGCCCAGCCTTTTTGCCGTGGAAGGTGGCAAAGCCGTCGGTCTTTTCGGCGCGGTAGGCGCGCAGGATCAGGTCAACGAAGGCGGCTTCCTTCTCCTCCAACTGCTTCTGCTGTTCCGCCTCGCGCAGGTTGGGGTTGACGCCGATGTAGTGCTGGCGCTCGTACTTGCCCAGGTTGAGGATTTCAAAGGCGCGGTAGGCCTGGCCTTCGGCTTTCAATTGCCGCTGGATGCCAATCAACCGCTTGCGGGTGGTGTGGATCGCGAACTTGCCCAGGTCGCAGACGATCCACTTGCGCCCCAGCTTTTCCGCGACTGCTGCCGTGGTTCCGGAGCCGCAGAAGAAATCGGCCACCAGGTCGCCTTCGTTGGAAGATGCTTTGATGATGCGTTCGAGGATTTCCTCATGCTTCTGGGTTGGATAGCCAACTTTTTTGTCACCTCGAAGAGCAGGGACCTCAATGAAATTATCTGGTTTATATTCGGTTACTTCAAAATAGACGATTTCTCCATTTTCATTTCTTTGCCTTTCAGCTTTGCCGGTTTCGGAATTCCAGACGTGCTTGCTTGCAGTCCGATATTTCTCTGGGTCTTTAATAGGTTCATAAATTTCATTCCAAATATGCTTGCCTTTATTCATTGCGAAATAGAAAATTGTCTCGGTATTCTGATGAAATTTCGATGATTTAGCTTTTAAGCCAACAGCGGTATAGTGAACGATAATTTCATTTTGGAAATTTGCCTCCCCAAATATCTCATTGATAGCTAAGCGAATGTATGGAGAAACCCGCCAATCACAATGCACATAAATACTCCCGTCCTCGGCCAGCAGATCACGCATCAGTACCAGCCGCTCGTAGATCATGGCGATGAAGGAATCCGCGCCCTTACCCCAGGTGTCGCGGTAGGCGATTTCTTCCAGGATGTTGGGCTTCTTGGTGAAGGTGTCGCCGCCAATCTCAATGTCCATGGAAAAATCCGCGCCCACGTCAAAGGGCGGGTCAATGTAAATAAGCTTGATGCCGCCCTGCTTTTCGATTTCCTCGCGCAGGGGGCCGTTTTTCAGGCTGGAGAGAATCAGTTTGTTGTCGCCCCAGATGAGTTTATTGGTCCAGCCCTTGAGTTGCCGACCGCGGGCGTCAAAAAAACCTCGTTGCAATGCAGTGTCTTCCGGCTTCTCGGCGCGGGGTTCGTCCACCTGCTCAATCACCTGAAAGGGCAGGACGATGTTGCTAACCTCGTTGGTCTTGCTGTTCCAGACCAGTTCCACCTCCCGCTTATCCTCAAAGAGCAAAAAGCGATACTTGTCCGGCAGGGGTTTGTCGGCTTCAATATAGCGAATGATCTCTTGTTGTTCTTGTTCAGTCAGGCGTGGCATGAAAGCCTCTTCTGCTTTTCGCGTTGCGCGCCATAGCAATCACCCAATTCCAAAGCGGTTTAAGTTATTCACATCAAAGATATTTGCAGAGAGATATTTATGCAAGCAGTATAACGAGGAGGACTTCTGAGAGTTGGATGAGGGAATCAGTTTCTGAAGGCACCCCAGCAGGGTATTATTTTCCGTATTGTCGATGATTGTGCTTATTTTATCGCCCATAACGAAGCGCCTCTCTGCATTTTTGGGTAAAGGATAACTCCGCAATGACGGCGGACTATCCACCGTCGTCCGCAGTTTCGGTCGATCTTCATAACTTTAAACGATGCTAACGAGCAAGTCAATAGATTTGCATCCTGCTTGGTGACCAACATTGCCCATGCCATCTCCACTCCCTGCGCCGCGCCTGGAAACAAAACCGAAGCATTGGCCCAGCAGGTAGCCAAGAGAAGAGTGAGGTCGGGGCCTCTATCCCAAGGTGAAGCGGATCAGGAAAGTTTTGTGTTTTGAGCAGTCAACCCCGCTTGACTTCACGAAAGACAGAACCCTCGAATTCGCGCCGAAATATATCTCAACGAAAGCCTTCATTTTCTCCAATTGTCCAGTTGCGACAAAAAAGGCCATGTTGCTGATATATGATATAGCGAACATTCAATGCGTTGGGTTTTGCAGGCGGTGTGTATTACTACAGATTCGAGACCGGAGGAACTTGGCAGAGCGTACGATGGTTCTCATGAAATAATGGCTCGATCATCTTTTTCACAATAAGGTTAGAGAAAGGATCATCACATGATGAAACAGGCACTGACACTCGTTGCGTCAATCCTTTGTACGGCCATTGCAAGGTGCACAAACTATACCCACCTGGCATTACTACCGCCAATGAAGACACACCAGTACCGAATTACCATCCTCGCCGGGTTGGCCCTCCTCGTGTCTTTGCCCTTGGCCGCCCAGACAGTCAACGAGGCCTGGGTTCGATCCGACGCCAATGGGTATCCCTACGGAAGCATGATTGCGATGGATAGTCAGGAAAACGTTGTTGTCACCGGGTGGCGTTTTGGCAGCTATATCATCACAAAGAAATATGACCCGGACGGCAACATGCTTTGGGAGCAGCACTTCACGGTTCCCGATCTCCAGGCAGTTGCAACCTGGGTCCTGGTTGATCCTTTTGATAATATCGTCATCACGGGTTATCCCCAAACGTTTTCTTCCAATCCCGTGCAAGTCGGGCTCCTGACGATAAAATACGATAGTAATGGAAACCTCCTCTGGAGCGATACCTATTCGGGCACCTGGGCGTTTGCAGTAAGGGGGATCTCGGACGCCAACGGCAACATCTATGTCGCGGGTCGGGCCTGGCTAGGGACCTATGATTTCGTCACCATCAAGTATGCCCCGGACGGGACCAGATTGTGGGTTGACACTTTCGATCAGAATTCAGGTTTTCACACGCCGAACTCGATGGACCTCGATTCGCAAGGACATTTGATCATCAACGGAGGGGGAATGAGTGGAGGCTTCATTACCGTGCTTTACAACACAGATGGTGTCCGCCAGTGGGTGTTAGAAGGTTTTGGAAACAGAACGACATGGGTAAAGCTGACAGGTGATGGGTACTTCTATCTTACGGGGGGCTTCTACAACCCTCCCACAAGTGACGACATCTGGCTACTGAAGTATGATCTGAGCAGGAACCTCATATGGGAGAGGCACTACGACTTCGGGGTTACCTCTGAGTATGGCACGATGCTCACTCTCGACTCACAAGGGAATATCATCGTTGCAGGGAATCAGAGTGTCTACATGCACTGGATCACGCTCAAAGTAGATCCTCAGGGAACCCTCCTCTGGTCAAACACGTACACCGAGAATCCGCACAATGATGCCTGGCCCAGCTTCATCATGACCGGACCGGATGATGAAGTGTATATTACCGGTGTGGGCGGACCTCCACCTGACCCCTGCTACAGCTTCAGATCAATGGCAACCCTCCGTTACAACTCCGACGGCTCGAATCCATGGACGGCAACATACTATCCTACATCCCAGCGCGGCGTTGGCCTTGCTCTCGCAAGTGATAACAGCGTCTACGTGGCGGGCGATTACATGCTTACCGTTATCAAATATACTCAGACCGTAGCTTCTTGTGACGTCGAGATGACTCCAGACAGTTCGCCCGTTATTGTCCCACCTGGAGGTTCATTTGGCCTGACAGGAACTATCGGCAATCCAACATCCGCCCCGACCCAAACGGATGTTTGGGTCGGGGTATGGTATATGAACAATTTTTACCAGACCTGGAATTTCCAGAACATCCCTCTTAATGCCGGTCAGTATTTGAGCGCACACCTGAACCAGAATGTGCCTATGTATGCTCCCGCCGGAACTTATCGATATATCGCCTATTGCGGCGACCAGCAAACCAGCACAATATGCGATTCGGTATTTTTCGACTTCACCGTCACCGGAGCGGCGTTGGACGCCGGGGCCACCGATTGGACGCTCGAAGGGGGATGGGATATGCCAGCGGAAATCCCGAATCAAGTAAGTCTCATCGGCAGTTACCCTAACCCATTCAATGCTCGGACCAACATCCAATTCGGTTTGCCGGAAGCAGGGAATGTCAATCTTACCATTTATAATCTAATGGGACAGAAGGTAGAATCGTTGGTTGATGGCAAGATGGAGGCGGGGTATCATACCGTTACTTGGGATGGAGCGAATTATTCTTCGGGCATCTATTTCTATAAGTTGACCGTCCCGACGGAATCGGGATCTTCGACTGGTGATCAGGTCTTCACCAAGCGGATGACATTATTGAAATGATATGTTTTTGATGCGCTCAAGAGGGGAGCCATTTCGGCTCCCTTTGTCGAGCAAATTCATTTACGGCGAATCGACCCGACACGTGACCAACGTCCCCAGATAGAGAGGAACAAGAATTCAGTCAGAACGCTTGAATTCTTTCTAACAGTTTTCTAACGCACAAGCACCGCGAAGTCCTATCAACTCGCTCCAACTCCTCTCAACTCAATTGAACTAACCGACTATTTTTCAACAACATCCGCCCAATCTCTTATGATGTAACATGTTGCCCTAATACGGCTTATACGAATCCCTGTCTCCCAGCTTTTTATTAAATTGAGCCCTTTTGGCCCCGATTCCATCGGGGTTAAAAGGGCTTTTGTCTAATTCGATTTTCTTTCGTTAACTGATGAAGCAAAATCCACGTAGGTCGTGGGCCTTAGGCGCCATAGTGACTTGTCCGCTACTCATCGATCGATTTGCGGGGGCCAAGGCCGCCCGCCAACTTTTCCATCAAGACCGCATGAGTTCTTTGTATCCTCGGAGAATCGGTGTTGCGTAATCCGACGTTTTCCGCCATCGTGATCGTCTCTCTGAATTTGGCCTGTGATACATGTCCTTTCGGCTCGGCGATCAGCAGTTGACCTCCATCTTTCAGGATGCTGGTGATCTCTTTGAGGAAGTGATCTGCATCCGGCACTTCATGGACAATGGCAAATGCCAGCGCAAAATCGATTTGACCGATCAAGTCTTCCACTCCCAATGATTCAGCGGTGCATATTCGTGTTTCTATTCGATCGGTGAGGCCGGCACGTTGCGCTCGTCTGGTCAAGCGGCCCAGCATTTTCGCCTGCAGGTCCACGCAAACGACTCGCCCGTTCGCCCCAACAAGCTGAGCCATCGGTAGGCTAAAGAATCCCATTGCCGACCCAATATCCATGACCTTCATTCCAGGCTTCACATAAGGGCCGATTATTCTCTGTGGGTTCTGAATGAGCTTCCGAATCGGGCTGGCCAGCAAGTAGCCGACCCATACGGGACAAACACGATGTGGCATTTTTATCTCACAATTTGAATTGAAATTGGTTAGATTGATCCGCATAATACGCGTAACACCTGTTTTCTGTCCCTATAACACACTGTCGCCACTTAGTTATTCATTTTGCCTTTTCAGGGAGCATCAACGATTTGGTGCCGGTCAGACGTCCCCGTCTGCCGCTCACGGATAAAAAGCTTGCCAGCAAGGTATAAGGTATAGAGATACGTCCGAAGAAGTCAAGCGAAATCGATTTGACCGATCAAGTCTTCCACTCCCAATGATTCAGCGGTGCATATTCGTGTTTCAATCGGATCGGTGAGGCTGGCACGTCCGTGCCCGTTATTCGATTGACTATTCGGGAATTAAGTATTAAGTTCAGCCATGGACATTTCGTGAGGCAAACACATTATAATGGATGGAATCGCCAGAAGCCTGCATCTGAAAATTGTGCTCCTTGTTCTCTCCGTCTTGACGTTGATGTTCGGAGTGATTTTTTTCGTCCAATATCAGCTCAATGCAAAGCATCTCACCAATTCGCTGAAGGTATCCGCAGGTCATTTGGGCAGCACGTTGGAAAAGAGTTTCGAGATTGCGATGTTGAGCCGCCGACTCGATGAAGTTCAATTGGCTTTGGAAGAAATTGGGCGGGAACCTCAGATAGAGCGGATATTCATTGTTAATAAGCTGGGAGAAGTGAAGGTTTCCTCGGATCGAACGGAACTTGGCAAAGTGTTGCAGATATCTGAACAAACATGTCAGGTATGTCATCGGCATAAACCGTCGGATCGAGAGGAGTCGATAATCGTCCAGAGCGGCACAGAGAGATTCTTGCGTAATGTGAATCCCATTCTTAAGAAACCGGTTTGTGGAAAATGCCATCTTGATGATGTGCGGGTTTTGGGGGTATTGGTGACCGACATATCCGTCGCTGAAGTTGAGGCCTTGGCGGACGACAACTTGAGGACGTCGTTCATTCTCTTCGTTATGTCAGTCCTATTCATGGGAGGAGCCTTACGAATCGGATTTAAGAGAATCATTCTTGATAGAATTGCCCAACTGAGAACTGCGGCCGGCAAAATGGAAAAGGGCGATTTTACGGCGAGCGTAGTGATACCGACGCAAGACGAGCTCGGTCAACTCGCCGGAACATTCAATAGAATGGCCGAGAACCTGCGCCGATCGCTGGAACGAATCGAATCTGCGCGCGCCTACCTGGAGGGATTGATCAACAGTATAGACGATGGTGTCGCTGTTATCAAAAGAGGAGGAACATTTATCCTGGTTAACGATTCTTATTTGAGGATGTTTGACCGACAAGATGAGGATAGGAGAATATCCCTGGACGCTTCCATCGGCGAAATAAATGTTTTTCATGGTGAATGGTGCCAGGAGGAGAAAAAGAGATGCAATATCTGTCAGGCGCTCGAAACCGGCATGTTTTCCAACAGAGTTGTGACCTACCATGCTAATGATGGTACGGAGAAGATGTATGAATCGTATGTCTCCGTCATCACCAGCGATGAGAATGGCGCCTGTGAAGTGGTAGAGGACCTTCGAGATATTACTTTGCGAAAGAAGCTCGAATCACAGATGATGCAGACCGAGAAACTGGTTTCGGTGGGCAAATTGGCGGCGGGGGTGGCACATGAGATAAACAACCCGATGGCCTCGATTACCACCTGTGCCGAAGGGTTAATGAGGATGGTGGACGAGTTGCAGATCGAGGGTGATAACAAGGACGACCTATACGAGTATCTGCAGACAATTCGAAGTTCGGCGTTCCGATGCAAAGCGATTACGGAGAGGTTGCTTAATTTTTCCTCTGCGCAAGACGGCGAGTTTGAGCTAGCGGATATCAACGAAGTCATCAAAGAATCGGTGCGGCTCGCTGAATACGACATTTCGGCCAAGGGCGTCAGTCTAAATACCCGTTTGACTCCAGGAATGCCGCAAGTGAGCCTCTCCAGGGTAACTTTTCCACAGGTGGTGGTCAACCTACTGTTAAATTCCCTCTATGCTGTGCAAAGGGGCGGTTCTATAATGTTACGAACATTCGCCCGCGACGGAAAAGTGTTCTTTGAGGTGGAGGATGATGGAGCCGGCATCGGTTCCCAGGATATAAATCAGGTTTTTGAGCCGTTTTTTTCCACCAAAAAGACTGGCGAAGGCACCGGCTTGGGTCTGTCCATCTGTCGCACCATTGTTGACAATCATCACGGGGAGATTGCGATTGAAAGCAAACAAAATGAAGGCACCAAAGTAACTGTGACACTGCCGGCAAATGAGTAGCAGAATGGGACATTCAAAATCGGGTCCGAACCGTAAAACAACTATCCTCCTTATTGACGACGATGCCACATTCTCCAAGGTATTCAGCCGTGAGCTACTCCGCATGGACTATGAAGTCGGCATTGTCAGCGCTGGACACAAGGGTCTGGAGGCGCTGGGCAAGCGGGATTATGACATCGTCCTGCTTGATCTTTGCATGCCTGAGGTGGATGGTCTAACCGTGCTCAGTTCTATCAAAGAGAACCACCCGGAGACGACGGTAATAATGCTGACCGGCTACGCCACGGTTGATACCGCCATTAAGTCCATGAAAATGGGCGCCTTCGATTATCTTACCAAGCCGTTTCGCCTGGACGAAGTCAAGCTCTCTATAGAGAAAGCGATGGAGACCAAGCGGCTGACAGAATCCAATGTCAAACTAAAGCAGGGGCTGTCAGAGCGCGGCTTCTCCGAGATGATAGGTGAATCCAAGGCTATGAGGAAAGTTTTTGATCTGATTAATAAGGTTGCGCCTCTTGATTCCACTGTGCTGTTGCTGGGAGAATCCGGTACCGGGAAAGAGCTTGCTTCCAGAGCGATACATCGCCGCTCGTTGCGGGCCGACGAACCTTTTGTCCTTGTTGACTGTGGCGCCCTGCAGGAGAATCTCCTCGAATCGGAGCTCTTCGGGCATGAAAAGGGTGCATTTACCGGAGCTATCAAGCGAAAACATGGGCTGTTTGAGGCCGCCAGCGGCGGCACGGTTTTCCTCGACGAGATCGGAGATGTCAGTCCTTCGACTCAAACCAAGCTACTGCGGGTAATTGAGACCGGCGAGTTCCGCAGGCTGGGAAGCACTGAAACGGTGCAGGTGGATGTCAGGATTGTGGCGGCCACCAACCGAGATTTGGAGAAGATGGTGGCTGATGGGGTTTTCCGGCAAGATCTTTTCTACCGACTGAATGTCTTTCACATTAGAATCCCGCCATTGCGGGAAAGGAACGGAGACATTCTCCTGCTCGCTGATTACTTCCTGAAGAAGAAATCCAGGTTCTTTAACGAGCCGAGGAACTTGTCGGAGACGGCCAGAGAGGTTATCTCTAATTCCGATTGGCCCGGCAATGTTCGTGAGCTTGAGAATGCGATAGAGCGGGCGGCGATACTTTCGGATAGCCCAGAGATCGGCTTGGATCACCTTCCCGGCAGCTTAACCAGAAGCTTCAGTTTCTCCAAACGGGTTGGAGATTATAAAACCTTGGTGGAGATTGAAGACGAGTATATCAGATTCATCCTGGATAAATGCGGGGGCAACCGCGGCAAGGCCGCCGCAATTCTCGGCCTGGATCCCAAAACTATCTATCGCCGCCTGAAGGAAGATCGGGCATAATTACCGACTTACATCCATTTTGACCTGCATCCCTAACCTACTGTAATACTGAACGTTACAATTGCCTTCTTTTCTGTTCGGGCAAGCTGCCCGATTTCTACAATCGTAGCATTCTTTCCGAGGATTGCTCAACCGCCTGCAATACAAGATGTTAGCCAGATCTGAAAACTTTGGCATGCTTTTTACTATATAGTGAAGGCGAAAAGCTGATGAACTGAATATCCATTGGCGATCTGGTCATAATCTTTCCAAGTCCGTTGAGGGATCTTCCTTTGAATGGGCACTCGAAAGGTCTGATATTGAAGACTCCTCTAAATATATAATCATTGAGCAACTATGATGGTGAACATCAGGCAAGTATCATTAGGAATTCTGTTATTACTGATTGTCATCTTGATTATAGTTTTTGCCAGGGGTTATGGTAGTTTTCAGCAACCGATTGAATTTAATCACAACAAGCATGTCAAGAAGCTCGATATAGAATGCGAGTTCTGTCATCAAACGGTTGCGGAGAACGCCGTGGCCGGTATCCCCAACGTGGAAGTTTGCATTTTCTGTCATGAAGAGGGTGTGGTGAACGAGAATCCTCGATTTGCGGAGGTGGTTGAGATAGTCCGAGAACACATACGCCAGGGGACGAAGATCAAGTGGAATCGTATTTATAAAATCCCCGATCATGTTGTCTTTTCTCATAAGGTTCATGTTAACGGTGGGGTGGAATGCGAAAGTTGTCATGGAGGAACCGGAACATCGACACGGCCGTGGGGGAAGTTATCGTTGATCTCTATGGGCAGTTGTTTGTCCTGCCATGAAACCCGGAGGGTCAGCACTGATTGTCTGACCTGCCATAAATAGGCGGTGTAACCTTGAGACCAAGGGCTCAGCGTTTCAACATAGATCAGCACTTTGGTTGTGAGAGACTTTATTGCCATACCACTCTATAAAGGCAAGATAAAGATGAAGATTCAAAGACGAGTATTTCTGAAGGTTGGATTGGCGACCGCTGGTGCATTGGCCGCCAGATCGGCGTGGGGCAATGTTGGACCTGATGAGGTACAGGAACCGCAATGGGAAGGAGTGCCGGGCGAAGAGAAGGAAGTTTATTCGGTTTGCCAGATGTGTCCCAACGGTTGCGGTATTAAGGTAAGAGTGTATGAGGGCCGGGTCATTAAGGTTGAGGGGCATCCGGGGCATCCCTTGAACAAAGGAGCTCTTTGTCCACGTGGGCAGGCCGCGCCTCGTCTCCTGTATCATCCGGACAGGTTGACCTACCCGTTGGTGAATAAAGGGTCCAAGAAACAAGCTAACTGGCAGAAGCTCACTTACGAAGAGGCGCTGGATGTGCTGGCAGGCAAGCTTCATGATCTGACCGGAAACAGATCCAATCACCATCTGGTGGCCGCATCCGGAAGTTTCAGTGACCTGGATGACTTCATCCTGGAAAGGTTCTGCAATTCGTTTGGAACCCCCAACTATTTGAAGTTCGAGAGCCTCGGACGCCGAGCAATGTCGATGGCGATGGGGCTGACTCATGGGTCCTATTCTCCACCCAGTGTTGACTGGGACAAATGTGACTATCTTATGCTCTTCGGCGCAGAACCGGGCGCTACCGACAACTCGCCTATGCCAATGATGAACGGTTTTGGCAAAATGCGCCAGGGGAGGGCCGGCCGCCGAACCAAGATTGTTCATATAGGAACCCGCTACACACCTTTTTCCTCCAAAGTGGACGAATGGGTAAAAGTGAATCCGGGCACGTATGGCGCATTGGCGCTCGGGATTGCCCATGTAATCATAAGCGAGGAGAGATTTGACACCGAATTCATAGATCGTTTCAGCCTGGGATTTCGGGATATGACAGAGATTGACGGCACAACAAAGCCAGGATTCAAGGAGCATGTTCTAAGGAATTACAGCCCTGAAGCTGTTTCATCCATCACTGGTGTACCCAACGAGACTATCATCCGGCTGGCCGAGGAGTTTGCCGATGGCAAACCAGCGGTGGCCTATGGTGGGGACGGTCCCGCCTCATACTCCAACGCCGTGACCGAATTGGTGGCGATCCACTGTTTGAATGCGCTGGTGGGCAGTATTGATGTTCCCGGAGGCATCATCATTCAGCAGTCTCCGTCTTTGAAGAAGGAGAAAAGCTCCCCAACCGATGCGCTCTTTGCCTACAATCTGAAGCAACCACGAGTGGACGGGCTTAGGCAGTCATCCGATTTGCCGGTATTTTCCACTATGTCCGGTCTTCCCTCAAGGCTGGTGGAAGCGGTTCCCTATCCGATAGATGTCCTGATGTTGGTTGACCTTGATCCTGTTGCGAACCTTCCCGGCTCAGCCAACTGGCAAAAGGCGTTGGAGAAAATTCCTTTTGTGGTGAGCTTCTCCAATCATCTTGATGAGAGCTCTAAATTGGCGGATATGATCATTCCCAACGGAACTTTTCTGGAGCGCTGGGATGGCAAATCGGTCGATTCAAGTACCGGTTTCCCGGTGTGGGGTCTTGGCCGACCGGTCATCGAAAGTCCCGAAGGTCAAATCGATACATCCAGCCTGGTTTTGAAGCTGGCCAATAAGATGGGCGACAAGATGGGTAGTTTTTTCCCTTGGGGCTCGACAAAGGATCTACTCAGGGAAATGTCGTCGGGCCTCCAAGCCTCTGCTGGAGAGGACGAACTGTGGAATGAACTTGATTCCCAGGGATTCTGGTCTGCCGGTCCCTACAGCTTCGGTCAACAGAAGGAGGTTTACAAGGCTCGGGGTAGCCGCTTCAATTTCTATATGTACTTGATGGAAGCCGCATCCGCGGACCTTTACGAGGGCGGATTCAGAAGCCAGGGTTCCACCAGCGGGCGGCTTACCCAGTCGGATTTTCTGCCAAATCACATTTCACCGGAATTCAGCGAGGCCGGAGTGGACTATCCTTTTCATCTGGAACTGTTTGGTACAACGGTCAGTGGTCATGGGCGCTGGTCCCTGTTGGATGGACTCCAGGAGATTCTTGAACTGGGACTCAACAGAAGCTGGCGTCGGTTGTTATTGATTAATGACTATACTGCCGAGCAATACGATTTTGCCAATGATATGCCAGTCTGGGTAGAATCGTCTTCCGGGAAGATATTGGCGTATGTTAAGAAGTCTAAAGTAATGGACAGGAGCTGTGTTGGCATGATTTTTGGGCAGGGCAGGCCAAATCACAACGCCGATCCCCGAGCGAATCAGACGCCGTTTTCGCTCCTCGGGGAACAAATATCCCCAATAGGCGGCGGGTATTGTTGGGGTGGAACCAAAGTCAAAGTGTATAAGGCATAGATAGGGCACAGATATGGCACGTTGGGGAATGGTAATAGATCTGGATCGTTGCACAGGCTGTCAGGCTTGCGTTGTGGCCTGTCGGCAGGAAAACAACATACCGGAGGTCGGCCCCGAGCAGGCGGCTATGGGGCGTGGTATTTACTGGATGCAGTTGATTGAAGAGAAAGAGGCGGCTCACGAGGATGCGCACATTGCCTACCTTCCACGACCCTGCATGCACTGCGACAATCCGCTTTGTGTCAAGGTTTGTCCCGTAGGAGCAACCTACAAGAATTCCGAAGGACTTGTCGGGCAGGTTTACGCCCGATGTATCGGTTGCCGCTACTGCACCACGGCCTGTCCATATACGGCCAGGTACTTCAACTGGTATAAGCCGGAGTGGAAACCTGAAGAAAAGAAGTATTTGAGTCCCGATGTTTCGTTGCGTCCAAAGGGTGTTGTTGAGAAATGCAGTTTTTGCGTTCACCGCATCAGAAAGGCCCGGCGCAAGGCCAAGGATGAGAACCGGGAATTGGTTGACGGCGATGTTGTGCCAGCTTGCGGCGAGACCTGTCCTTCCAAGGCTATTTTCTTCGGTGATCTTGATGACCCTAACAGCGAGGTCTCCAAATTAGCCAAGAGCCGGCGGGCATTCCGGTTGGAGGATCATCTGGGAACAGGCCCCAAGGTAATTTATCTGAGAGAAGGAGAATGGAGTGAGTGATAGTATTGCGGCAGTAACTACTCCAATGAGACAGGACCACCCGCTCATCAAACCGGTGGCGGTTTCCGGACGCGGGTTCTATATTGCCACACTGGCCCTTCTAATAGTGATGAGTTGGGCCTTTTTCGCCTGGTTCACCCAATTCATGAATGGTTTGGGCGAAACGGGGCTTAATCGCCCGGTTTACTGGGGAATATATATCACTAACTTCGTGTTCTTCGTGGGTATCAGCCATGCGGGAACTCTCATCTCGGCCATACTGCGTGTTACTGGCGCCGAATGGCGCCGTCCCATAACCAGAGCCGCCGAAGCAATCACCGTATTTGCTCTCATGGTTGGTCCGATAAACGTGTTCTTCGATCTCGGAAGTCCGCATCGTGTCCTGAACATCGTTTTCCACGGGCAATTAAACTCCCCATTGATATGGGACGTCATCTGCATATCCATTTACCTGATGTCCAGCCTGCTTTATCTATACTTGCCGCTGATACCTGACATCGCCGAGCTACGAAACGCCGGAGTTAAGCCACTGTGGTTCTATCGCCTTCTGGCCATAGGATGGCAGGAAACGGAAAAGCAAAAGCGTCTCCTTAAAAAGATGATCGGTTTCATGGCCATCGCTATTATCCCGGTGGCTGTATCGGTTCACACGGTTGTGTCCTGGGTGTTTGCTATGACTATCCAGCCGATGTGGCACTCCACAATATTCGGACCTTACTTCGTCGTAGGCGCCATCTTCAGCGGCATTGCCGCCATCATCATTGCCATGGCGATTTTGCGGAAAGTTTACAAACTCGACAGGTATCTTAAACCCCTCCATTTTAAGAATCTTGGTATTTTATTGATGGTCATGGCGTGTCTGTGGTTATACTTCACTTTCGCCGAGTATCTGACCACTTTTTATGGTGGCGAGCCGTCACACATGGCGGTTTTCTATGCTAAGATCGCTGGCGAATTTGCCCCAATGTTCTGGGCGATGGTCGCGTTCTGCTTCATTATTCCTTTTCCAATACTGGCAATTCCGAAATTCCGGACTATCACTGGAACTGTCATTGCATCAATATCGGTAAACATCGGGATGTGGTTGGAGAGATATACGATAGTTGTGCCATCGCTTTCCAATCCACGCTTGCCGATCAGCGAAATAAATTACACTCCATCCTGGGTGGAATGGTCAATCACCGCCGGATGTTTTGCCGGCCTAACATTGTTTTACGTTCTATTCTCGAAAATCTTTCCCATAATCTCAATATGGGAGCTAAAAGAAGGCGGTATTGATGTCGGCTCTGGCCCGGAAATCACTGGGGCGGCATCATAGCAAAGGGAGATTACCTAATGAAAAAAATAAGTTTCTGCGCTCTGGTAACAACGTTACTGCTATGCTCGTTCTGGTCTGCCAAGGCCGGAAATCCGGAAGAAGGACGAAAGTTGTTCCTGACATTCTGCTCCGCTTGTCACGGGTCGGATGGCAAGGGCGACGGCGAAGCCTCCAAGTATCTGGAGATAAGGCCACAGGATTTCACTGATCAGAAAGCCATGGTGGAGATTTCCGATCAGGAGATCTATAATTTTATCCGAGGTGAGAACAATACCTTCCATGGCGAGCGTTTTCTTCCAGGATTCCAGCTCAATCTTTCGGATGTGCAGATATGGGATTTGGTCTCTTTCATCCGCAGTTTGCACATGATGCCTGCCGGTGATGCAATAAGCGGAAGAAAGCTCTACTTGACCTATTGCTCCAGTTGCCACGGTCGTGACGGCACCGGCACTGGTGGAGCGGCGGAATTTCTGGAAAGAACACCCACCGACCATACTGACGATCAGAGAATGTCAAAGATGACCGACGACGAGCTATATAACATCATAGCTCAGGGAGGCAAGGCGGCGCACAAATCGAAGTCGATGCCCCCTTGGACGACAACCTTGTCAACACGGCAGATATGGGATGTGGTGGCGTTTGTCAGGGTGTTGCATCGTCAATTCCAATACGTGGGAGTCGCCTCCAACGCCACTGGGACTTTCGCCAAATATTGCAGTGTCTGCCACGGGCAGAACGGGAAGGGCAATGGTACCATAGCGGCTGCATTCACCCCGCGTCCCGCGGATCTGTCCGACCGGGCATTCGCCGCTTCGCACTCCCGACTCGATATATACTTCGCCATTTATGGTGGGGGAAAGGCTGTCGGGAAGTCGCAGTATATGCCTCCGTGGGGAGAGGTATTATCTGATCATGAGATATGGGATTTGGTAGTTTTTGTTAAGTCGATTTCGAAAAAGTGAAGTTACTGCCGTGAAGTATGAACATGAATGAGATTTTGAAGGCTACGATGGCCTGGTTAGTGCCAGCGATACTACTGCTGATGGTCGCGGGCTGTTCAACTCCGGAGGTGGAGACCAACTCCTCTCCTATCCGCATCGGAGTGGTTCTTTCCTTATCCGGAGAGAACGCCACCTATGGTCAGGACTGCTTGAAGGGCATCCAGATGTCTGTTGACCAGGCTAATGTCATGGGCGGAGTCAAAGGCAGAAAGATAGAGCTGGCCATTGAGGATGATGGGACGTCCACGGTCAGAACGATGGAAGCGGTGCGTAAGTTGGCTTCGGATGGCACCATAATGGCAATCATCGGCGGCACAACCAGCAAACTTGCCCTTGCAGGCGGCAATCTGGCGCAGGAACTAGGGATTCCTTTTATGTCTGCATTGGCGACCAATGCCAGTGTTACTGCTATCGGATCGTATGTTTCCAGAATTTGTTTC
>Ga0210044_10004835_pt1 | contig 18559 bp, 15 predicted proteins | sample CryGey13umfilter_2_FD_183959 | JGI IMG/M metagenome (GOLD analysis project Ga0210044, IMG submission 183959) | Groundwater microbial communities from aquifer in Utah, USA - Crystal Geyser 4/9/14 3 um filter (SPAdes) (version 2) | ecosystem: Environmental > Aquatic > Deep subsurface >... | reverse complement strand
AACGGGGAATGATTGTTCAGGAAGATGCTGGTGTCGCTGGGGTGGACGTGTGGAACGTACTCACCCGGGAACGGGTCGCGTTCGGCATCTTCGACGGGTTCCCTGCCGACGGCGGATGTACTCGGCGGCTGTATGGTGACTCGGCAATGTATGGGTGCCTGGAGGCCGCATACCAGCAAGCCCTCCTCACCGTGCCCACCTGCGCCGCGGACGTGACCTGTGACTTCTGCGCCTGCCGCGTGAACGAGGTCACCGACGCCACCTCGCCCGATTGCGTGCAGCCATGACGCGGGTCCCGCTGCTGACGCTCCTCCTCAGCGCGTGCGCGAGCGGGATATTGACCCCCCGCGATGATGGGACGGACACGCCGACGGACGTCGGGACCGCCTCGCCCTGTGGCGAGGGCGCGCCCGAGGGGTGTGTGCGCGTGGGCGACACCTGCATGGTCTCGTTCATTCCCGCCGGCGTGGGGACGGGCGGGCGAACGGCGGATGAAGTGATTCGCATGTCGCTGGAGGGCACGGCGTCGTGTGGGTACGTGGGCGCGACGGTCTGTGTGGACCCGCGCTTCTTCGCCTTCACTTTGTACGATCAGGCCACGTCGCTGCGGGACGGTGTGCTCGTCCAGCGGGAAGGCGGCGCCGTGGTGGTCTACATGTGGGACGCTCAGACCGGCGAGCAGGTCGCGGAGGGCGGCTTCGCGTTGCCGCCCCCCGATGGCGGGTGCGCGCGCTGGTGGTTCGGCGCTCCAGACACGTACGCCTGCTTGGAGGAGACGTACCAGCGCGCGGCGCAAAGGGTTCCGAGCTGCACGGGGGACGTGACCTGCGACTTCTGCGCCTGCCGCGTGAACGAGGTCACCGACGCCACCTCGCCGGGGTGCGTGCAACCGTAGCCCCTACGGCGGGATGACCACAGTATGCCACGGTCCCCAGCTCGGCGGCTCGCCCGGCTCCAGCACCGTGCCGAGCTGCAGGTCGAAGGAGCTGCTGTTGAGGGTGCCGCGCCAGAGGTCGCAGCGACCGTCGGTCGCTTCGTACACGCCGTACTGCTCGCGCGGGTCCTTGGCGTTCGAGCGCACACGGCAGGCGGTCGCGTCGCCGCTGAGGGCCAGGTAGAGCCACGATCCCTCGCGCCAGACGCGCGCGTGGGACTCCGGGAGCGGGCCGGCGTCGGACTGGAGCAGGCGGTCGTAGGCGGCGATGACCGCGGGGAGCGAGGTGCCGCAGCCGCTCAGCATCTTGGTCCACTGGGGCCCGCCGTCGAGGTGGTTGGGCAGATCGAGGGAGGCGCGCACCACGCAGGTCGGGGCGCGGCCCGAGGCCTCGGCGACGGCCTCGGCCCAGATCGCGCCGAGGGGGTAGACCTGATCGGGGTCGAAGCGCTCGGTGCGGCGCTTGTCCTCGAAGAGCAGCATCCAGTCGGCCTGACCGCTGCGCCAGGCGCCGGGGGCCGAGGGCAGCCCGGCCTCGTCGCCGGTGAGGTCGCGCGCGACCCAGGTGGCGAGGCCCTCCTCGAAGAAGCGCCACGCGTCGTCGTTGGCGCGGCCGTGGCGTAGTTCCTGGGAGAACGCGTGGGAGAGCTCGTGGACGAGGGTGGCCGGGGACTCGGCGGGGGCGAGCTGCACCTTGCCGTAGAGGGCTAGGCCCGCAAAGTGCTCGGCGCTCCCCGTCATCTCGACGTCCACCCGCTGAGGACCAGGCGCCTCGAACAGGGTCACGAGCTGCGCGCGGTAGCCCTCGGAGGCGTCGATGACCGCGCGCACCTCGGCCTCGTGCGCGCGCTGTCCGAGGAAGCGAAAGTGCTCGGTGTCGACGCGAAAGGTCGGCTCGAAGAAGCTCGGCAGAGTGACCAAAAAGGCGAGGCCCGAGAAGCCGCCAAAGACCACCAAGATGCAGCCCGGCGCCGCGAAGACGAGGGCGCGGAACACGGCCGCGAGGGCCGAGCCCGTCTTCACCAAGCGGTCGCCCGGCCCCAAGAAGAGCAGGCCCGACATCCCGATGCCCGCGGTGCCGGTGAAGGCCCAGCCGAGCAGCGGGCCGACGCGGGTCACCGGCCACCCGTCGACCCAGACCAGGTCCACGACGCCCCAGATGAGCGGGAACCAGGCGCGCGCGCCGGGCGAGATCACCGAGAGGAAGAGCATCCCAAAGCCGAAGGAGCCGAAGGCCGCCCAGCCCATCGCGCCGAACCACGACAAGAAGAGCCCGGCGCCGTAGCACGCGTAGAGCAGCAGGCCGATCTGCAGCGAGGCCCACGCGGTCACCAGCGCGACGGAGCCGCCGGCGGGGTCGAGCCAGGCGGAGAGCGCCCAGCCCTTCACGGCGACGGTGACCGCGAGCAGCAGCGCCACCGGGAGCGCGCCTGCGACCAGCTTCACCGCGAACATGCGCACGCGCGAGGTCGGCAGCCCCTCCATGAAGTGGATGGTGCCGTGCACGAACTCCGGCCCCACGCGGCTGTGCCCCGAGGCGAAGGCGAGCAAGCAGGCGAACATCGTCCAGTCTTCGAGCAGGTAGCCGAGCGCCTCGCGCACGGACCAGGTCGGCAGCGACTGGGTGAGGTGGGCGGCGACCCACACGACGGCCCCGGCGAGCACCGCGAGCAGCAGCGGGGCGAGCTCCTCCAGCTCCTTGCGCAGCAGGGCGATCATCGGCTCACCTCGACCCAGCCGGTGATGAGGTGCGCTTGCTGCGCCTCGGACCACACGGAGACGGTGGCCTCGACGGCGCTCCACTCGGCGGCCCAGGTGGGCACGACGCCGGTGGGCGCGGCGATCGGGCTGCGCCAGACGGGGCTGTCCTTGAGGAAGACGCCGCGCACCGGGTCGAGCTCGCGCGCGATGAGCTCGGCGCCGGCGGGCAGCGCTGCGGCGGCGGTGTAGCCGAGGTCCAGGTTGGACAGCTCGGCGGGGGACCGGAACAGCAGCACCTCCGGCAGCGCGTCGTCCTCGTAGGGCAGGTCAGTCGCGTCCGCGACGTGCTGCCACCACCGCTCGCGCAGCGCCTCCTCGTCGCCAAGGTCCGGCTTGGAGCGGTAGAGCCCGAGCACGCTCGCGGGGCCCCCGGAGCGCGGCGTGAGCAGCGCCGCCTGCACGACCGCGCCGGTGCGCGCCTCGCCCGCTTCGTCCACCCACGCGCGCACGCCCAGGGCGGCGATGCCTGCGGCGACGTCGGCCCCGTAGCGGCGCCGCACCTCGCGCCAGTCGGCGAGTGCGGCCCGGTCGAGGCCGTCGCGCACGGCCCACGCGGCGCGTCGCTTCGCAAGGATGGGCTCCTGGCCTAGCTCAGCGAGGTAGAGGCCGAGGCCGTCGCGCAGCCAGGCGCGGTCCGCGGCGTGGGCGAGCAGCCCGGAGGAGCGCTGTTCGAGCAGGCCATCGACGGCGCGCGCCACAAAGTCGGCGTTCGCTGGGCCTGCGACGCGGAGCACCAGCGTGGCGTCGTCGGCGTCCCACACCCGCACGGGGGCCTCGGGCGGGGTGGGGCCATGCGCCTCGGGCGTGAGGGCGATGGTGGTGCGCGCGCCGGGCCCCGCCCAGGCGTCGAGGTGGTCGAGTGCGCGCAGCAGCGCGACGGCGTGGGGCTGCAGCGCGGGGTCGAAGCTGCGCACGCGGGCGTCGCCGGCGACCGCCTCGGGCACGAGCTCCCAGCCGTGCAGCTCCGGGCGGCCGACCTCGGGCAGGACCTCGGCGATGAGCATCCACAGCAAGACGAGCGAGGCGCCAGCGACCCGATCGCGGGTGGAGGACTCGCGAAACCACGCCGCCGGCAGCGCGCCGCCGCGCCAGCCCGCGAGGGCGTAGGCGATGAGCAGCGCGCCGAGGGTGTAGGCCGCGCTCACGCCGAGGCCCGCCCAGGGCACCGCGTGGCGCCCGGCGTCGGTCGGCGCCGCGAGGGCGGCGAGCCAGGTCCACGCCTGCCAGCGCGTGTCGTCGTCGAAGAGCTCCAAGCTGCCGAGCAGCACGAGCCAGAACCAGCTCCGAAAGCGGCCGAGGTGGGTGGCGGCGAGGGTGACGGCGCTCCAGGCCGCGACGTAGACCCCGGCCTGCACCACGAGCTGCGCGACCCACGCGAGCGTGATGATCTCGCGCAGCCAGGCGATGGCGAGCACGGTGAGCAGGGCGGCCGAGCTCATGAGCTCCAGCAGCGCGAGGCCGACGATCAGCTTCACCGTCAGCCGCAGCCACATGGGCGGCGGGAGCGCGGCGAGGAAGCTGTGTGTGCCGTCGGCGCGCTCGTGTACGACGAGCCGCTGCATGAGCACCAGCACTGGGATGGGCATCCAGTAGTAGACGACGCCAGCGCCCACCGCGGCGACGCTCGCGCCGCCTTGCGCCATCGCGAAGATGAGCCCGATGAACATCGCCGGCACGGTGAGCATCGCGAGCAGCAGCGCGGTGCCGAGGTGCTGGCGCAGCTCCATGAGCAGCAGCGCGACGCCCGAGCGCAGCAGCGCGCGCAGGGTGCTCACCTCTGGACCATCGCGAGGAAGGCGCGCTCCAGGTCGCCATCTTTGAGGGTCGCCCCCGTCTTCTCCCGGGCGAAGCCGACGAAGTCCGCGACGGGCCCCTGGTAGACGAGCTCGCCGTCGTGCAGCACCCCGACCACGTCGCCGATCTCCGCGACCTCGCCGATGTGGTGCGTGGAGAAGAGCACGGTGCGGCCGTCCTCGTCGCAGACGTGGCGCAGCAGGTCGAGGATCTCGCGGCGCGCGATGGGGTCGACGCCGGCGGTGGGCTCGTCGAGGATGAGCAGCTCCGGGTTGGTGGCGAGGGCGAGGGCCATGGCGAGCTTCATCTTCGTGCCGCCGGAGAGCGTGCCGACCTTCTGCTTGGGGTCGAGGCTCAAGCGCTGGAGCAGCTTCTGGTAGGCCGCGGCGTCCCAGCTCGGGTAAAAGCCGGCGACGAAGCCGCCGATGCGGTTGACGGTCATCCAGTCGTAGAAGTGCTGCGACTGGCTCACATAGCCGATGCGCTGCTTCATGGCGGGCGTGGTGCGGCCGACGCTGCGCCCGGCGAAGTGCAGCTTGCCCGACTTGGGCACCAGGATGCCGAGCAGGAGCTGCAGCGTGGTGGTCTTGCCCGCGCCGTTGCGCCCGAGGAAGCCGTAGACCTTGCCGCGCGGCACGACCAGATCGACGGAGCTGAGCACGCGGTGGCGGCCAAAGGCGAAGGTCAGCGCCTCGGTGCGCAGGACGGGGTCGGACATGGGGGGCGGCGGCCTCGGGTGCAGACGCGCATGCTACCCCGCGGCGCCGCGACGCGCGCTGCGCTCAGAGCGCCGCGACCTCGACCGCCGCGCGCGCGCGGTGAAGCTGCCGCTGGGCCTCGGCGGAGGCGAGCGTCGTCGCCGCTTGGTCGCCGAGCGCCCGCGCCTGATCGAGCTTGGCCAGCACGCTCAGCGTGTCGTGGGCGTGCTCGCGCGCGAGGCGCACCTGCGCGTCGAGCTCCCGCTGCAGCGGCCCTGACGGCGTCAGTAGCGGCTCGAGATCGGCGACGCGGAGCTGCGAGCGCAGCACCTGCACCGCGAGCGCGTGGGCGAGGTCGGCGTGCGGCGAGCCCTCCAACCGTCGCGCCATCGACGCCGCGACCTCCACCTCGGCGAGCAGCGCGGCGGGCAGCAGGCGCCGAAGCTCGGTGGTCGCGGGCAAGCGCGGCGCTTGGCGGTGCTCCACCAGCGTCGCGGCGAGGCTCGCGGAGCTGACCGTCGAGAGCACGCCGTGAAAGCCCAGCACATGGACCTGCGAGCCCCACGCCGACGTGCCCAAGATGGCCGCGCAGAGCAGGCCCGCAGCGAGCGCGGCGCTCCCATAGGCCACGAGCCCCGCTGCGAGGCGGGCTGGCGGCGCGTCCAGGCACGAGGACCAAGGCGCCGCCTCACCCTCAGCGAGGGAGGTGCGCGGCCAGGTCACAGCGAGCCCGGCGATCGCCCCCGCCCAGAGCGGGAGCACGAGGAGCTCGTGCGGCGCGGCGCTCATCAGGGCGAGGCCGGCGCCCACCTGCGCCGCCACCCACACCACCTGCCCCGCGAGCACGCGCCACACGCGCTCCCACGCGATGCGTGTCTGCGACGCTGAGGTGCTGACCGCGATCACCTGGAGCCCCGGTACAGCGGTGAGGCGCCGGAGCGTCGGTCCGCTTGGCTCGACACCACCAGGCCCTTCGACCACAGGTTGCGCCGCGACGCTTGGTCGGCGCCCTCGTAGTTGGCGTCGAGCTCGCGCTCCAGCGCGTCGACGTCGGCCATGTTCTGCCGCACCACGGCGCTGCCGACCGCGTCGTTCGTGGTGCTCACGTCCTGGCGGTAGCTGCTCAAGAGCTGCTTCGCGCCTTGCTGATCGCCGCGCTGCGTGCGCTCGGCGACGTCGGCCTTGAGCGCGCCCCAGCGCGTCTGCACGACGGCCTGCTCCCACACGCTCGGGTCGAGGGCCGCGACCGCCTCGTCCCGATCGGCGACCACAGTGACCGCTGACAGCGTCGTGGACGCCGCCGCCAGCTCACCCGTGATCGTGGTGTAGCGAAGCCCGAGCGCCCCGAGGCCCACCTCCGTCAGCGCGCCGGTGGGCACGCGCAGGGTCAGCCACACGCTGCGCTGCTGCCCGCCGTAGAGCGAGCCGAGCGCGACGACCGCGTGTCCGTCGAGCGTCGTGGTGGTCGGCAGCCCCGCCGCGTCGACGAGCTGCACCCCCGCCGGCGTCGCCAGCTCCAAGCTCACCTGCTTCGCGACGGCCCCGCGCGCGGCGGCGAACTCCGCGTCGAAGACCGCGCTGAGGTCCTGATCGGCGGTCGCCCAGAAGAAGTTGCCAGCGCCATGGTCGGCGAGCGAGCTCATGAGCCGCTCGTTGTAGTCGGGCCCGATGCCGACCGCGCTCATGGGCACGCCGAAGCTCGCGGACTGGCGCGCCAAGTCCGCGAGGCCCGCCTCGGTGTCCGGCTGGCCGTCGGAGATGAGCACCATGCGCGGCGCCCGCCCCGCGCCGCCCGACATGGCGAAGACGCGCAGGCTGGCGCGCAGGCCCTCGCGCAGGCCCGCGTCCATGTTCGTGCCGCCGCGCGCGTGCAGGCCCGCGAGCGCTCGCCTCGCCACGCCGGCCGGCCTCCCCAGCGACACCCGCTCCGTCGCGTCGTTCGAGAAGGTGACGAGCGCGAACCGATCCTCGGCGCCCAGGCGGTCCACCAGCTCGTTCACAGCTGACTTTGCGTCCGCGAGCTTGGGCCCGCTCATCGAGCCTGAGACGTCGAGCACCACGATCATGTCGGTGGGCACGCGCTCAGCGCCGGCTGCGCTCGCGGCGGTCAGCTGCACCTGCACCTGCACGAGGCCGTCACCGCGCTGAGACACCTTGCTGCGGTCCACCTTCGCGGTCACCGAGAGCGCGCCGTCGCCGAGCGTCGCGACCGGCGGGAGCGCAGCTTCGACCGGGGTGGTGGCGGGGGCGACGGGCGCCGCCGGCGTCGCGGCGCTCGGGGCGGTCAGGGCGAGCTCGGTCAGGCCGGCGACGACCTTCGCGGCCGCGAGGGACAGGAGGCCCAACAGGGGCAGGGTGAAGAGGGTGATGCCGAGGACTGCGCTGCGCTTCATGGGGGTTCTCCTTGCTGTCCCCACTGTGGCGCCGCGGCCGACCCGCGCGGGCAAGCGCTCGGTAAGCGTTTCGGGCGGCCCGGTTACCGAAGGTTTACTTGCCAGCAGGCGCCCCACGCTGCACCCTCCCGGCATGAGCGACAAGACCCGCATCCTCGTCGTCGAAGACGAGACCCCGATCCGCCGCGGCCTCTGCGACGTCCTCGCCTTCCACGGCTACGCCCCCACCGCCGCCGAGGACGGCACCAAGGGCCTGGAGCTCGCGCGCTCCGGCGACTTCGCCCTGGTGGTGCTCGACGTGATGATGCCCGGCCTCGATGGCTTCACGGTCTGCGAGCGCTTGCGGGCGGAGAACCTCGGTGTTGCTGTGCTCATGCTCACGGCCAAGGGCGCCGAGGAGGACGTCGTGCGCGGCTTCGAGGCTGGCGCCGACGACTACGTCACCAAGCCCTTCTCCATCGTGCAGCTCATGGCGCGGGTCAAGGCGCTGCTGCGTCGCGTGCGCTCCCCTGAGCGCTTCGCCCTCGGTCCCTTCGAGGTCGACGTGGACCGCCTCGCGGTTCGCCGCGGCGATGTCCTGGCCGAGCTCACCAAGCGCGACGTGGAGCTGCTCGCGCACCTCGCCCAAGCGCGCGGGCGCATCATCGACCGCGCCGAGCTGCTGACGGAGGTCTGGGGCTACACGCGCGCGGACGCCGTGGAGACGCGCTGCGTCGATGTGCACATCGCCAAGCTGCGCAAGAAGCTCGCGGCGATCGGCGCTGAGGCGCTGATTCAGACGGTGCGCGGCGCCGGGTACCGCGTCGATTGACCCGCGCCCGCCAGCTCATCGTGCTCGGTCTGCTCGTCGAAGGCGCGCTCCTCGGCAGCCTCGGCCTGGTCACCGTGCGGGCGCTCGTCGCCGCTGAGGGCGAGGAGCGCGCTGCCTACCAGCAGGTCGCCGACCGCCTGTTCGACGAGCTGGAGCGCGAGCTCGACGCCGTGGTGGAGCGCGAAGAGGGGAGGTCCTTTCTGGAGTACCGCTACGTCTACGTGCCGGATGACGCCGTCGCGGGCCAAGAGGGCCTGTCGCGCTCGCCGCTGTCGAAGTGGCCGGAGGAGCCCTGGATTCGCGGCTACTTTCAGGTCGACCCGGACGGCCGCGTGCTCTTGCCTACCGAGCCCCGCGACGGCGAGGTGGCGGTGGTCGATGGGCAGGTGTCCGCGCGGGCGACGGCGCTGCGCGCGCGGCTTCAGCCGGTGCTCGACGGCGGGCTGGGGTGGGGTGGCGCGCCGGCGGAGGCCCTTGCGCCGCCGGCGTTCGCGGAGACAACGAGCGGAAACAACGAGCTGCTTAGCTTGTTGAACCGAGGCTCTAGTCGAAGCGCGCCGCAGACGCGGCAGCGCGCGACCAAGGTGTCCACCACGCAGGCGGCCAACTACGACGTCACCGGGAGCGTCGCCAAGCAGGGGCTCCACGTGCTCACGCCGGCGGACGCGGAGCAGGTCGACGTCAACATCACCGGCTTGTTCGGCCAGCGCGTCGGCGAGGATCTGGTGCTGCATCGCACCGTTCAGATCGGCGACACCACCTACCGGCAGGGGCTGCTGGTGCGGCCCGACCTGCTCGAAGCGGAGCTGGAGCGCGCCGTGCTCGCGCACTCGCGAGATCCGGCGTCGCTGACCCGCTCGCGCGACGACGACCAGGAGCCGCCGCCGACGCCGGTGACCGAGGTCGCGAACGCCCTGCGCGACCACATCGCGCTGCGGTGGGACGCCGCCTCCCCCGTCGCCGGTCGCTTCGTGTTCGAGCACCGCTTCGCGCCGCCCTTCAGCACCCTCCGCGCCCACGCGACGATCAGCTCGCTGCCTGGGACGTCGAGCTGGGGGCGCTCCACGATCCTGTTCCTATCGGGCTTTAGCGCCCTCGTGACGCTGCTCGGTGGCGCGGTGGCCGCGTGGGCGGTCTTCGCCGAGCTGCGGCTCGCGCAGCGGCGCTCGGACTTCGTCTCCGCCGTGACCCACGAGCTCAAGACGCCGCTCACCTCGATCCGCTTGTACGGCGAGATGCTGCAGAGCGGCATGGCGACGGACGAGGCCACGCGCCAGGACTACTACCGCACCATCACCGCGGAGGCCGAGCGCCTCTCGCGCCTCATTCAGAACGTGCTCGACTTCGGTCGCATCGAGCGCCACCGCCGCCGCGCCGAGGTGGGCAGCGGCGACGTGAGCGGGCTCCTCCACCGCGTCGTCGAGGTCATCGGCCCGCACGCGCGCGACCAGGGCTTCGAGCTCGAGCTCGACCTTCACGAGCCGCTCCCGAGCGCGCGCTTTGACGCGGACGCGATGACGCAGGTGCTCGTCAACCTCGTGGACAACGCGGTGAAGTTCTCGGCGGGGGCGACCGATCGCCGCATCTCCTTGCGCGCCTTTGAAGACCAGGGCGTCGTCATCGAGGTGCGCGACCGCGGCCCTGGCGTCACTGCTGCCGTTCAAAAGCGAATGTTTGAGCCCTTCTTTCGCGGTGAGGCCGAGCTCGTCCGCCGCACCAAAGGCACCGGCATCGGCTTGGCCCTCGCCGCCGCCCTAGTCGGCGAGTCCGGCGGCCGCGTAGACGCGCGCAACCACCCCGAGGGCGGGCTGGTGGTGCGGATTCGGCTGAGGCGTGTGGGGTAGGTGGCGTCGGCGCTCGTGGTAGGCTTTCGCATGACCATCGACCTTCGCGAGCTCTCCCCCGATGCTTGGCCCGATCTCGAGCGCCTCTTTGGCCAGCGCGGCGCGTGCGGCGGCTGCTGGTGCATGTCCTGGCGATGCCCCGACGGCGAGCGCTGGGAGGAGCTCAAGGGCGAGGGCGCGCGCGAGCGCCAGCGGGTCTTGGTCGAAGCGGGGCGCTCGCACGGGGTGCTCGCCTACGCGCACGGGCAGCCTGTCGCCTGGGTCGCCTTCGGCCCGCGCCTCGACTTCCCCAAGCTCGGCCGCGCGCGTACCCTCGCGTGCGACGACGCCGAGCGCGTCTGGTCCGTGCCCTGCTTCTTCATCACCAAGGAGCACCGCGGACAGGGGCTCTCCAAGCGGCTCCTCGCGGCGGCGGTCGCTTCGATTCGCGCCCGAGGCGGCGACGTCATCGAGGGCTACCCGGTGCGGGTGAAGCCCGGGAGCCGCTCCCCCGCGGCCTTCGTCTGGACGGGCCTGCCCTCGACCTTCGCCGCGCTCGGCTTCGTGCAGGTGGGCGACCCGAACGCGAGCAAGCTGCGCATGCGGCTGGTGGGGTAGGTCGCGTCGGGCGCGGGTGAGCGATAGACTGCGGGAGGTCGCCTCAAACCCACAGGACGCTATGACCCAGCCTCAACCGTCACGCCTGATGCGCTTGTTCATCAAGAGCCTGTTCGGCGCAGGGTCCCACGACGTCGACCTGGACTTCGATCTGAGCAAGCGCGTGAGCGTGTTGTTCGGCCGAAACGGCTCGGGCAAGACCATCACCTTGAGCTTGCTCGCGGCGGTTCAAGACGGGAGGTTCGAGGAGCTCCTGAACTACCCGCTTGAGTTTCTTAGGGTCGAGCTGGAGGATGGCCGAAGCGTGACGTTCTGGCCGCAGCCGCCAGCGACGCCTAGCGACGTCGAGCAAGGCGCGAGCTCGGAGCGGATCGTCCGGGAGGTGCGCTACGTGGTGTCGCTGCCTGATGGTGGGGCTAGCGACCGGGTTTTGGATGGCTGTTTCAAGTACAAACGAGATGAATCTAGCTCTGTATTCGAGCTTCTCTCGGATCCAGGCGTACGCCATGGCTCGATCCTTCCCCAGGCGATCCGAGGCCCCAGTCGTATGAGGTGGGCGCTTGAGAGTAAGGATCTTCGCTCGCGTTGGCCCCAGCTACTTGCCGGGTTCATTGAGGATCTGCCCGCGCTCAACTTCATCCGAACCGACCGTCTCTACATCCGCGACGTTCAGGCGGACGCTCAGTACGTGTTTTGGCCCGACGCCCCCACCAACCGCCTCATGGTGGAGCACCTCAGCGACCAAATCCGCGACCTCGTGGCCAAGGCCGACCGCGAGTACCGCCAAGCGTCCACGACCCTCGACGCGACGCTGCCTCGCAGGTTGTTCGCGAAGCCCGAGGGCTTGCCCGACACCGCGGGCCTGCGCGAGCGCGCCAAGAATCTAGCGGTGCAGGAGCAGCGCCTCGTGTCCCTCGGCCTGCTCTCGACGCTTCCAGAGCCACTCGATGCGTCCACCCTCGACGAGGCGCAGCGCGGCACCTTCGCGATCATCCTCTCGGACCGCGAGGCCAAGCTCAAGCCCTTTGAGGAGGTCGCTGGCAAGGCCGAGCAGCTCGTGCGGAGCATCAACAAGAAGCTGTCCCCCAAGCGCTTTAAGCTCGACGTGGAGCAGGGCTACACCGTCGAGTCCGCCGCCGGGGAGCCGCTGTCGCTGTCGTGCTTGTCGTCGGGTGAGCAGCACGAGCTCGTCCTGATGCACGAGCTGCTCTTTGACGCGGAGCCGGGGAGTCTCGTGCTCATCGACGAGCCGGAGCTCTCTTTGCACGTCGACTGGCAGCAGGCGCTCGTCGGCGACCTCACCGAGATCGCCCGCCTCGCGGACCTCAGGTTTGTGCTCGCGACGCACTCGCCCTACATCGCCGGCGAGGGCGACCCGCAGATGATGCGCTTGGGCCCGGTGGCGTGAGCGGCTTTGATCGGCTCGGCGTCAAGCCGCCGCGTCCAATTCCCGAGAACCTGCTGTTCAACACAGCGCGTCGCACGGTGACGCTGCTGGTCGAAGCGGGGCCGGACGCTCGGTTTTGGAGCCAGTGGGTGTGTTCGAGCGTGCTCGTTCGCGACCAAGGCCAAGGTGGTCGGGCGGCGGCGCTCGCGGTGCTCGATGACGCGACGCGCGCGCCGGACGCGCTCGTGGTCGCCGTGTTGGACGCGGACCTCGACCGCGTGACCGACACGATGGTGGACCGCGAGGGCTTGGTCTTCACGGACGCCCACGACCTTGAGACCACGCTCGTGTGCGGCGATCCCTTCGATAAGCTCGTGAATTACTACGCGAAAGAGCACCGAACGACCGCTGAAGCGAAGTGGAAGGAGCCCCTGCGTCAGCGCCTGCTGCGGCACGGCGAGGGCATGGGGCGCCTGCGCTGGCTCAAGCACGCGAGCTCGCCGACTTTCGATGCCTTGGTCTTTAAGAAGGTGACCAAGAAGGGGCTGACGTACTTCGATGGCTATGACAAGTGCGTCGCGTCGGGCTGGGCGCCGTCGCTCGCGAACTGCGTGACGGCCCTCTGCGGCTACAGCAGCGCGCAGACGCTGCTTCTGCCCAAGGTGAACCTCGCGGGGCTCGCGGAAGCGCTGGGCGACGCGGACGCCGCGCAGCTCTGCAATGGGCACGATCTGATGGGCTTCCTCGCGCACTGGCTCAACAAGGAAGCGAAGGTGACTCCGCAAACGACGAGCGAGGGGCTGGCGGAGCGGCTCGCGCTGAGCTGCGAGCGCGCTTGGTTGGAGACCACGGAGATGTGGAAGGCGCTGCGCGTGTGGGAAGCGGCGCGTCCGGGAGCGGAGCTGCTGAGCTGAGGGGCGCCCCGACCTCGTGCCATCGGCGCTATACTGCCTTCACCCCCCGAACCCACAAGACCAGGGCCATGCCGCGCTCAAGCTCGCCACCGCGCTCCGTTGCGCGCGCCCTGTCTTTCCTACTTCGAGGAGACCCGGAGGTGGCGGCCCGTAGGGGGTGGGGGCGCGCCCGCTCGCTGCTGTGGATGGCGAGCGGCGGCTCAGTCGCGCTCGCGCTCGACCTGCCGCTGCGGATGTGGCGAGAGCAGCTCGCGCCAGTGGAGGCGGTAGCCTTCGCGCTGTGCGTCGTCGCTTGGAGCGTCGTCGCCGTCATGACGCGCCGCGGGCTGGCCTTCGACGCCGCCGCGCGCCTCTTCGTCCTCCCCGCGCTCGCGATGATGGCGATCATCGCCTCGCTCTCGGGCGGCGTGGACTCGCCAGCGATGGCGTGGATCGCGATGATGCCGCTCGCAGCGGCGATCGTCGGCTCCAGGCGCGTGGCCCTTGAGACGCTCTCTCTGAGCCTGTTCATCGAGACGGCCTATTTCTTCGGTTGGCTGCCGATGAGCCACGCCCTCGGTGGCGATCGGCCCGTGGACTGGTTCGGGAACTTCGTCACCATCAGCCTGGTGACGTGGGCGGCGGCGACCTTCTACGAGCACCAGGTGGAGACGGAGCGCGCCGCGCTCGTCGACGGGCAGGTGTCCTTTCAGACGCTGGCGGATGAGCTGTACACGGGGGTCCTCGTGCTCAACACGGCGGGTCGGGTGTTGTACCTCAACCACCGCGCGACCACGGTCTTCCCCACGCTCGCGCCGGGACAGGCGCTGCACGAGCACTTGCACGTGACCGCAGAGGCGCTTGAGCGCATGCAGCACGCCACTCAGGTTCGCGTCGACCGCGGCGATGAACAGCTCGTGGTGGAGGTCCGCAGTCGGACGATCACCTTCCTCGGCGAGTCCTGCTTGCTCGTCACCGCGATGGACCGCACGCCCGATGTGCTGGCTGAGCAGCACCGCGCGGAGCTGCAGCGCCGCCTGCAGCTCGCGGAGAAGCTGGAGGGTCTCGGTACGCTCGCGGGCGGGGTCGCGCACGACTTCAACAACCTGCTCACGCCGCTCAAGATCGCCGCGGCGTCGCTGCTCGCCGACCCCGACGACGGGCACGAGGTGCGGGAGAGCGCGCAGGATATTCACGACGTCGTTCGCCGCGCTGAGGCGCTGATTCAGGGGATCCGCGTGTACGCGGGCAGCACCTCGGCGGTGCTCGAGGACGTCGAGCTGCTCCCGCTGGTGAAGCGCCTGGTGGTGCTGCTGACGGCCGGCAAGGCGCGCGAGGTCGGGGTGACCCTTGAGGCGGGTGCGTTGGGCCTCGCGCGCACCGACACGGCGACGCTGCAGCGCATCGTCGAGAACCTCGTCGTGAACGCGCTCGACGCGACGGGTCCACGGGGCGGCACGGTGCACGTTGAGATCGGCGAGGTGCTCGTCGAACCGGTCGGGCTCCAGGGGTGGGACTGCTGCTCCGCGGGGCTTCCGGCGCCCGGCACCTACGCCTTCATCGAGGTGGCGGACACGGGCTGCGGCATCGCCGAAGAGCACCGCCGTCGCCTCTTTGATCCCTTCTATACGACCAAAGCGACGGGGCAGGGCTTGGGCTTGTCCCAGGTGCTTGGCGGCGTTCGGCAGCTCGGCGGGGCGCTGTTCTTGCAGACGGTCCCCGGTGAGGGCACGCGCTTTCGCGTGCTGCTCGGTGTCGGGAGTCGCCGCCCGACCTCCGCGACGCGCTCGGCGGAGGAGCCGCCGCGCGCCCAGGGGCGCGTGCTCCTGGTCGACGACGAGCCCATGGTGCTCAAGCAGGTAGCGCGCGTGCTGGAGCGCGGCGGGTGGACGGTCGAGAGCACCACCGACCCCGTGCGCGCGCTCGCGCTGTTCACGGCGGACAGCGACACCTTCGACGCGGCGGTGGTGGACTTCGTCATGCCGGAGCTCAACGGCGCCGAGCTCGCGCGGCGTATGACCGAGCACAACCCAGGCGTCCCGATCCTCCTCGCCTCCGGCTATATCGAGAGCTCGACCGCCCTCGACTTCGGCCAGATGGGCGTGAGCAAGGTGCTGCGCAAGCCCTTCGAGCCCTCCGAGCTGCTGTGGGCGGTGTGGGAGGCGGTGGAGGCGGCCTAGCTCGCGAGGGCGCTCGCGGTCGCCAGGGCGAGCGTCGTTGCGAGCTGCCCCGCTGCGATCGCGTAGCTGCTGGCGCGCAGGCGCTTGGCTTCGTTCGCGACGGCGTCGGCCCAGGTCGCGTGCGCGGCGTCGCGCCACAGCTTCACCTGGCGCTCGCGCTGTTTGACCCGCGCGACCACCAGCCCATCGGCGACCAAGAGCAGCGCCTCGCAGCGCGCGCAGGCCAGCTCGGTGGCGCCGGTCGGCGCTTGCACGCCGCCGTTGCACTGGGGGCAGCGGCTGAGGCGCGGGGTCGTCTCGGCGTAGCGGCGCTGCGCCGCGAGCAGCCAAGTCGCCCGACGCCCGGCGCTCGCGGCGCGGTGTACGAGCCACACCAGCGCCCCGGCGCCGGCGCCGAGCGCGAGCAGGTTCAACGCCGCGAAGAGTGCGTCCAGCGCCAAGCCGAGGCCCGTGCCCGGACGCGGCGAGGAGACCGCCGCGACCCCGGTCAGGGCGCACAGGCCGAGCAGCAGCCCGAGCTCGGTGGGCGTCGGAGGCGCGACCCGTGGCAGGGACGCGTCGAGGGCGTTGAGGCCCTCCTCTTCGGGGCGGCGCAGCACGGGCTTGAGCTCGATTGGCTGCTCAGCGCGCCGCGCCGAGATGGCCGTCGAGCGCCCGCAGAAGCGGCACACGACAGCTGTGTCGCCGGGCTGAAAGGGCAGTGTCGCGCCGCAGCTCGTGCAGCCAAGGGTGTCCATCGCGGTGGGCTAAGGTCCTGTAGATAAATAAAGTGATCCGACCCGCCATGGCTGTCCACAGCCCTTGGCGCGCCGAGACCGATGCTATCCCCGTCTTGGGAAAAAGTTATGGACGAACCCGCCTTGCTGGACGAAATGGATCGGCGAACCTGAGGTATGAATCGGCGGGCGAGCGGCGTCCGCCGGGGAGGCTTGCATCCAGCGCAGGCGCGTGGTCGAAAGCAGCATGGATGCCAAGCGTGAAGCAGAGATCAAGCTGCGGTTCGAGGCTGTTGCCGCCACCGCTGATGAACGGACGCGACGCCGGCTGGCGGGCGCGGAGGCCAAGGCCATGGGTCGTGGCGGCGTAGCCGCCGTCGTGCGGGCGACCGGCTTGTCACCGAACACGGTGCGCGCCGGCATCGCCGAGCTGGACGGCACAGCGGAGCCTGTTCCCGAGGGCCGAACGCGTCGTCGTGGAGGTGGACGGATCCGGGCTGTCCTCAAGGACGACACGCTCTACGATGACCTGAACCGTCTCATCGACCCGGTGACACGTGGAGATCCCGAGGGCCCCCTGCGGTGGACGAGCAAGAGCCTGCGCAAGCTCTCCGCCGAGCTTCGCGCCCTGGGACACGAAGAAGCCAGCCCATCCCTCATCTCGAGCCTGCTCTACGACCTCGGCTACAGCCTCCAGGCCAACGCCAAGACCCTCGAGAGCAGCGGACACCCTGACCGCGATGCGCAGTTCCAGTACATCGCGGACCGGGTGACCGCGTTCCAAGAGGCCGGAGAGCCCGTCGTTTCGGTGGACGCCAAGAAGAAGGAGCTGGTAGGTGACTTCAAGAACGCCGGCAGGGAGCTCCGCCCGATCGGCGAGCCCGAGCCTGTGCGTGTCTACGACTTCGTGCTCGCTGCCGGTCGCGCGACGCCCTACGGCATCTACGACATCACCCAGAACGAAGGCTGGGTGAGTGTCGGCGCGGATCACGACACCGCCGCCTTCGCTGTCCAGTCCATCCGCCGGTGGTGGGAGGCGATGGGCCGCACCGCCTACCCCAACGCCACCAAGCTCCTGATCACCGCTGACGGTGGGGGCAGCAATGGTTCTCGCGTCCGCCTCTGGAAGGTCGAGCTCGCGAAGCTAGCTGCTGAGCTGGGGCTCACGATCTCCGTCTCGCACCTGCCGCCTGGAACCAGCAGGTGGAATAAGATCGAGCATCGCCTGTTCTCCCACATCAGCATGAACTGGCGAGGAAAGCCGCTCATCGACCACGAAACGATCGTGAGCCTCATCGGGGCGACCACGACGACCGAAGGCCTCCGCGTCCGCGCGGAGCTCGACCGCGCATGCTACCCGAAGGGAATCAAGATCTCCGACGCCGAGCTCAACGACCGCCCCCTCGACCGCGACGACCTTCATCCCCAGTGGAACTATACCCTCCGTCCACAGGCTTGAACGATCAGATTATTTGTCGATGAGCCCTAAGACTCGCTGAGAGGCTGATAGGGCCGTCGTCTCAGCAGGACGCGGCCCCAGCGTGCTGGCGAGGACGAGGAGGTGCGATGCACCTCGGTGTTGCGGGTCGCAGCCCGTCCCGTGGCGTCGCCTAGGTATTATATAGCAGCCCGTCCCCCAGTATTTCTAGATGGCTGCCCGCCGAAGGACAGAGCCAAGTGGAAACTCGGCGTTGTCTGTCAGCCCACGCCAGTACGATACGTGGTGTTCAAATTCGTGACGATATACCTGAACAATATGCCCGAGAGCCACCTCGTCAACTTCGCCCGCATCCAACAGTCGTTCGTTCATCGAGGCGAGAATGAGTCCCGCCAGCTCGAATCGTTGCGTTGCCTCCAACGGGTGGCTGTCGAGGAACGAAATAAATTCCTCAACGCGTTCGCCGTTGGCATTCGCAATGCCCCAGTCCTGGGGCTCGTAGTCGAGACCGAGTTGCTCGGTGAGCTCGCGCAGTAGGCTATCAGGATGTCGTCGGTTGAGTCCCATTGCTACTCCATCGGTTATGCGGTCTTGACGCCGGACTTACTTGGCACAAGTCGGACCTTGGTCGCCGGTGTGAACGTACCCTCGGGATTGACAACACATCCCAGGCCTTCGGGGAGGTCGAAGGTCCTCGCCCCCTGCGTCAACTCACTCAGATGGTCGGCAATAAACTGCTCGGCAGCGCCGTCATCCAGCCATTGACCTACGGACCGTCCGCTACCGGCAGCCTCCTTCAAGAGTCGTTCGGTGTTATCGACTCCATGCTTTGTGAACGTGTGGCCGATCCGTTTCCCTGCCATTGGTCTGGATACCGTCGTCGCAAAGGCTGTGCCACTGCCGACACTTTCACCAAGCGACTTACCAGCCTTTGCGCTGCCTAGCCCGTCGAACGCCCCGTTCTCCACCCCCTTCTTCGCAAACAACGGCACCGGTCGAGGCGGCCGACGCGAAGCGCGCAGGTGAACATCTTCTTTCCGACGCCCGCCGACCCAGCCGGCGCCATCTCGACCCCGGCGGCGCACATCGGGACGGCGCGCGCCGACAGGACGA
>Ga0210044_10004834_pt1 | contig 18561 bp, 22 predicted proteins | sample CryGey13umfilter_2_FD_183959 | JGI IMG/M metagenome (GOLD analysis project Ga0210044, IMG submission 183959) | Groundwater microbial communities from aquifer in Utah, USA - Crystal Geyser 4/9/14 3 um filter (SPAdes) (version 2) | ecosystem: Environmental > Aquatic > Deep subsurface >... | reverse complement strand
CTCCAATGCAACCTTGGCTTTGAATGCAGGAGAGTGATTTCTTCTTTTTGTCATATCGGTAGATCCCTTTCGTTTTAATGTCAGAATTCCACCTTAGCAACATGTCCGATTTTCTGGGACCACCTCTAAGCTTTTCCAGCGATAAAGACTGATCTGTATTTAGCCATTGACTGATCTCAAGTTCAGGAGCCTGCCTTAAAGGAGCGGTCATATTGTTTTCCTTTTCTAAAAAAAGCGGGCATGTCAAAAAAACATGCCCGCATCAGTTTGCGCGCCTATGTATTATTCAGCAGTACCGGGCAAGGAGAGATCACCCGATGCTACATCAAAAACATCAACAACACATAAAAGTGGCGCGTGCATGCTTTCATTAACGCGTAAACCTGCTGTCACACCATCAAAAGACACGCCTTTTAATTCTTTGGCATTGCGGAATGGAACGCGCACCTTAATACTTTTGCCATCTATAACAGGAGAATATCCAGGACTGTCGATAAGAATAGGTAAGCCCGGCCATGTTACCGGCAAGGCCGGTGTTTCACCTTCGGGGATATCCTTAACTTTTAAAGCGCCTTCACCACAAGCATTATCAGGGACAAGAACAACCCAGTGCGAATGCCAGACATTACCGTCATTCTCCAGATTGCCATCGCCGTTTTCATCAAAAAGCGGTGTATCATCAAAATCCGGATGCGCCGTAATCGCCATTGCCAGAATTCCCTGTTCCTTTTCAAAACCAACAGTCGCGCTATCAATTTTTGTAGGCCATACATAGGAAAATACGTCGCTTCCTGCCAGATTTCCGGTAGGTGTCGGTGTTGTTTCACCTGCGTTCTGACTCACCGTCATATTGAATGTCAGCCAGTGGTCGTTAATATCCACTTGCGAATGCACAATATCAAAAGCAGCAATTTTGGCATTTCCTGCCTCTGCCTTGATTTCATGTGCTTGCACAGAAGAAAAACTCATCACGGCAAGCATTATAAAAGCTGCTACACCGGATCGCTTATAGGAGGTCATTTTCATAGATAGATTCCTTTTTGTTGTTTACCTGATTGCGTTCGGGCAGCCTTCCATTTGCAGGATATAATAGCCCTGAGCCTTAATCTCCCGTTCAATTTCCGGATTTGCCATTTCCGAGTGACAGAAACGACAGCGTGCCTGATCCAGATCATCAGCATTTTGACCAATATCACTCAGCCATATTTTGGCATATTGAAAAGCTTTATCGCCATTTTCACCATTAGGAATAAAAACATCAAAATGCATGATATTTCCGTTTTTGGATGTCGCATAGGTGTCGTAAACATCAATTTTCATGGCTTTACATTCCTTTCTTTGGAAGAAAGAGAGAAGCCGTCCTCCCTCTCCCCATTTTCTGTTTATGCAGCGGCACGAAGTTCCGTTTTGGGAAAATCAAGCGTTACATCAAATGCAATATTTGTGTAATTCGTAAAAATATTAAGGGCAACATGTGCAAGAATTTCAGCAATTTCTTCATCATTAAAGCCGGCATTGCGAACAGATGAAATATCATTCTGTGAAACCTGCCCATGGTTCTTAACAAGCTTTGCCGAAAAATCCAGTGCGGCCTGAGTTTTCGGGTCACTGGAACGCCCCTCCTGTGCTTTTGCCATATCCTCTGCGCTGACACCGACGTTCTGGCCAAGAACAGTATGAGCGGACAGACAGTATTCGCAGCGATTCATATTCGCGACCAGAACGGCAATTTGCTCTCCCAGTTTCGCGCCAATTTTTCCTTTTGATAAAGCACCAAAAGAAGTCCACATACTTTCCAGTGCGGCTGAAGAGTTTCCAATCACTTTAAACATATTCGGCACAGCGCCAAAGGCGTTATTAATCTGGTCAAACAGGGCTTTGTGCTCGCCAGTGATTGTTTCCGGATTTTTTGGTTCTAGATAAGACATGTCTTCTTCCTTTTCTTTTTTTAGGTTACAAGTACATTTTTAAAATAGTTTGCTTTCTAAACTACTTTTCCATCATATATGATTTTGATTTTAGTTGTCAAGATAGTTTAGATACGTTACTATTATAACATGATGAATGATACGAACATATGGCTTGAGCGCCTTTCTTCCCTTTATAAAAGCCAAATGCGAAAAGCTGCCGGAATCGAAGGAGTGCAGCTTGTTCACTTTGAAATTTTGCGATATTTGTCTCTATGCAATAAATACTCGAATACAGCACAGGCTGTCAGTGAATATCTGGGGCAAACAAAAAGCAGTATCTCTCAAAGCCTTCAGTTTCTGGAAAACAATGATTTGATAGAAAGAAAAACAGACCCTGTAGATAAACGTTTTGCACGTCTTTTTTTAACAAAAAATGGAAAGACTTGTCTGGAGCGCATGAATAAAAATCTTGCTCCCGAAATTCCCGATCATCAGGGAACAACAGAAATCATTAAAATGATTCTGGGATTATGGCAGAAACAGAATGATCACCGTAGTTTCGGGCAATGCCATTCCTGCCTGTATAACCGCCGTCTGGAAAACGGAAAATTCCAGTGTGGCCTTACCAACGAAACTCTGACAAAATCAGATACGACAAAATTATGTCGTGAGCATGAATTTTTAGCGGACTCTTTATAGAGCATCACTTACCCTTTTCAATTCAAATGATTGTTACTCTAAAGTCTTTTGCAAATAATTACGGATAAGGATTTGCTCATTTTGTCCGGAGAGAAGAAAGTCGGCTTTGACGGGAAGAGCGGCAAAAAGTTTTTCAAGATACTCTTTACGCGGAATTTCGTACACACCAAATTGCATCAGATGGGGATTGGTATATTGTGTATCAAGGATAGAAAATCCGCCTTGCCAGAGCCGCGCACATAAATGCACGAGCGCAATTTTACTGGCATCACGAGAGCGGGAAAACATACTTTCCCCCATAAAAGCACCGCCCAGGGCGATACCATAGAGTCCTCCAACAAGAGTATCATTCTCCCGGACTTCTACAGAATGGGCGTATCCAGCCTCATACAAGTCCAAAAAAATATCGCATATATTTTGATTGATCCATGTTTCCGGCCGGTTTTGTGTCTTTTCTGCACAGCTTTTTATAACCTCCTCAAACGCCGTATCAATTCGTATATCATAAGAAAACTGAAGAACTGTACGACGCAGCCGCGTGGGAATAGAGAGATTTTCAATAGATAGCTGGCCACGTAACGGGGGATCATACCAGAAAAAATCATTGCCTTCCTGACAATCGGCCATTGGAAACAGACCGTGTTTATAGGCATTAATAATATCTTCAAGGGTTAAATCTTCACTCATGGCATATCTTTAAACGAACGGATTATAGAATAAGAATGCTAAAATCTAACGCTCTGCCAGTTTTTTCTCCAGCCAGTGAATATTATAATTACCGGATAAAAACTCTTCCTGCTCTAAAATCCAGAGATGAAGCGGCAAAGTTGTTTTGACGCCTTCTACAACAGTCTCCATGATAGCACGGCGTAAACGGCGAATAGCTTCCTCGCGGGTACGTCCATGGACAATCAGCTTGCCAATCATTGAATCATAATAAGGGGGTATTGTATAACCGCCATAAATAGCAGAATCAAAGCGTACGCCCAGTCCACCGGGAGCATGGAACTGTTTGATCATACCCGGTGATGGCATAAATGTATCGGGATCTTCGGCATTGATACGAACTTCAATGGCGTGACCGCGCAGACGAATACGGTCTTTTGTAATACTCAAAGGCTCACCTGCCGCGACACGAATCTGTTCGGCAATCAGATCAATGCCCGTAATCATTTCCGTTACCGGATGCTCGACCTGAATCCTCGTATTCATCTCCATAAAATAAAAATTACCGTTTTCGTAAAGAAACTCGATCGTGCCAGCGCCACGATACCCCATTTCCCGGATCACATTGGCACTAAGCGTCCCGATACGCTCGCGTTCTTCCTCACTGAGGACCGGAGAGGGCGCCTCTTCAAGAAGCTTCTGGTGACGGCGCTGTGTGGAACAGTCGCGCTCGCCCAGATGAATGGCATTGCCATGGGTATCACCAAAAACCTGAATCTCGATATGACGCGGTGTCGCCAGATATTTTTCCATGTAAACCGTATCATCACCAAAATTGGATTTGGCTTCGGATTTTGCTGTAGAGTAACTTTCTGCAAAATCTTCTTCTTTATAAACAACCTTCATACCCTTGCCGCCGCCGCCTGATGCAGCCTTGATCAGAACAGGAAAGCCGACTTCCCGCGCATATTTTATACCGCTTCCAATCGTATCAATCGCGCCGTCTGAGCCAGGAACAACGGGAAGACCAAGCTTCTGAACCGTCTGTTTGGCTCTGACCTTATCGCCCATGGTTTCAATATGTTCCGGTTTAGGACCGATAAAGGCAAAGCCATGATCTTCCACCATGCGGGCAAATTGCGCGTTTTCAGATAAAAACCCGTAACCGGGATGAATGGCATCCGCGCCTGTAACTGAGGCGGCACTCAGGATCGAGGGGATATTCAGATAACTGTCCCTGCCCGGTGGTGGGCCGATACAGACACTTTCATCAGCAAGACGGACAGCCATGGCATTGGCATCCGCTGTAGAGTGTACAGCAACGGTTTCAATGCCCATCTCGCGACATGCCCGAATAATCCGCAACGCAATTTCCCCGCGATTGGCAATCAGTACTTTTTTAAACATGTTTGTAACTCTTTACTCAGCATGCCATTATTTATTCAATAACCATTAGCACATCGCCGAATTCGATGGGCTGGCCGTTTTGAACAAGGATCTGGGTGACAGTGCCGCTTTTATGGGCTTTGATGGGATTCATGACCTTCATGGCTTCAATAATTAGAAGAGTGTCACCTTCGCTAATCGTCGCGCCTTTTTTGACAAAAGGCGGTGTATCGGGACTGGCTTGAAGATACACGGTTCCTACCATAGGAGAGCTCACCGCGCCCGGATGATCGGAAACAATTGTAGGCGGTGCTTGCGTGTTGGCAGGTTGCGGTGTTGCCGGATCGGAGATCATTTGGGATATGCCGTGGGTAAGGCCGTGTCCACCGGAAAGAACAGTGCCGCCTTTATTCACACGGATCATCTGGTCGCCTTCGGCAACTTCGATTTCCGTTAATCCTGTTTCATCGAGCAAATCCGCAAGTTTACGGATGGCTTTATCATCAATTTTCATATGGTGACAATTCCTTTTATCAATCTTGTCAAAATTCCAAAACTAGTGATTATAGATTTTTATTGTAAAAGTCAAAGCCTCCTCCTTTTATTTGTCATAGATTTGTTGACAAATAATCAAGTGCCTTTATGTAGCCCTGTGCGCCCAAGCCCGAAAAAACCTTCGCCGCCAGAGGCTCAATATAAGAAAAATGACGGAAATTCTCCCGTTTTTGAGGGTCAGACAAATGAACTTCAATCACAGGCACGGTCAAAAGTTTAAGGGAATCATGAATGGCTATTGATGTATGGGTATAGGCCGCCGCATTTATAACCAGCCCGTTGATTTTGTCTTTTTCCTGTTGAATCCATGTGACAAGTTCGCCCTCGTAATTGGACTGGCGAAAATCAAGAGTCTGATTATTTTTTCGGGTGGCAGCAAGGCATAATTTCTCTATATCCTGCAGGGTTTCGTGACCATAAATTGCTGGTTCGCGCTGTCCCAGCATATTCAGGTTCGGACCATTCAGAATAAGGATACGGGCGGTCATTTATTCGCCGTACGCTTCTGCAAGCAAGCGGTCAAATGTTTCGACATCAGGCATTCCCTGCTCCAGAGAATATAAAATATTACCGACCATAAAAGTCGGTACCGAACGAATATTCAGAGCCTCAATGGCATCCAGCGTACCGAGGAGGAGATAACCCATTTGCTGGTCTTTCATATCCAGCCGGAACTGCTCAATATTTATCCCGAGCTTTGTAGCCAGCTCCTCAATTTCACGATCTGTAATCGGATCTTCTCTTGTAATCAAATAGTCATGGGCTTGCCTGAATTTACCGTGCATTCCAGCCGCCAGTGCAATTTCTGCTTCAATCAAAGACGGTCTGCCAAAAATCGGATAATGACGGTAAATAATTCTGACATCAGGATGGCGTTCCAGAACCTGCATCATAACAGGATGCATCTGGCGACAGTAATTACAGCGGTAGTCCAGAAACTCTACAATAGTTTTATCGGCATTTTCTGCGCCCTGATATTGACCAAAACTGACATCATGCAGACCGGCCATAACCTTATGAACCGTCCATGCCCGGTAAGCGACAAAAAAGCCTGTTACAATAATCGCGGCATAGAGCAGGGCGAGAAAAATAAACCGCTTATTTTTTAGCATTGCGAACCTGATTTATAACCTCCAGCATGACCTGATGGGTGACATAACCGGGCGTCAGAGTATCACCAATAATAAAAGCCGGTGTTCCTCTAATACCAAGATTGCGCGACAGGGCAAGGCTTTGCTCGATATCCTCACGAATTTCTTTTGAATCAGCATCCTTATTCAGCTTTACAATATCCAGTCCAAGATCTTTGCCGATTTTATCAAATGTTTCTTTATTTTTCGCTGCATTGGAATTCATCAGCGCCTGATGGTATTCAAAATATTTCTCCTGTTTATGCGCCGCCAGCGCATAACGGGCGGCATCGACCGATGAACTGCTTAGAATCGGCATTTCCTTGAAAATTATTTTGACCTGTTTGTCTGCTTCAAGAACTTTACGAATGTCCTCCAGCGCTTTTTTGCAATAGCCGCAATTATAGTCAAAAAACTCGACAATTACGATATCGCCATCCGGGTTTCCTGCAAAAGGAGGGTTGCCGGATATCAGCTCATCTTTGCTTGTTTTGAGCGTTTCTTCAAATTGACGCTGTTCGATTTCCTGCTGGTTGGCCTGATAGGATTCAATCGCTTCTATAACGACTTCCGGATGCGCGATAAGATATTCCCGTACAATTGTCTCAATCTCTTCTTTTTGCATCGTACTGCTGGCAGCCTGAGGACTATGGCTGGAAAGCATAAGCGTCATAAAGGCAGCGGCGAAAAGACCTGCTGTCAGGAAGACTATTTTATAAACTGGTTTCACTGTGATTCTCCTTTAAAATAAACTGGCTCCATTTTAAACAGTTTTTTCTATTCAGGGCAAACTGATATCGCACTCTTTTCAATTATTTGGTTTCTTTGGTATTTTGTTCGATGAAATTCAAAATATCCTGTGCTCGCAGCCACGGGTTTGATCCTTTTTCCAGTCCGGAAAGCGCCGCTTCAGCCTGTCTTTTGGCATAGGGAATTTCTCTTTTTAAAAGCGCCTCTTCAGACAGATGAAGCCTGGCACGCGGCTCCTGCCCTAATCTTCCATAGGCCGTTGCCAGCAAACGGTGTACACGCGGCGAGCGTGATTCATCCTTGATCGAGCGCTGTAAATGTTGAATGGCTTCATTTAAATTTTTTGCATCTCCTTCTCCGGCTGATTCAATCAGGGCATGGGCGTAAGCCGTGCGAATCAGGGAGGCTCCGGGTAAAAGCCCAATACTGCGGCGATAATAAGGCAATGCTTGCGTCACATGGCCAAAATCCACCAGCATCTGTCCTTTAAGTTCAAGAAAATAGGGGTTTTCCGGTTCCTGTGCCAAAAGTGCGTCCATTTGCGTCAGTGCTTTTTCCGTACGGTTTTCGCGATAGGATGCAATGGTTCTCGCATATAAAGCTGCGATAGACTGATCCCGGCTGTCATATTTCCATTCTGTCTGTTCTGGGGTTATAAATCCCGTTAACTTTGCCAGCATCCGGCGATGCTCCTCTTTCCAGGTCTCCGGATAAGCCGCCTCCTTATAAGGAGATCTGGAAAGTCCGGCTTCAAGAGCCTGCACACGGTCGCGAGTCAAGGGGTGAGTGCGTATATACTGGTTCTGTTGGGCTGCCGGCAATAATTCCTCGCCTTTCAGTTTTTCCATAAAACTGACAAGTCCTTGCGGACTGATATGGGCTTTTTCAAGAGAATCAAGGGCAGATTGATCCGCGCTTGATTCCTGAATGCGGCTGAATGCCAGATAGTGATTAATCGCTGTGGCCTGTGATCCGGAAATAATGGCGCTTGCCAGTCTGCCTTCTCCTGTGAGAACAGCAGCACCAAGCCCCAGAATAGTGCCAATCAGGCTCTCATAAGAAGCATTCTGCATAGCGCCACGCGCACGAACAAGATGGCCACCACGAATATGCCCCAGCTCGTGAGCGATCACACCAATAATTTCGGCAGTGCTCTCCGAACGGGTGATCAGACCTGTGAAAATGAAAATATTAGGCCCGCCGGCAACAAAAGCATTGATATTATTATCCTGCACCAGAATAAATTTCACCGCATCCGGCGAAAGACCTGCGGCTTTAATCACGGGTTCTGACCATTTTTTCAGTGTGTTTTCGATTTCCGTATCACGAATCAGGGTTGGGTTTCCACTCTGCGCAAAGGAAGGTGACCCGGAAAACAGGGCGAAAAGAAAGAACATCCCGCACAAAGAACACAATATCCTGTTTCTATGCCGAGGAAAAAGAGTATGCTTCATAAAGGCAGTGCCTGTGGTGTAAAGAAAAATATTAAAACAGATCAGATTATAAAATAGTATGGGCGCACTGATTTATCAATGGATTGATCTCATCTGGCTGCCGATTGGCTGGTTTGCCGTACCAAAACAGCATCGTTTTAAAACTCTGGCTTTTATTATCACTTGTATTCTGACCTTGCGTACACAGGTGGAACTAGTTGAATCAACCGGCTTTAATACGGGATTTCTGCCTTTTCTGGATACCCCCGTTTATATGCGCGGATTGATTATTTATAGTATTCTTATCGCATTCTTTCTGGTTCTAGCGCATTTCTCGGCGGCGACCCATAAAATTGTATTTTTAACCGCCAGTCTTGCGATTTTTTTCTTTGCTTTTATGGTGTCAATGGTTGTGATGGTGCTATAGCAGAAAAGAAATCAGTTTTTCTATCCTCCCCCTCACCACTTGTCATTGTTATGATTCATTGAAGTATCTATATGAAAAGGGGCATAAGGAACTATGGCCGCTGGCTGTGACCATGGTGATCCCGGCAGGGCTCGAACCTGCAACCCCCTGCTTAGAAGGCAGGTGCTCTATCCAATTGAGCTACGGGACCGCTTTTGATTGTTTGAAAATAGAGCATTCAAAGACCGGATAGCCAGAAAAAAATTCAGGAAACGCTCCTGTTTATTGTTCCGGCGGAATATAACGGAAATTATCACTATAGTTACGGGGGATGACTTTGCGGCAATGCGCGATCGCCTTATCATAATCCCACCCCTTCTTTTGGGCAAAGGCCACGGCCTGTTCCTGTGTTTCAAAGCGCATCTGCACCTGATTCAGGGTATCTTCCGAACTTGTCCAGCCCATAACGGGTTCCGGCTTACGTTTTGATATTGTTTCATATTCAAGCACCCATAGACCCATTTTACCGCGTCCTGACTGCATGGCTGATTTACCCGGTTTGTAAATGCGTACTTTCATGGCAGTGAATTTACCAGTGATAAAAGCCGTAGGCAAGAGATTGCCGGACTTTCATAAAATTATTTGAAACTTTGTTTATAAAATAAACAAAACTCGTCTTAAGATAGAGCCATAAATAACGGTTTTTCAATATTTTAGGGTGCAGAATAAGAAGATGTGGGATGAGGCTTTCTTTTACTCTTTGGTTGGTTTGGGGATTATTGCCCTTCTGCTGACCTATAAATGCTGGGGCAGTGTGATTTATTTTGTTACGACGCACTGGCGCGTAGCGGGGTTTATTCTGATTGGTAGTTTATTCGGTGTTTTTATTGTGCTCAAACAGCAGGATCTGAAATACGAGCTGGCCTATTATTATTTTACCGGAACGAAAAATACCGGAGAATTGCAGTCGCGTTACCAGATTCGCCAGTGCAGGGAATTTATTCTGGCCAAAATCAAGGGGGAGGAGGTTGCCGATGACCGCCATTTAACCGCCGGATTTATCAATATCAGCACCATCAGCAACTGGGAGTTCTGCGCCCGCACATTCGGGCTGAATTACTGGAAACATGATATTACCATCAACGGGCAAAACGGCGGACGCCTTCTGTGCGAAGCCTATGCCCGTGATACGTATCGCTCCGATAACGTACAGATATGGTGTGATACCGTCTTTTCTCCTGCCGCAACGACACCTGAATCGGCTTCCGGACACAGCGGAAGCAAGTGACGAAACCTCTACACTCCGGTAATACCGGATGGGCATCCCGCTCATCCGGTATTTACTTATGGGGCGTAGGCGCGTTATATCTTAATATTGTTATCAAATATGACTGCCGGAAGAGAAAGCGTGAGAAATGTCCCAGAACCAGCCTGTAGAAAGTCCTGCCATGAATGAAAGCCTTGTGCCTGATATGAAAGATATTGTTGCTCTGTGTAAACGGCGCGGTTTTATTTTTGCCGCTTCGGACATTTACGGCGGAATTAACGGTTTCTGGGATTACGGCCCTTTGGGGGTCGAGCTTAAAAACAATCTGCGTGATCTGTGGTGGAAACACATGGTCACCACCCCGCCCGTTGGCCCTGATGGCCAGCCGGTGCAGATTGTCGGCCTTGACAGCGCCATTATCCAGAATCCGAAAGCATGGGAAGCCAGTGGCCATGTCGGTGGTTTTTCCGATCCGATGGTGGATTGTAAGGAGACGAAACTGCGGTATCGGGCAGATCATTTAAAAATAATTCGCGTAGATTCTCCTGATAAAAATTTATTTTTTGCATTTATTGAAGAAACTTCAGAAGAAGAAATGGCTGCAAAAGTAAAAAAGGTTCTTGGCAAGAGTGTTCAGATTGGCGCACATGAGAGTTTTTTAGAGTGTGTGGATAAACTTCATCTCATTGTCGCCCCGGATGCGAAAGAATCTGGGACATTAACTCCCCCCAAACAATTCAACCTCATGTTTCATACCTATGTCGGTGCAACGGCGAGTGAAGAAAACAAAGCCTACCTGCGTCCTGAAACGGCGCAGGGCATCTTCCTGAATTTCAAGAATGTGATGGATTCTTCGCGGGTCAAGCTTCCGTTCGGGATTGCGCAGATCGGCAAGGCGTTTCGCAATGAAGTGACCCCGCGCAATTTTATTTTCCGCAGCCGTGAATTCGAGCAGATGGAAATGGAATGGTTCTGTCATCCCGATGAAGTCGAAACATGGATGAATTTCTGGTTCGAGGAACGGCAGAAATTCTGGAAAAACCTCGGCCTTTCCAGTGACAATTTACAAATGCGCCAACATGGACAGGACGAGTTGTCACACTATGCCAAAGAAGGGCTGGGAACATCGGATATCGAATATCGTTTCCCCTTTACCGCGCCTGATTTTGGCGAACTTGAAGGCATTGCCCATCGCTGTGATTTTGATTTGACCGCTCATAGCGAACATTCCGGCCAGAAACTTGAATATACAGACCCCAATGACCAGAAAAACCGCTTCATTCCCCATGTTATCGAACCGGCAGCGGGATTGACACGCGGTGTACTTGCCCTGATTTGCGAAGCGTACACCCCTGATCCGAACCGTCCTTCCGGGGTGTACTTGAATTTTCATCCGTCTGTTGCCCCTAAAAAGGCCGCAATTTTACCGCTGACTGCAAAAGACAGCCACGTTCCGCTTGCGACAAAAATCTATATGGATCTACGCGAACATTACGCTGTTGATCTTGATATCAAACAGAATATCGGGAAACGTTATGCGCGGCAGGATGAAATCGGGACGCCGTTCTGTTTTACCATTGATGATCAATCCAATGAAGATAGCACCGTCACCGTCCGCCATCGTAACACCATGAAGCAGGAGCGCATCGCCATAGAGTCAATCCGTACCTACATGGAAAAAGAAATGGCTTTGATGGCGCAGTAGGTTTTGCTCTCCTAAAATATGAGAAGAGGCAGGAACCCGTTTCCTCCTTCATTGTTGGTGTTGGTATAACCCGAAAATGAAAGGAAATAAACCATGACCTATAATAACAAATCCTGTGTTGATGCCTGTATGAGCTGTGCCGCAGTTTGTTCCTATTGCGCGGATGAATGTATCGGGATGGAGGATATGGAAAGATGTATCAAATCCTGTCTTGCCTGTGTGGAAATCTGCACATCCTGTATGAAAGTGGCGGCAGCAGATTCAGAATATGCTTTATTGTTCTGTCAGCTTTGCGCAGAAATTTGCGAGTCATGCGCCGTAGAGTGTGAAAAGCATGACCACGAGCATTGCCGCGCCTGTGCCGAAGCATGTCGTTGTTGTGCCGAGGAATGCCGTTCAATGTCAGGAACATCCAGCAATAAAAAAGTTGTTTAACAGGGAGAGGGACTATTTAAAAAACGTTATTCCGGTTTGAGATCAGGACAACATTTTTTTATTATGTAGATTCCTCAGCAATAGCGCAAGCAGGATCATGGCTCCGGCTTGATGCAGGGTGGCAAGAGGAATGGAAATTTGTGTGAGTAACGTCGAGATCCCCAGCCCGATCTGGATAAACACCATAATTCCCAATTTAAAATCACTGGTTCTGATCGCTAGCGCAACAAGAACCAGTCCGGCTAAAATTGCTAGCCAGCGATGGGTAAACTGTATCCACGCTTGTTGTTCAATAATACTCGAAATATTGAAATATTCAGGAGGAAGAAGAGATTCTCCTATCAGAGGCCATGTATTATAAATAAGGCCAGCATCCAGTCCGGCGGTAAAGGCTCCCCAGATAATGGTTATTGCAAGGAGGAGAAGGGCTCCCCAGCCATGAAGAAGCAGGCTGCATTTCACAATTGTTTTTTGTGATGAGCCCAAATCAAGCGCCGTCCACCAGAGCAGGCTGAAAAGGATAAGCGCCAGCGATAAATGGGCAGCCAGACGAAAATGGCTCACTTCCGGACGATCCACCAGACCGCTTTTGACCATCCACCAGCCCAGAACCCCTTGCGCACCACCAAGTAAAAACAATCCGAAAAATTTCCATCCAAAGCCGTACGGAATTTGTTTTCTGAAGGCAAACCATACCAGCGGCAAAGCAAAGCAAAGTCCGATAAGCCGTCCCCAGAGTCTATGAAACCATTCCCAGAAGAAAATCTGTTTGAAATCGGCAATTTCCATCCAATAATGTTTTTGGGCGAATTCGGGACTCTGGCGATAAAGAGCATAAACCCGCTGCCATTCCTGTTCGGAAAGCGGTGGCAGCCACCCTGTGATAGGCCGCCATTCGACCAGAGACAAGCCGGACTCCGTCAAACGTGTAACCGCTCCGATTACGGCCATGGCAAACACCATGAAACAGACAAAATAAAGCCAGATCCGGATTTTTCTTCTATGGGTCATCAAACACACATATTGGTAATTGACATTCTGGAGCAACGTGCCATTTATAACGGGAAATGGGTGAAGATAAAAGACATAAAACAGATGCAATTATTATCGGCGCGGGTCCTGTCGGGTTATTTGCCGTGTTCGAGCTTGGTCTGCTGGATATGAAAGCCCATGTGATTGATATTCTGGATCGCCCGGGCGGGCAGTGTGCCGAACTTTATCCGGAAAAGTCGATCTATGATATTCCTGCATTCCCCTCTATTCTCGCGCAGGAGCTTGTCGATAATCTGATGGCACAAATTGCGCCGTTTCATCCGGTTTTTCATTTATCCCGCATGGCAGAAAAGCTCGAAAAACTTGCAAATGGCCACTGGCTTCTTGTGACGGATGACGGCACATCTATCGAAGCACCTGTGATTATTATTGCCGCCGGGGGCGGCTCTTTTGTACCCAAGCGCCTTCCTTTGCCGGACATAGAAGCCTATGAAGGCATCTCCGTTTTTTATGCAGTTCGTAAAAAAGACTATTTTTCCGGAAAAAAACTTGTTGTAGCCGGCGGCGGTGATTCCGCGCTTGACTGGACAATTGCGCTGCAGGATGGCGTGGCGGATCATATTTCTTTGATCCACCGCCGTGATGAATTTCGTGCCGCGCCAGATAGCGTCAATAAAATGCATCATCTGGTCAAAGAAGGTAAAATAGATTTTCATATGGCTCAGATTTCAGCTTTGCATGGCGAGAATGGAAAGCTGGATGCCGTGACGGTTAAACCGAAAGCAGGGGAATCGTTTGATATAAAGTGCGATTGTCTTCTTGCGTTTTACGGACTGACCATGAAACTGGGGCCGATAGCGGAATTTGGACTTCATTTTGAGAAAAATCTGATTCCTGTAAACACAGAAAAATTTGAAACCTCTGTTCCTGCAATTTTTGCTATTGGGGATATCAATACCTATCCGGGAAAGCAGAAACTTATTCTTTCCGGCTTCCATGAAGCCGCCCTGATGGCGCACGCGGCATACTCTTATGTATATCCTGGAAAAACCGCACGATTTCAATACACAACATCTTCCAGTAACATCCATGAAAAACTGGGTGTCGGCGATTTGTAATTCATGTTTCTCTTTTTACGATTAGTTGATACGGTAGGGGAGAAAATAATGAGCGAACCGAGTATTTATTATGGCTTCTTTTGATATTATAAAATCTGTAGGTTCTGCTTATCAGCTGGTCTGGAAGGAACGGCGTTATCTTGTCAGGCTTGCCGCCATCCCGTTTCTAATAAAACTGGTTTGCTATATTGTGATTGTTGCGCTGGGCTGGGAAGAAAATTTTCTACGTCAGGCGATTATTATGCTGCCTTCCTATTTTGCCGATGGCTGGCTATTTTGCCATCTGGTACGTCTGATTTTTCTTGATCACCGCTGGCCCTTCCGGCCAAGCGGGGACACTGATAAGGATATGGCACTTTTGCAGGATCGCGCCGCCGGTATTATGGCGGGGGCACTGACATTTACTGTGATCAAATTTCTTCTGGCGGGCATAACATTTGTTATCTATGAAATCGGGCAAACAAGTTTGAATGCGGAGTCACAGGATGTGAATCCCGCTGTTTTTTTTCTGATGCTGGGATTCCTTGTTTTTTCCTTTTGGGGGTTTCGTTTTCTATGGCTTTATATTCCGGCAGCAATTAATTATCCGCTTAAACGCTTTCTCCATAATCTGGGAGGATATACCGCCTCATGGTATTTAATCGGGACATGGTTGCTGTGTTTTTTACCGTTGTTTTTTATATTCGGAAAATTTATTTCAATCATCGGTGCGACTGTAGAAGGACAGACAATCAGTATCGAAGTGCAGTTTCTCGCGATATTTTTTCATATTCTACTGGATACAGGCGTGGGATTACTTGCTACGGCAGCCATGGCAATCGGCTTTAAGGATCAGATGTTTTCCAATGGCAAACAGAAAAACTGAATGTCGCTTCTTATTGCAGTGTTAATTCATGATTATAGAATTTTGTATCACCGGAAGTAATCAGTTTTTTGCTTGCCACATAAACAGAATGCACTTTTCCATCAAGCTCCCGTCCCCAGAATGTAAGAAAATTATGGAGTACCGGAAATTTGGGGGAAATATCATATTCCTGCCAGATATAGGATTGTAAAAAATCAGGGTAATCCGGCATATGATAAATAATTTCTGCCGTGGTCAAACGGTAATCTTTTATGATTTGTTTCTCAAAATTCGCCATATATTCAAGTCTCCTGTTATTAGGAAAACCAACAGAAATTCTTTCCTGTTTGTTCCATAATAACATGAAGTTTCTTTCAAAATCCTTAAAGAGCCTCTAGCAGTCTGCTGAAAAACCCCTGATTTTGGCGCAAAGTTCCTTCCTGAGCACGCCTGCGCCGATGTTTTGTGGTGGATTTTGAGTTTTTTCGCCCCGGTTGCGGCCTGTTTTCCGGTTTTCAGACGCAGTTATCCTGTCGCCGCCAGAAGTTTCGGGATACGGATGAGGTTGTAACCAATGAGATTGAGCATGAAATGCCCGGCGACATTGGTGATTCCGCGCAGTTTGGCCTTGCGCATCGTGCCGTGTTGCTTGCCGAGACCGAATACGCACTCGATCATCTTGCACTTGTTCTGCGATATGCCGTAGCCCGCGTGCCGCGTCGTCCTGTTGTCGATGGCGCTCCTGCGGTTTGTATCGTTTTGCGCGACGTGCGGCGTGATATTATTTGCACGTAAATCCGCAACGTGATCCTTCGTATCATATGCCTTGTCCGCGCCGGCAGTGATGCGGCGCTTCTTTTTGCGCGCGATCTTTTTGAGCATCCTCAATGATGCTTTGCGCTCTGCCGTTCCATTCGCGTGCGTCACCATGCCCGCGACGACAAGGCCGTGACGGTTTTCCATGACCGCATGACCCATATAACAAAGCGTGCTCTCCTGCCCCTGCGACTTGCGGTACAGGAGGCTGTCCGGGTCGGTCGTGCTCGCGTGGGTGTCATTCCTGCGTTTTGTGCCGTGAAAGTTCTCTCCATCGCTATCCTGATCGTCCTTTGGCTTGAAACTCTTGTGCGACGCCCAGGCCTGGATCAATGTCCCATCTACAGAAAAATGTTCGTCGGACAGCAGCGCCTTTACCTTCTCGTGATTCAAAAGCCTGTCCATGAAGCGGTTGAAAATATCGCCTTTTTGCAATCTCTCGCGGTTCTTTGTGAAGGTCGTCGCATCCCATGCGGGGCCGTCTGCGGGCAAGCCGACAAACCAGCGGTACATCAGGTTGTATCCCATTTGCTCCATTAGGAGCCGTTCGCTGCGGACGCCGAAACAACCCTGCAACAACAGTGCCGATAATAGCTGTTCGGGCGGGATCGAAGGGCGACCGGCGCGGGCATAGAGCTTGCGGAAATCATGGTCCATGGCTTTGAGCACTTCGCGCACGAGTTCCCGCACCGCGCGCAAAGGATGATCCGCCGGAACCCTCTGTTCCAGCGTCATGTATAAAAACATATGGCTCTGATCTTCTGATTGTCCGCGCATAATATGATCCTCCCTTAACCAGAGAATCACTTTTTTATCCACTTTGCGAGGAGTTTTTCAGCAGACTGCTATTTTTTGTATTGCTCGACGGGTTGCCGCTGTCGTGCGGGCGCTTCCGTGCAGTATCTGTCCCATAACTCCTCCTTGCCGGGTAAAAAATCATATCTTACACCAGCACACGGTGGGACTAAACAGCTAATTTATATGGCGCTCTCGCTCTATAAGTTTTACTGCTCCAACAGCGATTCCGGCTCTATAAGAGTCGATCGCGTTTTCCGGTATTGCGCGGCCTTTGTATATCTCCTGAATATTTTCTTGAATCTGTCTCTCCAAAATGCCAGCTGTGACCACTCCATTCACAGATTCCTCGGTTGCATAATTTGTAAATCGTTCGCAAGCAAACGCCTCGGATAGCTTGCTCATACCAATAGCTGTCGGCGTTACAGCAATCCTATCAAGCTCTTGCATTGCAGAACGTACGCCTCCATCGTATGCGTCCCTTTCAAGGCCGGCACATTGTTCAGCTGATAAAAAATCAAAATAAGGATACGCCGTGCCTGATGCTGATGCTCTTAACAGGGCTTCCTCAAGAGCGGGGATCACTGTACTATTCCATGTGTTGTCGCCATTTTTGGTAAGCGTAACAATTTGATGAGTACCGTCTCTGCCACGAGCGTCGCGGAAAGCTTTTGATATTCCTTGTGGTTGCATGTTTCACCCTGCGTTAGATTGAACGGCGACACCTTAGACACCTTACCATAAAATTTCCGTAACATCAAGGAAATTGGCGACAGGCAACATGATTTTGTTGGTCTTTTTGCAAAAAGACCAACATTTACAAGCTCCTTTTAGGGTCAACATTCTCTTCGTGGTCATACGGCTGACGGCCCGAAAGCCGCTGGCCGGGATCGCTTTCGATCCGCCACACTCTGGGATTCAAACAGAAGGGTCGGGCTGCCAAATGTCACAGCGGGCTTTATGATCGGTAGTTTGATCCGCCCATGCCACCGCTCGCACGTCACCGACTCCCTTCGTCCCCGCGAGGCCTTTTTCCTGCCAAAGCAGGAATCCTGTTATGCCGCCATTGCTTCCGGCGCGATTTTCATCCGTTTTGGTTTGTATTCCTCACCGCTGATCCGCAGCTTGCGCAGCAGGATTGCCCTTCCACGCCTGACCGCTCATTCAGTAATTCCTTTGCTGATGGAATTACTGAATCAGATTTTTAGGATGGAATATAGGGGTTTTTAGAGGTGGCCTATGCTTTTATTTTATAGTGGCGGCAAATTTTTCAGGATTTTCTTCTGCGCCAAACAGATCGACAAGATCTTGCACAGTTTTAATTTCATCTGTTTTAATAGGCGTTGTGCTTTTCTTTTTGAGGCCGGGAACAATGGCACGTTCAAAACCAAGTTTTGCTGATTCTTTGAGACGGACATCAGGTTGCGCAACCTGCCGGACTTCTCCGGCAAGACCAATTTCTCCGAAAAATACCGCCTCGGCAGGAAGGGGATTGCCGCTCAAGGAGCTGATCAGAGCCGCCGCAACTGCCAGATCTGCGGCAGGTTCATTAATGCGGATACCGCCGGCAATATTCAGGAAAATATCGCAGCCTGAAAAATGCAGGCCGCAGCGCGCTTCCAGAACTGCCAGCACCATTGCAAGCCGCCCCGA
>Ga0210044_10004832_pt1 | contig 18563 bp, 16 predicted proteins | sample CryGey13umfilter_2_FD_183959 | JGI IMG/M metagenome (GOLD analysis project Ga0210044, IMG submission 183959) | Groundwater microbial communities from aquifer in Utah, USA - Crystal Geyser 4/9/14 3 um filter (SPAdes) (version 2) | ecosystem: Environmental > Aquatic > Deep subsurface >... | reverse complement strand
GCTTTGTGTTCAGGTGGAAATATAAGTGGTATTACCTGCTCAATATTATTTTCGGGGCGCGCAAGCAGATCTTCCTCACTTTCGCGCCCTGGGTCCTGGTCACGGTTTACGGGGCCAGCCCGGGGCTGATGGCCGCGCTGGCGCTTATCGCCGCCGCGGCGGGCGTGGTTTTCAGGCAGGCTTTCGGGGCGCTGGTGGACAAGGTCGGGGAGCGCAAAATGCTCGCCGCCGACTCCGTTATTTTGTTCGGGGTCTGCGCCGGGTTCGCTTTCTCGGCTTTCAGGCCGCTGCTCTATTTTCTTTTTATCCTGGATAATCTGATGTTCGCCGCGCGTATTGCGCGGACTACCTATCTCAATAAGATAGTTGAGAGCAAAGCCGACCTTTCCCCCACGATCTCGCTGGGCGTCACCCTGGACCACGCTCTCTCGATGAGCGTTCCCGCGGCCGGCGGCCTGCTCTGGGCGGCTTACGGCTATAAAGCGGTGTTCATGGCGGCTTCTCTGCTTTCGGTGGCCAGTTTATTCACGGCCCTGGCTATTGACGACGGGAAGCGCAAGCCCGCTACTTCGCCGCAGGTTCAGCCTTTAACCCCGTATTAGAAAAAACCACATGAAGATATTTTTCTGCCTTTTAATTCTTGCCTGTCCGCCTGCGCGCGGCGAAACCTGGAAATACGCCCCGGCCGGCGGGGCCGTGGCGGTGCCTATTACCCTCGACAACGCTTATTTCAGGAACCCGGCTGTGCCGGCTTACGATTACTGGGCCCTGGCTTCTTTCTATGTGCCGCAGGAAACTTCCGCTTCGTGCTCCGCAGCTTCCGTCTCTATGGCTCTTAACGCTCTATTCAATTCCCGCCGCCAGCGCGGGGATGAAGAGGAAAATATAGCGGCGGAAAAGCTTGTAGCGAAGGTTGCTGGGTTTAACTGGGCCGGGCTGGTGAGCGAGGCCGGAGCTGACGGCAGGCGCGGCCTGACCCTGGACCAGCTGGCCGCGGGGGCGGCAGAAGCCGGGTCGGCTTACGGCGCTGAAGGTTTTTCTGCCAGCAGCGTAACGGTAAACGCGAAGTCGGCCCTGGCGCTGGAAAGGTTCAGGAAAGCCCTCGGCGAGAACGAGCGCAACCCTGACAATATCATGCTGCTTCATTTTACGCAGGACATCCTGACCGGGGCGCCGGGCGGCCCCTTCCCGCATATCTCCCCTGTGGGCGCCTACGACGAAAAGACCCGCCGCGTCCTGGTCTTCGACGTGGACCGGCAATGGTACGAGCCCTATTGGGCGCTCGATACGCAGGTGTTCAAGGCCATGGGAGCCAAAACCCCGGCTTTCGGGCCCGGCGGCTATGTCATACTTAAAAACGTGAAATAAAAAGCCGCGTTCAGACAGCCCCTAATTTTGGGATAATAACAAGAACAAACGCGGTATTAAGGATAATATAATGGCTGAAACTAAAGACGATAAAAAAGTGATTTTCTCTATGGTAGACGTCAGCAAGATCTACGACAAGAAAGCCGTGCTGAAGGACATTTACCTCTCTTATTATTACGGCGCCAAGATAGGGGTGCTGGGCCTGAACGGCTCCGGCAAAAGTTCCCTGCTGCGCATCATGGCCGGCCTCGACGACGATATCCGCGGCGAGACCGTGCTTTCACCCGGCTATACCGTGGGCCTGCTGGAGCAGGAGCCCAGGCTGGACCCGGAAAAAACCATGCGCCAGATAGCCGAAGAAGGCCTGCCGGAGGCGATGGCCGCGCTGAAGGAATATAACGAGATCAGCGAAAAACTGGCCGAGCTGATGGACGACAAGAAGATGAACGCGCTGATTGAGCGCCAGTCCAAGGTGCAGGAGAAAATAGACGCCCTGAACGCCTGGGACGTGGATTCCCGCCTGGAGCTGGCTATGGACGCGCTCGGCTGCCCGCCGCCCGACACGCTGGTAAAGAACGTTTCCGGCGGAGAAAAGCGCCGCATAGCGCTGTGCAGGCTGCTCCTGCAGGAGCCGGACATTTTGCTGCTGGACGAGCCCACTAACCATCTTGACGCAGAGGCCGTGGCCTGGCTGGAGCATCACCTCAAGCAATATAAAGGCACTATCATCGCCGTAACGCATGACCGCTATTTCCTCGACAATGTGGCCGGCTGGATACTGGAGCTGGACCGCGGCCAGGGTATACCGTGGAAGGGCAATTACTCTTCCTGGCTGGAGCAGAAGGAAGAGCGCCTGCGCCACGAAGAAAAATCCGAGAGCGAGCGCCAGAAGACCTTAAAACGGGAACTGGACTGGATAAGGATGAACCCGAAGGCCCGCCAGGCCAAGTCAAAGGCCCGCATCACCGCCTACGAGAACCTGCTGGGCGAGAGCGGCGAGAAACTGGGCAAGGACCTGGAGATCTTCATCCCGCCGGGTCCGCGCCTGGGCAACTTGGTCATAGAGGCCAAGAACGTCACCAAGGCCTTCGGCGACAAGGTGCTGCTGGACAATGTCAGTTTCTCTCTGCCGCCCGGCGGCATAGTCGGCATCATCGGGCCCAACGGCGCCGGCAAGACCACCCTGTTTAAGATGATAACCGGCGAGGAAAAGCCGGACTCGGGAGAATTCAGGGTCGGAGACAGCGTAAAGCTGGCCTATTCCGACCAGCATCGCTCCACACTGGACCCGGCAAAGAATGTCTGGGAAGTGATCTCCGGCGGCCTGGATATAGTGAAGCTCGGCAAGCTGGAAGTTAATTCCCGCGCCTATGTAGCGCGCTTCAACTTCAGCGGGCAGGACCAGCAGAAAAAGGTCTCCAATATCTCCGGCGGAGAGCGCAACCGCGTTCACCTGGCCGTGATGCTCAAAGAGGGCGGCAATGTGCTGCTCCTGGACGAGCCCACTAACGACCTGGACGTGAACACTATGCGCGCCCTGGAAGAAGCGCTGGAAAACTTCGGCGGCTGCGCCGTGGTCATCAGCCATGACCGCTGGTTCCTGGACCGCATAGCCACCCATATCATGGCTTTCGAGGGGGACAGCAAAGTTGCCTGGTTCGAAGGCAATTTCTCCGAGTACGAGGCCGACCGGCACGCCCGCCTGGGCAAAGCCGCCGACACCCCTCACCGGATTAAATACAAGAAACTGACCAGGCCGTGATATAGAGGATTGGAGGATTAGCAAGAAAAGAAAAGAGAAGAAAAAAAGATCCGGTGCCGGCCGCACGAGGTCATGAGCAAACAGGGGTTCACGGAACTTCTTGGCAGGGATCATTTCCGCCGTCACATTGATGCCGCTCTGAAAAAGCGGCCGAGATACATACCGTCAGGATAACAGACCGGCCCAGGGCCAGAAATAAAACTGCGATGCGCCGGGATAAAAAAACCGCCGGAAGCCCGGCGGTTTCTTTATTGGCGAAGGTTGTCTATTTTATCCCGAGTTCGGCTTTAAGGACTTCCAGCGCCCGGTCAGGGTCCGAGGCGTTGAGCAGCAGCCGGCTGCTGGACCCGCCCATAGCGGTGCCGTATACCGTGGTAATGTTTATGCCGCGGTCGCTCAGCGCTTTGGTAAGGTGGAGGAGCTGGCCGGGTTTATCGGGCAGCTCAAGGGAGATCATGGAGGTCTCTATGGTGGTGAAGCCGGCGCCGGTGAGGACATGGCTTACCTTGCGGTCGGCTTCTACCGCTACGCGGACCACGCCTGAGTCGTCGCGTATTTCGGAGGCTATGCCTATGATGTTAATGCCTTCGTTGGCGAACAGTTCTACGAACTTGGAAAGCGCGCCGGGAACATTGGGGAGGAACACGGTGTATTGCCTGATAAGTTTTACCGACATAAGGACTCCGGTGCTGATCTTTGGGTATTAAACCGGCGTTTGGACGCCGTACATCAATTAAATAACTTTTTGGGCGCAAGGTAAACACGCAATTTGCGAGGAGCCGGCAAAAATGAGGCCCCTGCCTGTAAAAGTTATATAATCAAAGTTAAATATGAAGCTGCTGCCTGAAGGTAAATCCAAAGTTCTTTCCGGCTTTTCGCTGGCCGCCGCCGCTGTCTGCGGCGTAATGGCGGCAAAGGCTTTCCTCGATATTCTGACATTCCTGGATGTTTTTTCCACCCCCGCTTTCTTCCTTGCGCTGGCGCGCTCCAGCGTTCCCGTGGAAATGCCGCCGCTGGCCGGCTTTATCTACCGCAATATGCGCCTGGTTTTCGCCTTTTCCTTTTTTTTCTGGGTCTCGGGGTTCGTGCTGGCCGTCGGGATATGGGGCAGAAAAGAGTGGGCCAGGCGCGGGGCCGTCTACATGCTTTACCTGCTCAGCGCCGCGGCCCTTCTGCTTCTTCTCTTCCCCTGGCTGGCCGTGCCGCGGCCGCTATTCTACGGAGGGATTTCGCTGGCGCCCGAATTTAACGACGCGGTAAGGGCGGCGGCTTTTATAGCCAGGGTGGGCTCCCTGCTGGCCGGCGCTCTCTGTCTGTGGTGGGCCCTGGCCATGGACCGCGGAGCGCTGAAAAAAGAATTCCAGGCTGCGGCCGCAGCGGCGCCGCATTCATGATCCCGGGGGAAAGCTGATGAAAAAGAATATCGCATTGATCTTTACTGCTATAGCGCTGGCCCTGGCCTGCGCTGCCCGCCCGGCTTTGGCCGGTGGGTTTAAGATGAACTGGGTGGAGACCGAGGCCGTGCTGGACAAAGACGGCAAAGCGCAGATCTCTTACGCGGTCAGGTGGACCGGGCAGGGTGGGGCTCTGCACGGTTTTTATTTCGAGGGCTTCCAGGAAACCCCTGTGTTCGACTATGAGCGCGCTTACGCCCTGGACTCTTCCGGCAACAGGTACCCGCTGGAGATAAATAAGATCTCGGAAAAGAAATACGACATCATCCTGGCCGGGGGCCGGGCTATAAACAGCGGCGAGGTCACGTATTTTTTCCGCTACGCCGCCGATCTCCAGGCCTCCGGCAACCTGACCCAGACTATGGCCGGGGACGCTCGCCTGGCCGTGTTCAACTGGTCCCCGGTACAGTGGGACGACCCCCTGGACCACCAGGCGCTGGTTGTCCGCTTCCCGGTAGCGCCCGCTTCCCTGCCCGTGGACGGTGCAGTTCTGGAGAAGCTGGGCTTTCGCACGGAAAAGTTTGTGAACGAGCGGTATTCCATAGATTATCCCGCCGTCAAGAGCGCGGACGGCAAGGATGTTTTCAGCGTTCGGTTCTTCCGCAAATCCCTGGAAAGCCGGTATCATTTCCAGGTGCAGGTTTACCTGGACGCGGCAGCATTCTCCCTGAATACTATGGCTTACGGCAGCCTGACCAAGGGCGCGCCCAAAGCCACCAAGTATATTCCGGCGCAGGAAAAGTACTATATGAACCGCTATTTCCCGGGCAGCATCCTGGCCCGGCTGCCGGTAAACCGGGGTGAGTCTATTTACCTGGTGATGATCCTTTCCGTACTCTTTATTGTTGCCCCGTTCTTTATAATGACCATAAAGCATAACTCAATGCTGACGGCTCAGGCCGGGATCTCGGCCGTCAATTGGGACGGCACGGAGTGGGCCGCGCCTAAAGCGCAGGTAAGCAGTTTCCGTGTTCCCGGCAAAATAGTAAAAAACCTCAGCCCGGTAGAAGCGGGCGTGCTTCTGGGGCTGCCGCTGCCGGAGATGCTTGGGCTTATGGTGGCTAATATGGAGCGCAAAGGAGTTTTGAGGGTTAAAGGCTACTCCCCTCTGGCCGTTGAGCGCCAGCCCGGCATAAAGACCAGCAATGACCCTTATGAAACGGCGCTGCTTTCCGCGATAACCCCGGACGGGACTTTGGACCAGGCCGCGGCGGAAAGCGCGCTTAAGACCCTTGGCGCCGGCCTGGAGCAGAAGCTGTGGGATTGCGACCTGGACGCTACGCGTAAATACTATCGCGGCCAGGTGGACGCCCGCGGGCAGGCTGACCTGGCCACTGATAACGGGTATTACTGGGGCGGCTATCATCGTCATTTTCATAATTACGATAACCGGGCTTTTGACAGCGCGGTAAAGGCCGGGGACGGGTTGAAGGCGGCCCTGCCGGCGGAGCTGGGCGCCGGTTTCGACTCTTTCCGCACTTCCAAGATGTGCTATGAGGGAGCTTTTGTAAACTCCGCCTGCCATGACGCCTGCCATTCCGCCTGCCATGACGCCTGCCACTCGGCCTGCCATTCCGCCTGTCACTCAGCCTGCCACGGCGCCTGCCATTCGGCCTGCGTGAGCAGCGGGCATTAAAACTATCGGGAATCGGGAATCGAAGATCAAGAGAGAGGAAATGGATAAGAGGGATTGGGTAAAGAGGGTGGACTGGATAGACGGCTATGCCGCGCGCATAAAGCCGTATGTGCGCGTGCGCGAGGCCGACTCGCTGCTCATAAAGATCCCGAATCAGACCCACAAGCTTAACCCGCAGGGCGTAAAGATCCTGAAATTCCTCTTTGAAGGCGGCAGCGCCGTCTCCGTCGTGGAAAAATACCCCGGGGCGCAAAGGGAGCGAGTCTCCCTGGATATGTACTATTTTTTCCGCGACCTCATGGCCCTGCTGAAAGGCTGCTATAAAGAGAGGGAAGAGCGCAAAGCCGTGGAAACCAAAGAATTCGCCCTGGGCCATAATAGCCTGCCGGTGCTCAGCGAAATAGCGCTTACCTACCGCTGCAATCTGGCCTGCCGCTTCTGTTACGCCGCCTGCGGCTGCCGCAAGGACGAGCAGCACCCGGACCTCCCCGCGGAAGACCTGAAGAGAATACTGAACATTATAAAAGAAGAGGCGGAGGTCCCATCCGTGAGTTTTACGGGCGGGGAACCGCTGCTCAGGCCCGAGATACCGGAGCTGGTGGCGCATGCCAAGGGGCTCGGGATGTGGGCCAACCTTATTACCAACGGGACGCTGGCCACGGAAGAAACGGTTAAAAAACTTGCGGGAGCCGGCCTGGATTCCTCCCAGGTGAGCATAGAGGCCGGGCATGCCTTGGAACATGACAAGATCGCCGGCTGCCCGGGCGCTTTTGAGCGCACGCTTAAAGGCATAGAGAATATAATGAAGGCCGGCATCCGCGTGCATACCAATACCACGGTTTCGGCCCTGAATAAGGACCGGTTGGAAGGCATATTGGACCTGGTAAAGAGCATCGGGCTTAAAAAATTTTCAATGAACCTGCTTATGCCGGTAGGCTCAGCCGGTAAAAATTACGACGAGACCTTTGTCTCTTACAGCGAAGCCGGCCCGCTGGTGGAGCGGGTAAAGGACATGGCCGTAAAACGGGGCCTTGAATTCATGTGGTATTCGCCTACGCCTATCTGCATCTTTAACCCCATAACCAGCGGGCTGGGAAATAAGGGCTGCGCCGCCTGCGACGGCCTCCTGAGCGTGGCCCCCAACGGGGACGTGCTGCCCTGTTCCAGCTACCCGAAGCCGATGGGGAACCTGCTGCGGGAGAGCGGAAACTTTAAAAAACTCTGGGCCCGCGAAGATTTCGCCTGGTTCAGGGATAAAAAATTCGCCCACGAAAAATGCCGCGCCTGCCAGTACCTGGCCGTCTGCAACGGGGGCTGCCCGCTTTATTGGGAGAAAACAGGGTATGCGGAACTGCTGGAAGCGGCGTCCGCGCAGGGGAGGACAGAATGAGCGTATTGCCGCCGCGGGAGAAAGACGGGGAAATAAAATTCTTCGCAGCCAGGAGCCTGCCGTACAGGCAGCGCATGGCGCTGGTGGTTATGCTGCTGGCGGCGGGGCTGGGGATGCAGGTGACCATAGGCTTCTGGCCCGGTTTCGCCCTGCTGCTGGCCGGCCTGGTTCTCGGAGTAAATTCCGGCTATGACGCCTCTCCCAAAAAAACCGGCGAAGAGTCCTGGGAGAAAGTAACTCCCGACGCCTACACTAAAGTCTCCATGAAGGCGGAGCAGCTGCGCGCCTGGGACGAGGATTTTTTTGACGGGACCAGCACAAGCGGGATGCTTGGGTTCATAGCTGCCGGCTTTGTCTGCTTCGTGGCTTACAATATTGCCGACAGCTTCTTTCGCTTCCCCGCGGGCTACTGGATATTTTTCGGGCTGGATGCGGCGGTAGTTCTGCTCCCTATGTGGTTCATCGGTACCAGGGGCTACCTCAGGAAAGACCGCCTGATAATAAAGATCGGCATGCTGCAAAAAGTTATGAAGGCCCTGAACGCGCCCAGTGACGTACAGGTGCAGCCCCTCCTTGCGCTCGCAACCACGGCGAAAGGCGGCAAGGAACCGGAGGATGCCAGGCTGATGGTGAAGCTTGTAGGCGCGCCCAAAGAATTCTACGGACTGCAGGTGCAGCTTTCTATAAACAGCGTACAGGGTAAGGATTTCCCGTATCTCTATTGCGTACTGATAGCCAAGGCCGGTTCCGGGCTCCTTAGCGGCTGGGAGGAGTTTGCCGCGCAGCCCGAAACAACATTTTTGGGCGGCCTTCTGGGTTCTTTGACGGGCAAGGGTATGACCGGGATAGAATATGAGCCCGGCAGGTCCGGGGAAGTGGATATTATAGTGGTGCGCCAGAAGACCTCGCGCACCAGCGGCTATTATACCGCTCCGGAGGCCGCGCTGTCCGTGGTTGATCATTCGCTTAAACTGGCCAGGGGTCTCCTGGGTAAAAAAAGCGCCGCCCCGGCCGGTTGAACCTGCGGGGTGGGATTTAATAGACTATAGTTACAGGCAGCTGCGGCCTGCAAAGCGCCAAATCCTGCCGGAGCGCATAAAGAGCGTCGCACTGAGGAAAAATATGTGGAACTATACCGATAAAGTATTCGAACATTTTAAAAACCCAAAGAACGTGGGGGAAATAGAAAACCCCGACGGCGTAGGCGAGATAGGCAGCATAGTCTGCGGCGACGCCCTCAAGCTTACCCTTAAAATAGACAAAGCCGCCGATAAGATCATAGACGCTAAATTCAAGACCTTCGGCTGCGCCAGCGCTATCGCTTCCTCTTCGGCCCTCACCGAGATGGTGAAAGGCCTTACCCTGGAGGAAGCCTCCAAGATCACCAACCAGCAGATCGCCGATTTCCTGGGCGGCCTGCCCGGAGAGAAAATGCACTGCTCCGTCATGGGCATGGAAGCCCTCGAGGCCGCAATAAAGAACTACCGCGGCGCCAAAGCCGAAAAGATCATCATCGGCCAGGCCGAAAAGATAGTCTGCAAATGTTTCAGCGTCACCGAATCCGTAATCCGCAAAGCCATAAAGCTCAATAACCTCCATACCATTGAAGAAGTCACCAACTTCACTAAAGCCGGCGGCGGCTGCAGGCAGTGCCACGGAGAGATAGAAAAAATAATTAAAGATTACTGGGCCGAAGCCGAGCACAAAAAATTCGACAAAATGACCGTGGTGGAGAAGATAAAGATAATAGAGAAAGTCCTGGCCGAAGAGATAAATCCCAGGCTTAAAGCCGACGGCGGCTGGATGGAACTGGTGGACATACAGGGCCAGAAAGTAAAACTCCGCTTCCTCGGCATGTGCCACGGCTGCGCCTCCTCCGGCGCCACGCTCAAGAACGTAGTAGAAAAAGAACTGCGGGAGCGCGTCGATCCCGCCATAGAGATAGAAGCGGAGTAAGGGCCGCCCGGGGCTTTATTCCGCCCGCCCGGACTGCAGGGAACCGTTGCGCGGTTCCCCCTGAAGCGGGGCCCCCTCCCCAAGGGCGTTCGGAACAAAGCCCCGTCCGTCCGTATGTTCGGACTGATATTAAGGCAGTGGAGGGGAGACCGCGGCGGGCAGGTTAGCAAAACCCTCGGAGAGCCCGCCGGCTGCATAGTCCGGCGGGCGAACACGGAGCGAGGCCACGGTGTGGCCGAGCGCGTTTTGCGTTCCGCCCGGCGCGGTAGGCCCCGACTGGGCTCCTCGCGGTGCAGTTCCCCTGTGGAGGATATCTATATGGAAAAAGTCTATTATTTCGACAATAATGCCACCAGCCGCGTGGCCCCCGAAGTGGCCAAAGAGATGGAGCCCTTCTTTAATGAGCTCTACGGCAACCCGTCCAGCATGCACTTCTTCGGCGGCGCCAACCAGAAATACCTGGACCTCGCCCGCGAGCGCGTGGCCAAACTCCTGGGCGCCGAGCCCGGGGAAATAATTTTCACCAGCTGCGGAACCGAGTCCGATTCCACCGCCCTCTGGTCGGCCGTGCGCGCCTTCCCCGACAAGAAACATATCATCACCACCAAGGTCGAGCACCCCGCCGTCCTCAATGTCTGCAAATTCCTCGAATCCCAGGGCTACCGGATCAGCTATCTGCCCGTGGACAGCACAGGCCAGATAAACCTGGAAGACCTCAAAGTCGCCCTCACCCCCGAAACCCTGCTGGTCTCCATCATGTGGGCCAATAACGAGACCGGCGTCATCTGCCCCGTGGAAGAAGCCGCCCGCATCACCCACGCCAAAGGCGCCCTGTTCCACACCGACGCCGTACAGGCCGTGGGCAAACTCCCCATAAACCTCAAAGACGCCAAGATAGATTACCTCTCCCTTTCCGGCCACAAACTCCACGCCCCCAAAGGCATAGGCGTACTCTACGTCCGCAAAGGCTCCCGCTTCGCCCCTTTCCTGATGGGCGGCCACCAGGAGCACGGCCGCCGCGCCGGCACCGAGAACGTGCCTTATATCGCCGGCATAGGTAAAGCCGCCGAACTGGCCGCGGCCAACCTCGAAAAAGAGAACACCTACGTAAAAGCACTGCGCGACCGCCTCGAAGCCGGCCTCCTGAAGATCCCCAATTCCCGCGTGAACGGCGGTGGCGCGCTCCGCCTGCCCAATACCACCAATATCAGCTTTGAATATATAGAAGGCGAGTCCATTTTGCTTATGATAAGCGAGAAGGGCATCTGCGCCTCTTCCGGTTCAGCGTGCACCTCGGGCTCCCTGGAGCCCTCGCATGTGCTTATGTCCATGGCCGTGCCCCAGACCTATGCGCACGGTTCTATACGCTTCTCCCTCAGCGTCTACAATACGCAGGAAGAAGTGGACTATATAATAAAGGAATTTCCGCCCATAATAGAGCGCCTGCGTTCTATCTCGCCTTTTGCCGACGGGAAGCCCCTGTTCGGTACGGAAGCCTGCGAGCCGCATCAACACTGAAAAATCACAGCCGGCCGGTAATAAGGCGGGGAGAGACCGGCTTTATGCTATTGTGTTATATGAAACGCAGCCGCTGCGTGCAAGGGGGAACCGGCTATGCAGAACACACAACATTGGGATTTCAGGGCCGAAGAAGTTAAAGTTATAGAAGTGGATGCCGACGGCGGCGATATCGTCCTGGCGGCTGAAGAAGGCATCACTATCAAGGTTGAACTCACCGGGGATTTTAAACCCGGGAAAACGGAACTGGCCATGAAGATAGAAAAATCCCGGCTTGTGCTTACGGTCAAGTCCAAGAAAAGCTGGTTCTTCTTCGGCGGCAGCTGCAAGAACGGTTTTAAAATAAGCGCGCCTTCCAGGACCCTCCTGGCGGTTAAAAACGGGCTGGGCAAGGTGAGTATAGCCGGTTTCGCCGCCGGCGCGGCGATCTCTTCCGGAGCCGGGGAAGTGCAGCTTCACGGGCTTTCCGGGCCGATCTCCGTTAAGAGCGGCGCGGGAACGGTAAACGGCGAAATTTATTCGGAAGATCTTGAAGTCAAATCAGGGGCGGGAGCCGTGAACCTGGCCTGGACAAAAAATCCCGGCAGCGGTTCCGCCCGTATTAAGAACGGGGCCGGCAGCACCACGCTGGCTTTCCCCGAAGGCAGCAAAGTCGCGGTAAAGTTCAAGTCCGGCGCCGGCACCATGACCAATGAACTCGGCGAAGATTCCTCGGCTCCGTTCAAGGTAGAGGTAAAAAGCGGCGCCGGCAGCCTGGCCGTTAAAAAGTTCTGAATCTTTGCCGCCCGGGCCGCCCCTGCGGACTGGTGAATAGCGGGGTATGGAAAGCCCGCGGTTAAATTGCTAGAATGATTATTCAGCCAGTATTACCGGATTTTAGGGCCCGTAGCTCAGTTGGTTAGAGCAAACGACTCATAATCGTTGGGTCGAAGGTTCAAGTCCTTCCGGGCCCAGTATTTTAAAAGGCCGTCCCCTTATGGGGACGGCCTTTTATCTGTATCCGCGCCGGTGTTCCGGTACCTGGGTCTCTACTTCTTTATCGCCATATCGTCTTTATAGGAATATTCGGCTTTCAGCGGGCCGCCGGGTTCGTAAACGCGCAGCGCTTTTATTGCGTTATTCTTGAAAACAAATTCTTTCTCTATTCTCCCGTCTTTCGTGAACATCTTTACATTTCCGTCGGGTATCTTTCCGCCGCGGCTGATTATGTTCAGGTCTTTGTCCAGGTGGGCTTTGCCTATATATTTCCCGTTGAGGCGGAAGGTGAAGCGTTCGCCCCGGGCCAGGCTAATAGACTTGACCGTAACCATGGATTCCGGCTCTTTCTCCGGTTCCGGTACGGCCTGCTGCTTAGGCGGCTCGGCCAGGTGGTCGTCAATATAATAGGATTGCGCGGTTATGGTTCCGTCCTCTCCGTATTCTTTCTTCCAGCCGTTAAGCATGTCGTTCCTGTAGGAGGCTTCCATCAGTGGCTTTCCGTCAGGCGTGAAATATTTAAGCGGGCCTTCTTTGCCGCCGGCCAGGTAGTAGGCTTCTATCTGCAGGGCGCCGCCGGGATAGAAAGCTTTCAGCGTGCCGTTGGCTTTGCCTCCCAGCATGGTCTTGACGGTTTTAAGGCCGCCTTCGGGATAATATTCGGTATAGGTCCCGTCGCTTATCAAGCCCTCGGCCGAGATAAGCGCGCCTTCATTGTCGTAGGTTTCGGTGGCTACGGCAATGCCGCTTTCCAGGTACACCAGCTGGCGCGTTATTGTGCTGGGCAGGACGGTTTGGAAAGTTAATTTAGGTTGTGCCGCGGCTTCCGGCTGTGTAGTGGAAACCTCTACAGCCGCGGGCGCGCTGGAAGTTGTGACAGCCGCCGGTTGCGCGCTGGAAAGCTCTACCGGCTCGGCCGCGGGGACGGGCTCAGGGGCTGTTTCCGTCTTTTGTTCCCTGATGTCCTCTTTGTTTACGGTCAGGGGACCGTACTTGGTCTTTATAAGTGCGGCGCCGTCCAGTTCACCGGTCAGCTCTCCTTCAATAACACCCCCGTCTTTTAATATAAAAGTATCGGCGCCCGCGCTCTGGCTTAGTCCGAGGAAAACAGTTAAAAATATTGATATCATATACCCTCCGCTTCGTATATTATGTCAATTTTTGGGCCCGGAAAGGCAAGAGTTGTCCGGGCTGATGTATCGGACGGTATATTGACAATAAGGGATCGCTGCACTAAACTATAAAAGCTATCAATATGACAAAAATCCTTAAGGCATTCTCGGTTATCCTCTTATCTACCCTTATAGCCTGCCCGCTGGTTTTTATTCTGGCCGGCCTGACCGGCTTCCCGGGTGCGGCTGCGGCCGGGGTTCTTTCTGCCGTGCTGGCGGGGGCCTTCCTGAGGTTCTCCCCAGAACTGATCTGCGGCAAGGATTCCGGCTGCGAGATGGCCGCCCTGGCCGAGCTGGCCATGAACAATACCTCCGATATGGTGGCGGTAGTGGACCTGGAGGGCCGGCGCCTTTATAATAGCCCTTCCTATTCCCAGCTCAGGGACCCGGTCCTGCTGAAAGGCACGGATTCATTTAATGAAATACACCCAGACGACCAGGCGCGCGTCAGGGAGATCTTTAAAAGGACGGTGGAGACCGGCAAAGGGGAGCGGGCCGAGTACCGTTTTCTGCTGCCTGACGGTTCGGTGCAGTTCATAGAGTCCATGCGCAATGTTATCAACGACCCCGGCGGTAAGGCCCAGCGTGTGGTAATAGTTTCGCGCGACGTCACCGAAAGAAAGAAGCTGGAGCTGCAGTTGAGGCAGTCTCAGAAAATGGAAGCGCTCGGCCAGCTGGCCGGCGGGGTGGCGCATGACTTTAACAATATAATAACCTCGCTCTCGGCTTATGCCGAGTTCATAAGGAAAGCCGCCCCGGAGGGCAGCCAGATCGCCGACGACGCCGGAGAGATAAAGAAGGTTTGCGGTCGGGCCGCGGGTTTGTCCCGCCAGCTGCTGGCTTTCAGCCGCAAGCAGCTGATGCAGCCCCGCGTGCTGGATATTAATTCTATCGCCTCCGGGGTACAGAAGATGCTTGCCCGCCTTATAGACGAGAATATAGAGATAGTGATACGGAAGCATCCCACACCGGTGCCGGCGCTGGTTGATCCCGGGCAGATAGAGCAGGTTCTGCTTAACCTGGCCGTTAACGCGCGCGACGCAATGCCAGGCGGCGGGAAGCTTGTAATAAGTATTTTCCCCTGCGAGTATTCGGACTATCTGCTGGGCTCCGATATAGTCCCGGGCAAATATGCCGTCATCACGGTAGCCGACAATGGAACAGGCATGAGCCCGGAGGTCAGGGCCAAGATCTTTGAGCCTTTCTTTACCACAAAGCAGACAGGGGCCGGAACCGGGCTTGGTTTGGCTACTGTCTACGGGATAGTAAAGCAGAGCAGCGGTTATATATCGGTAGACAGCGAGCCCGGCCTCGGAACTACTTTTTCAATTTATCTTCCGCTGTCCGTGTCCGATATTGAAAAGTTCGAAACTACCGGCTCTTTCACTGCTTTGCGCAAAGGCACCGAGACTGTGCTGCTTGTAGAGGATGACCATGTGGTGCGCGCGGTAACCCGCCGCACCCTGGCGGATAATGGTTACAGGGTGCTGGAGGCCGCTACGGACAGCGAAGCCCTGCTTATGGCCGAAGAGCGGGAGAAGGGGAAAATAGACCTTGTCTTGGCCGATATAGTGCTGCCCGGGATGAACGGTTTTGACCTTTGCGAGCGCATAGCCGTATCCAATCCGGGTATAGCCCGGGTTTATATTTCCGGCTGCACCGATCCCGCCGTCATAAAAACCGAGTTTATTAAACCAGAAAGTCCGCTGATACAGAAGCCCTATACTACGGATGTGCTTCTGCTCGGCCTCAGGGCCGCTTTGGACGACCGAAAAAAAAGAACATAGTTTTTATCCTTATGCCCGGGCGGGATTCTTCCGCGGCCGCTGTCGCCCTGCCCCTTGACATAATGATACCTATCAGGTATCATATATAACAATGAAGCTTATAAACAGGAATGTGGATTACGCGGCCCGCGCCCTGGTCTTTATGGCCAGGGCCAATAAGCCCACGGTTTCCGTGACCCGGATGCAGGAGGAAGTGGGCGTCGCGCGGCCCTTCCTGAGGAAAATACTTCAAAAACTGCACCAGTCCGGCATACTCCGGGCTGTGAAAGGCAAAGGCGGCGGTTTCGCGCTGGCCAGGATGCCGGAAAAAATAAAGCTGAGCGAGCTGGTGGCCGTGCTCCAGGGCCCGATAAAGCTTAACGACTGCGTTTTCGGGAAAACGATCTGCAAGAACCACAGCGCCTGCATTTTGCGCCATAAAATAGCGGCAATAGAAAACCGGTTGCTCTCTGATATAGAAAGAATAACAGTAAAAGACCTGGTTTAAGGCGGGCAGGCTTTTAAGGATTACTGCAGTGCGGCGTCGGGGTCCTGTCAGGGATGCGCTGGGCAGCACCCCTGCCGCCCCTCCGGGAAAAGCGCTGCCACCTAAAAGAGGGGGGAATGAGATAATTAAGGAAATTGCTTATGAAAACTAAAAGACAGATTATAAATATTGACGAGAGCAAATGTGACGGCTGCGGCAACTGCGTCACCGGCTGCCATGAGGGAGCGCTGCAGGTGATAGACGGTAAAGCCCGGCTTATCAGCGACCTGCTCTGCGACGGCCTCGGCGCGTGTATAGGGGAATGCCCCCGGGGAGCCATAAAGATAGAAGTGCGCGAAGCGGTCCCTTATGACGAAGCGAAGGTAATGGAGGGCATGGTAAAACACGGCCCTAATACCATAAAGGCCCATTTGCAGCATCTCAAGGACCATGCCCAGAAAACTTTTTTAAAACAGGCTTTCGATTATATGAAAGAGAATAATATCCCTAACCCGATGGAGGAAGAAAAATATATGGCACACGGCAAAACGCACAAGCATGGCGGACATGAACCCTGCGGCTGCCCCGGAGGGCGTACTATAGACCTGCGGGACAGCTCGGCCGGAGAAGAAGCAGGCAACCCCGCCGCCGCTTCCCAGCTGCGCCAGTGGCCGGTACAGCTGCACCTGGCCTCGCCCATGGCCCCCTATTTCCAGAAAGCCGACGTGGTGGTAGCCGCCGACTGCACCGCTTTCGCCTACGGCAACTTCCATAATGACTTCATGAAAGGCAAAGCTATTGTGATAGCCTGTCCCAAGCTGGACGAAGGCCAGGAAATATATGTGGAGAAAGTGCAGGCCCTCATAGAGGACGCCAGGATAAACACTCTTACCGTGGTAACCATGGAAGTCCCCTGCTGCGGCGGGCTCCTGGCCATGGTAAAACAGGCAGCGGCCGCCGCCGGCCGGAAAGTGCCCATAAAGAGCGTGGTAATAGGGATACAGGGCGGGATCAAGAGCGAAGACTGGGCTTGAGGGCCGTAGTGCAGCCATAAAATATGGGGACACAATACTTAATTCGGAAATTAAGTATTGTGTCACCGGAATAAGGGTGACAGGCAAGGGCCGGATATTGTATCTTTCCAGCAATACTTCAGATGTTTTTATCGGGGTATTATTATGAAAAAAATAATCCTGTTACTTATCGCGGCCGCGTTCGGAGGCTACCTCCTGTTCCTGGCCATGCCGGGCCTGTATTTTAATAGAAGCCTGTCGTATAAGAGCTTCACTATAAGAACCCGCGGCCCTTTGCCGGAGAAAGTGGAAGAGGTTCTGGACAGGGCTTATGAAAAGATCTCGGCTTCGGGGCTTTACCGCCCGGAAACCAGGTTTAATATCTATCTTCCCGAAACCCGGAAAGAATTCTTGTTCTTCACCCCCATGCAGAAGGGGGATTTTTACCGTTCCAACCCTTACAACGGCGCTATTTTCCTGGCCGCGTCCGATTTCGGGGCGGACCGGGTCCGCACTGAGAGCGGGGCCAGCGAGTACCACGTGCTCAGTATTGAAATAGTGGCGGCGGCCGCCCGGGAAATAATAAGAAGCTCGCTTCCCGCCCTGACCTACCTGGTCCTGGCCGATTGGAAACTGAGGGGTTACGCCGAGCGCCTTTCAGGCGGTACAGGCGAGTTCAAACCGGAAGATATCTGTTCAGGGAAAGAAGATAATGAGGCCCTGTTGAACTATAAAGCTGGCCTGGTGATAGAGGCGGCCCTGAGGGAGGAGAACATGGCCTTTCCCGAGCTGCTGGGGAAAAACTACAGCTACGACGCCATGTATAAGCGGCAGAGAGTTATATATTGCGGAAAGTAGCGCTTTGTTTTTCAGTAAGCCGGCAATTCAAGATAAAAAGCGGACCCTTCCCCTTCTTTTGATTCTGCCCATAGCTTCCCTTCATTCATGTCGGCCAGGCGCCGCGCCATGGTCAGGCCTATACCTTCCCCTTTTTCCGGGACTGAAGTCTCTCCGCTATAGAAGACCTGCCAGATTTTAGGCAGGTTGTTTTTCTTTATTCCCAGCCCGTTGTCGGTTATGCTGTAAACCACGGCGCCGTTGCCGTTTTTTTCGCCGCGCACGGTTATTTTAAGTTTCCGCCCGCAGTCCCGGTATTTAAGAGCATTGTCCAGGAGGTTGCTGAAAATATGGCCAAGAGCGGTTTTATCCGCTTTGCAGTGCGGAAGCGGGCCTGTTGTTATTTCGGCCCCGGCAGCTTTCACCTGGTAAGACAGGGCGGTAAGTATGTTGTTTACTATAGCGCCTGTATCCAGTATTTCAGGCTGCATATGCAACCGGCCCAGGCGGGACACTTTAAGCAAAGAGGTCAGGAGTTGTCCTATTTTCCGGGCGGCCTCCTCTACCGAATCCAGGGATTCGGCCGCTGGCCCGGATGTAAACCTGAGCGTTGCCGCGCTGATCTCCTCCGCGGTAGCGGCTGAAGATGCAAGATGAGCCAGCTCCTTAAAATCTTTCTTTAAATTAGCGGTAAAGCCCTGCACGCAGATCAGCGGAGTCCGCAGGTCATGTGCGGCTGTGTAGAGGTACTCCTCTATTTCTTTTTCTTTTTCAGCCAGCCGGGAGAGCAGCTTCAGGATTTCGGCCTGGGTCCGCTTGCGCTCGGTTATGTCGGTCATTATATGGACCGCCCCGTTAAAGCGTCCCGCCTCGTCGGCTATCGGGTCCACTATAAACTCGACATATTTTTCACCCATCATTAGTTCCATCTTTTCCCGGCGCATGCTTTTCCTGGCCAGTTTAAGGGGGCAGCCGGCGGCCGGCTGTTTGTCGGGGTGAGCTATTTCATAGCAATGAAGGCCGATAATATCTTTTGGCGGGCGTCCCAGGACGCTCTCGGTCGCCGTATTGGCGCAGAGTATACGCTGCTCCTTGTCCAGCAGCCATACAATGTCGGAAACAGCGTCAAAAGTCTTGTGCCATACCGGCAAGTTTACTTTGTTTTCCACTTAGAACCCCTGTATAGATAGAAACCCCTTATTACCCTAACTCTATTAATTATATGCCGG
>Ga0210044_10004830_pt1 | contig 18578 bp, 15 predicted proteins | sample CryGey13umfilter_2_FD_183959 | JGI IMG/M metagenome (GOLD analysis project Ga0210044, IMG submission 183959) | Groundwater microbial communities from aquifer in Utah, USA - Crystal Geyser 4/9/14 3 um filter (SPAdes) (version 2) | ecosystem: Environmental > Aquatic > Deep subsurface >... | reverse complement strand
TCTTTTTTACCGCTTGCTCCTTACAAAATGGACACTTTTTTATGATTGTTCATAGTTTTTACTTGTTTTTTATCTACACTATGCCATATTTCCCACTTTTTAGCCTCCCGTTTTGTCCATTAAGTCTTATATTAACCTAAGGTTGAGTAGCCAAAAATTCAAACTTTGCCGTATTTACAAAAAAAGACCTCGCAATATGTGAGGTCTTTTTCTATTTGCTTTTTTACTTCAACAACTTCATCACTTCTCTCACAATCTTCCCCTGATCAATAATCTCCTGAATACCAGATTCCATATCACGGATAATGATGGTACCATCTTGGACTTCTTTTTGTCCGAGAATGAGCGTATGTGTCACACCAATTTCGTGTGCTTGTTCCAGCTGAGACTTGAGTGATGACTTGCCAAGGTTGTGATAGGTAATAATATTTTCCTGTCGCAAATCTTCGATCAAACGAAGTGCATGCTGTCGTGCCTGATCACCAAGCTGTGCAAAATACACAGGTGATTTTTTTGGTGCATGACGAAGTGCTTTTGGATTGTTTCTGATATCTTTCAATGCGAGTACCACTCGATCGAGACCGATTGCAAATCCGGCTGCCGGTGTCTGAGGGCCACCAAGCTGTTCGATGAGACGATCATATCGTCCTCCCCCACCAAGTGCTGATTGATTTCCCTCTTCGGTATCTGAACGAAACAGCTCAAATACGGTGTCTGTATAATAGTCGAGACCACGCACGAGTGTTGCGTCGAGAATATATGGGATATTGAGATGATCCAGATATTCGAGTACACGCATGAAAAATTTTTTTGAATCCTCGCTGAGCCAATCAATAATCTGTGGCGCTTCTTCGATGACTTCCCTATCCTGAGGATCTTTTGAATCAAGAATACGCAATGGATTTTTTGCAATGCGTTTTTTTGAAAGTTCTGACAAGTAGCTACGCTTTGAACGCAAATACGCTGTGAGTTCAATCACGTAATTTGCTCGATCTTCTGGAGACCCAATGCTATTGATACGAACCGTAGTCTCGAGCCCAAGATCTTTCAAAAAATTGTAGGCAACGGTGATAAGCTCGGCATCCACTGCTGCATCGCGTGTTCCCATGGTTTCACAATCAAATTGACGGAACTCTCGATACCGTCCAGCCTGTGGTCTGTCATGACGAAAAAGGGATCCGCTTGTCCAGACTTTGATAGGCTGTGGATCACTCTGCATGCCATGGGTGATGTATGCGCGTGCAAATCCTGCGGTAAACTCAGGGCGAAGACCGATATCATTGCCATCTTTGTCACCAAATACGTACATTTCTTTGTCTACCACATCCGTTCCCTTTCCAATAGAACGAGTAAAGAGCTTTGCGTCCTCTAGCACAGGCACCTCCATGTATTGGAAGTTATATGCTTCTGCCATTTGTTCTGCAGCACGATACACACTTCGCCAAAATTTTGCATCTTTTGGATGCAAATCACGCATTCCTCTAAGTGGTTGTATTTGTTTTATTTTTTCTTTTTTTGGTTTCTTTTCTCCGCTATGCTGATGTACTTGTTTTGCCGGAGCGATTGTTTTTACTGGAGCACTTTTTTGCACTACAGGTTTCTTTTTTGCAACAGGCTTCTTTCCTTTTGCAGGAGATGTTGCAACAGATTTCTTTTTTGCAACGGGCGTTGCTTTTGTCGCTTTTTTCTTCGCTACAACTTTTTTTGCAGGTTTCTTTTTTGCAACAGCATTCTTTATTTTCTTTAGAACACTTTTTTTTCCGCCCAAGGCAGATCCGCCTCGGGCGGACTTTTTTGCTGAAGATGTTTTTTTTGATGGCATAGCAGAGTGGTAATTTGGTAATTAGGAAATTGGATTATTCGTGAAGCATGTCTCATCCAGTGAATGAGTGACAAACCAATCCTTCATTCTTTGTTCTGGTGGATATATCGTACGTGTTGCGTAAAATATTAGAGGTTATATTCTGGAAGATGACTGTTGCCAAAATAACTCACACGTGTCAGTGGCCACCCACGCAACAGTGTTCGCCCCTGAATAGATTCTTTGCTAATAGGACCAAATCGTCGTGAATCGTAACTTGCTCCACGATTGTCTCCCATCACCATATACTGATCGTCACCAAGCGTAAACGCAACATCTCCATCTGTTTTTATACCGTTGAGATACGATTCTGAAAGGACAGTACATTCTACTTGGCACACAGTCACATTGCCATTTTCAACGCGTACCCGCTCTCCTGGCAATCCAATAACACGCTTGAGATAAAAATCTTCTGGTGACGTGGGAGAACGAAAGACAATTACTTCACCTCGATGGGGATCTCTGAGACGATAACTCAGTTCATCGACAATCAAATATTCATTTTCATAAAATGTCGGTGACATGGACTCCCCTTTCACATAAAACGGCTTGAAGAGGAAATAACGCACGGCGACAATCGTAATTGCTGCCAAGACAACGATCTTTACCAATTCCAAAAAAAATAGCCCAACTTTTCCAAGCAACGTTGTTTCTGTATGAACGTCTTCTACCCCTTCCTGTTCTTCTGGCTGTTCTGGGGATTGTGTGTCTTCCATAGGATGTGAAGATTGCAAATAACATGACCAGTATACCAAAAAAAAAGAAAATTGCAAGATATAAAGACAGCCCATAAAACGGCTGTCTTTTGGTGACCATACGTGGATTCTCCGCCCGAGGCGGATGCGCCTAGGGCGCAGAACCACGAACGATTCATTATGAGAGGCTATTATCAAATTGATAACATCTTTGTGACCATACGTGGATTCGAACCACGGACCTCTACAATGTCAATGTAGCGCTCTAACCAACTGAGCTATATGGTCTCTTGTACACTATTTGTTCTCGCAGTACAACGGCAGGTGGCTGACTAAGCTAACATTCTGGAATAAAATTGGTGCGCCACGAGGCAGCGCCATTATTAATCGAATGCACAATGTCACATACCATTCACTTCGTTGTCACATGATACTCCAAGCAGTTGCGCTGCTTTTCGTGGGCGATCCAGGAATCGAACCTGGGACCTCTACATTATCAGTGTAGCGCTCTAACCATCTGAGCTAATCGCCCCGTAAAAATGACCTTCGGTCATCACGTGGCAAGCCGTACTCTCCCGTAGTAGATATATACTGCCTGTCACGTGGCGAACGAAGTGAGCTTTACGTGAAGCTAATCGCCCTCTTTAAACGTGAGTCAGAGTATATAAGACTTTTCCTATTTCGTCAAGAGGTTTCCCGAACGCTAGTATAAAAAAACTCCTCACCGGAGCGAGGAGTTTTTTGTATGTGTCTAGAGGGTAAACCCGTCGACAGCACTCGTATCGATATCTTCGTCTTCGACACTCTCTACTGGAGTAGCTACAGGCGCAGCTACAGGTGCAGCAGCTGGAGTAGCACTGCGATATGCAGGTCCACGTCCACCTTCTGGTTCATTGATCTTTAGATTAACGCGAGCGTTATTCTTCGCACCAACGATCTTCAAGAGTGTTCGAACTGATCGGGCTGTTTGTCCTTGGCGACCAATGACGTATGCCATGTCGCTAGGATCAACGTCGAGAGTGATGAGAACACCACGCTCGTCTACAGTACGTTCCGCCTTCACTTTGTCAGGATTGTTGACAATAGCTTTGACGACGTACTCCACAAAAGATTGATCTTGTTCCATAAAATTTCGTTTCAGAATGTAAATTTGTGAAGAACTGTCGACATTTCCCGAGCATTTCGGGCCAGTTCTATCGTGTGATAAGTATATACAGATGGGTGAATTTTGTCAATCTTATTCTTCTTTCTTACACACAAAACATCCGATATAGACTTCACCCATGATACAAACACTCATTTAAAACAAAAAGACACACCTCACGGTGTGTCTTCATTTTTATTTCGACAGGATTATTCTGCTTTCTTTTCTTCAACTTCTGCTGGAGCTTCTTCCTTTTTTTCTTCTGCAGGAGCTTCCTCGGTTGAGGCTGCTTCTTCTGCAGATGCAGCAACTTCCTCAGCTGGTGCTTCCGCAGCAGCCTTTGCTTCAGCTTCGGCTGCTTCCTTTGCAGCGATCGCTTCGGCATCAGCAGCTTCTTTTGCAGCTTTTGCTGCTTCAGCTGCTTTTTGTTTTTCTTCTTCAGCAGCAGCTTTTCCAGCTTCAATCTTTCCTTCTCGCTTTTTGGAAATACTTACGGCTTTCTTTTTTTCACCAGTGATCACACCTTCGCGGATCAGCAAGTTATGTACGGCTTCTGACGCTCCAGCACCTTGTTCGAGCCAGTGCTTGATACGTTCTGTTTTGAGTGAAACAATTTTTGGATTTGCAACAGGGTTGTAGTTGCCGAGAATTTCAAGCGCACGTCCCTGTGTATCGCGAGCGTTTTCAGAAAGTACCAAACGGTAACTTGGTGACTTTGTGCGTCCAACGCGTTGGAGTCGAATTGCTAACATAAATCAATAAACAATAATCAATAAACATTGAACAATAAGCAATACGATACGCAGTAAACAAAAGCTTAGATATGCTTATTGTTTATTGGGTATTGCTTATTAAAAAATAAGAGCAAAATTCTAGTTTCCCAGAAGGTATTTCGTGATGGTGGCGAGTATACGGGATATGGCACTATTTGTCAATAGCATACTCAATAAGGGAATGACGAGCATCAGCTCGTTATCGCCGCTAAAGACAAGCTCACGCTTGTCACTCCTATTTTATCATTCCTTTTCAAAAGACGATTTTTTCAATTCTCCTCTAAAAAGGAACCCTGCACCGCTCACTCAGTCGACATATCCCCGTAGGGACGCCGGCTAGTGTGAGCGGTGCTGGTTCGGCGTCGGTTGACCTTCAGGATGCAACATCGTCCGAGGCGGGACCACGTGCGAGAAGTTGCATACCGGCCTTGTCGAAGATGATTGTCTCTCCCTCAAGGAAAGTACACTCGATCTGGTTATTCTCGAAGTCGAGCGTAATCACAGTGAACGTGATGCCGCGACGCTCACCACTCACCTCGTGAACAACGTCCCCCAACGAGATCCAGAACGGTTCTTTGCCTGTGCCAGGAAGAGAGAGACAGCTCCCCTCACAGCCTTTAGGGCTATGATACCTGTACCCTCCTTCGTCCACTGAAACAACGCGGAGGAGACCAGTTCTCCAGCCAATGAAGTAATCTCCAGGCATGGGCATGGGCATCAGCTCCCCTCCTCGATGCGCTTCCAATTGCCGTACGCAAAACCACCACAGCACTTGATCGACGGCACCGTCACCCAGGCGATGTTCGAGATGGTACCATCGGCGTTGAGATCCGTGGCGGAGATGGTACCACGCAACCCAGTTTTCTCGTGACACACATGAATCCTGTTTTGGGTCATGCTCCCCCTCCTTTCCCTGCTACCTAGGGATCGAACGTTGTTTGCTGACATTCGAAAAATGTGAACCACACACTCCCCGAATCCAGCAAACAAAAATCCCGCCGAGCGGGATTGTCAATGATACTTTTTTCTATGACAAAGGTTATCCCGCTGGGAGCGTGATCTTCTTTGTCTTCTTTGTTGTGAACGAATTGAAATTCATACTAGATAAACCATACCAACTCAGTATCTATATGTCAAAACAGCCTGTGGAAAACATTATGCTTCTGCAACTTTTTCCGCTTCCCCAAGTTTTACTGACAACAGTCGACTCATACCATCATTTCCCATTGTGACTCCGTAGAGTGCGTCCGCTGCATGCATACTGACACGATTGTGTGTGATCAGAATAAACTGTGAGGCTGTTGCGAGTTCTTGTAGAATATTGGTAAAACGAAGTGTATTCGCTTCGTCGAGGGCTGCTTCGACTTCGTCGAGGAAGACAAATGGTGAAGGATTTGTGCGAAGAATTGCACACACGAGTGCAATCGATACCATCGTGCGCTCTCCTCCAGAAAGCGACTGGATGTTTTTTATTTTTTTGCCAGGTGGATTTGCTTTGACATCAATACCCTGCAAAATTTCTTTGCCACGCTTTTTCCGCCGTGCTTTTGCGTCATCCTCGTCATCCAGAATATCATCCTCAGCAAGCAACGCTTCTTCATCCTCTTCTGTTTTTTCCTCCCCGTATATTTCAATGAGATCCGCTTCCCCACCTTCAAAGAGCGTTGTGAAATACCGTTTGAATTCTGCCTTAATTTGTTTGAATGCTTTCTTTCTTTTTTTTCTCATCATTTCATCGAGCTCTGCAATCAATGTTTCAAGATCCTTTGCCGTTTTTGTCATGTCATCGAGCTGCATCGACAAGTCACCATGTCGTGCTTTTGTTTCTTCATATTCATCCACCACTTCCTGATCAATGCCACCAATCAAAGAAAGTTTATATTTCAATTTATCTATGTCTGCGAGAACACCATCGAGCTTGTCGACAGTCAGAGAAGACTCCACACGATTGATAACCTCGGCGAGTGAGAGATGCAATTCATGATATATTTCTTCTTCCAGATCTTCCATCTTTGTTTCAAGTTTTGCAATCTCGACTTGCAGTATGTTGCGCTGTTCTGAAATAGCATTCAATGATGTCTGAAGGCCTTGCATCTCATCTTGGAGTGCAAATACACGCTTTCTCTTTTTTTCTTCTTCTTCATTGAATGCATCTATTTTTTTCTGTGCTTGCGTCAATGCCGTATCAGCATCAGCCAGTGTGCTATCAATAGTATCGCGCTCTTTTTGCAATGTTTTCATGGCTTGGTCATAATCTCCCTCACTCATAGATGACAGAGAAAGTTCTTGTTCAAACCCTGCTTTTTCTTTGTCTATTTCATGCTTTTGAGATTCAAGAAGTTCACGCTTATTGGTACGCTTTCCCATGTCTGTATCAAGTGTGCGCAGGGCTTCGTCTGCATTCTTGTGCAGAGTTGTGAGGTCTGTGAGTTTAGTATCAATAGCAAGCAATTCTTCTTTAATAGCTTCTTCATTGTGCTGTGAGCCATACATTGATTCTTGAGAAAAGCTGAGACCAGTACTCTTTTGTTTTCGGAATCCACCTTTCATACTACCACTCTTTTCGAGGATATCTCCATCTAGCGTGACCATCCGCACACGACCAACACCAATCTCACGCGCTGTTTCAATATCATCAACAATCAAGGTATCACCGAGTGCATACGAAAAAATATCTTCAAATTTTTCGTCATACGTCACAATATCAAGCGCCAACCCGACCACACCTTTCTTGCCAAGCAATGCTTCTATATCTTGTGAAATATGTCTACCACGAATTTTTGTCAGTGGGAGAAATGTTGCATACCCGAGACGACTCTCGCGCAAATAACGGATACAACTTTCTGCCACGCGTTCGTCCTCTACCACAATCGATGTGAGGTGTGCTCCCGCGGCAATGTCGAGGGCAAGCTGATACTCTGCAGGCACACGAGCAAGCTGCGCCACCGCACCGAGTACGCCACCAAAACGTCGACGCTCTGACAAAATAGCTTCTACCGCACGAAGCCCTGTGTACTGGAATACCGATGTTTGTGTTTCTGCTTCGCGAAGAAGTCGTTCCAGATCTTGCTTTTTTCGATGCAATTCTTGCATGTCGAGTGTCACCTCCTGCATCTTTTTGATAGCACCCATTCGTTTTGTTTCAAACTCTTCTTCCTCTTTTTGTATCCGTTCGATATCTTCTGAAAGACTGATCACTTTTTGATCTACCTCATCACGCTTTTGCTGCAGCCATCCAATATTCTGCTTCCCTGCTTGGCTATACGCAGTCTGCATACGGCCCGAGAGAATTGCACGTTCTCGTTCGAGTCTATGTTTTTTTTGTTGTGCATCATTGTATGCACGTTGCAATGCTGCAAAAACATCTTCGCGAGAAGCCCCTTGTGCGAGCGTTGCAAGCTCTGTTTGGATCGTACTGAGAGATCCACTCAGTTCATCGTATGTTTTTTGAATAGAAAACAATTCGGCTCGTCCTTTTTCGAGTGACGAACTAAAATGCCCACCGAGCGTGAGATAATATCCTTCCTGCAATTCTCGAAGCGCAGCTTCTACTTCTTTTCGCTGTTCAAGTTTTTTTACTTGTCGAGACAACAACTTTAGGCGCGGGGTAATTTCGTGCAACAACAATGACGCCTGCTCGATATGTTCTTTACTTTTACGAAGTTTGAGAAATGACTGATGTCGTTTAATTTGAAATTCTTTAATCCCTGCAGCTTCATCAAAAAATGCTTTGCGTTCTAATGGAGACTGGAGGAGCATTCGATCGATAGTTCCTTGTCCAATAACACTATATGATCCATGCGCAAATTGTGCTTTTGCCAAAAGAATCTGAAGATCAATCAATCGAACGGTTGCACCATTGATCAGATATTCACTATCACCAGAACGATACAACTTTCGAGTGATAACAAGATCTTCGTACTCTATAGGTGCCTTGTGATCACTATTGTCAAAATGCAGACTCACACTCGCCACACTCATCTGCCCTTTTGTCGCAGATCCTGCAAAAATAACATCAGCCGTTTTTTTTCCTCGCAGTTGCTTTACACTTTGTTCACCGAGCACCCAACGGATAGCATCAGAGATATTACTCTTTCCACTCCCATTTGGTCCTACGATTGCCGTGATACTTTGTCTCTCTTTATACGGCGGCAAAAAATCAACCGTTGTCTTGTCAGCAAAGGATTTAAAACCATGGAGTTCTATTGATTTGAGGTACATGAATTTGAAAACTAGAGGCTGGGTACTGGACACCAGGTCGGATACACAAATATGGGATAATAATATCATGTTTTCTGGTATCCTCACAAGCTATTGACACTTTTCCCAAAATAATGTACATTCATATGCTTGTCTTTCTTCGCTCACGTATTATAGTAAAGAACTGGGAATTCCTAGTTTCCCAATATATATGCCAAAAAGGGTAGCCACTCACATTTTCAAGGCCATCCATGCAGCAAGGAAGATCCTCCTCGTCTCTCATAAAAATCCTGATGGAGACACGCTCGGATCCCTCGCTGCCATGATGCAATACCTGCGCCATATCGAAAAACCTCATGTGGCATTTTGTACTACCTCCATTTCCCCTTCCCTCATGTTTCTCCCGCACGTTGACTACGTTACCTCCCAGCCTACGGTTTGGGACGATGCCGATATTGACCTCGTGATCATCTTTGATTCTTCGAGCCCAGATTATGCTGGCGTAGAACAGCTCCTCCCTGTGATGCAAGAACGCGGTGCAAAGATTGCAAATATCGATCATCACAATACCAATCTGCAATACGGAGATTTCAATCTTGTTTTGCCAAAAGCAAGCTCGACGACAGAGATTGTCCATGATTTTTTTATACATAATACAGTCAATATTACGCCTGGCATGGCGACGTGTTTGCTCACTGGTATTATTACCGATACAGGCAATTTTACCAATTCTGCAACCACAAAACATTCCATGAATATTGCGAGTAAACTGATTGAAAAAGGTGGCAACATGTCGATGATCCAAGGATGGGTACTGAAAGATAAAACGGTCAACGGCCTGAAACTGTGGGGGACCGTCCTCAGCAGAATGGCACATCACGAGCCACTCGATATTGTCTACACATACGTAACAAAAGAAGATATACAAAAGCACGGCGTGACAGAACATGAAGTGGAAGGCATTGCAAACTTTATGAATAATATAAAGGATGGACGTGCTGGCATGATATTGAAAGAGACGCATGACGGCAATTTCAAAGGGAGCTTTCGCACCACGCATGACCATGTCGATGTATCAGCATTTGCAAAACTCTTTGGTGGTGGCGGGCATAAAAAAGCAGCTGGCTTTTCTGTAGAAGGGCCGATCGAAAAAGCGATTGAACATATCTTCGAAAAAATTCGTGTATTTGAACAAGGAGAACTTGCGCTTGCAGAGGTATAGCGTTCATTGACATGGCGTACACTCACGCATATACTATAGGCATATGTATACATTACCTGTCACAATTTCAAAATTAAAAAGAAAACTACATATAGAGGTAGATGCAGACAAGTTTGAACGCCTTGCCGCAATTTTTGGGTTATTCAACAAAAATTTTCTTCAGAGTGTTGATAACGCCGAAGAAGAATACTCATCAGGAGATGTAGAACAGATTTCTTCTCTCAAAGACCTTGCATCCTAATCAAAACACATAGGAGGGGTATGACTATTTTGATCACAAAAGAATTCAAAAAACGTTATAAAAAATTGTCACCGTCGATTCAAGCAAAAGCAGAAAAACAAGAACAACTGTTCCGAACCAATCCGTTTCATCCATCGCTTCATACAGAAAAATTGAATCCGAAAAAACGAGAAGTATGGAGCATTCGCATAGACAAAAAATATAGAATTATCTTTCGATTTATTGACGGAGAAACAATTCTCTTTCTGACAGTAGGGCCACACGATTGGATATATAATTTTACATAAAAAAACAGCTTGCAAGCTGTTTTTTTATATTATATGTTTTCGTCTTTTTCAAAATCTGCAAAGACTCATCAGTTTCGATATCATCGAAAAAACACACGCGACCCTGCAACACGATACCGAAGCATCGTGGCAGAGTCGCTACAAGCGAACATGCTCGAGACGCTAGTAGAGGTAGCGCACCACCTCGAACGTCTCGATTTCGCCTGGTTGTGGTGCGATCGAGATGAACTTCGACGTGTGGACACCTCCCCCAAGTACGTCGAATTGGAAGACATAATCTTCCGCGTCCATGGTGAGGAAGGCCCCACCGTAGACACCACCGTCTCCGGTCACGCCGAGAACCTCAATCTCGAATACGAGTCCAGCGCGAACCTGCACAGGGATCTCTCCCGAAAACTCAAAGTTGTACAGGTTGAGGTCAGGATCGATTGGATCCCAGACCTGCTGGGTAAAACCCGTATCGCTCGTGACACTCAACCGACACGTCGAGACGCACTCGACCCACGCCAAGGGCGGGGTGAGGGTCTCATCGCTCGGCGTCGTCGTGTCCACCTGCTCGGGGCAGGCGGTCTGGACGGGCACGGTGGTCTCGGCGTCGCAGGCGGCAAGGGTCAGGGCGAGGGCGGCGGTCATGGCGAAACGCATCGTGGTCTCCTTGGTGATGCGGTCTCACGACGCACTTAACTACAGCATTTCTGCAGCAAGCACGATCGAATAAACCGCACCACAAACATGTTCTCTTGCATTGTAAATAGCATGTCAAAATAAGTACTTGTGTCCTATTTTGAACGGTGAAATATAGCATAAAAAAGCACCTTTGTCAAGTGTATAAACAAAAAAATTGCCTTATCTTAGCAATTTCTATCCTTTTTTGAGATGAACGAACGACCAGCGTAGCGCAGCTCCGAAGAGCGCGCCACGCCGGCCGCGAGATGAGAGATGAGAGATCAGGAGCAGGTGCCGTAGGGCATGAAGAGCACGAAGTACTCATGCCGTGCCCCGACGTCCATGTCCCAAATGTCGAGGAAGCAGGTTGGTTCCCCGAAGTTGTTGGTGAACTGGAACGCCTGTTGGTGTGACACCAGAATCATGGGCGGCCCACCATTTTCAGGTGGAGCATCCTCCAGGATGAGAACAATCCACGCGTCCTCGACCAGTTCGAAGTAGATGTCCTCCTCCGAGGCAGAGTAGTGTTCCAACGGGGTCGTCTCGTCAAGCAGGAACTGATCTCCCCACTTGTACCAGATCGGCGCAGGCGTCCCGTCCGGGCGGATGATGGAGATATCACATGTACCGAAGCACATGATCTTCCCGAACATCTTCTCACCAACGTCCAGTGGCACCACACTGACCGTTCCGCCGTCGGCCTTGCCGATCTTGAGTGTGCTCGGTTTAGTGTTCGTCGTTCCTGCCAGGTCTGCGACGCATCCCGAGCTGTAAATGAAACCGAACAGAGCCAGAACGATGAGCAGTGTACCACGCATGGCGATTCCTCCGAATTGAATGCGACCAGACGTCAACGTACAGGACTGCCCTGCACACAAACGTATCTGTCGCATCCACGCTCTTTTGATCTCTCGAAATATCATATCAAACTAGGAGGATTTCTCCTAGTTTGAATAGATGAACCTACATGAAAAAACGACACTTGTCAATAACAAAATCATTTCCCTCCCCTTACGAAGGGGAGGGTTAGGGTGGGGTTATCGCATTACCACTGTTCTTACTTCTATGAAACCTCCCCTGTCCCCTCCTTCGTAAGGAGGGGAACGTTCTAAAATATCTGTCACTCTCTTGACAAGACTGACAACTCTACATTATGCTATACTATATAAACAATGTTTATTGTTTGTTGCTTATTGCTAATTACTACTATGAATTCTCAATACCTCATCCCAACCGTAATCGAAAAAACAACCGGTGGCGAACGCGCCTATGACATTTACTCTCGCCTGTTGAAAGACCGTATTATCTTTCTTGGCAGTGCTATAGATGATGCTGTCGCTAATACCGTTATTGCGCAGCTCCTCTTTCTCGCAAATCAAGATGCGGAAAAGGATATCAAACTCTATATCAACTCCCCTGGTGGCTCTGTGACGGCAGGCATGGCGATCTATGACACGATGCAATTTGTAAAACCACATGTCTCTACCATTTGTATCGGCATGGCAGCAAGCATGGGATCTGTTCTCCTCGCTGCAGGAGAAAAAGGAAAGCGCTTTGTCCTCCCAAACAGTGAAGTCATGATCCACCAAGTCCTCGGTGGTACACAAGGGCAAGCAAGTGATATCCAAATTCATGCAGAACGCATTATCAAAATGAAAAAACATTTGAACGAAATTCTCGCAAAACACAGTGGACAGACATTTGAAAAAGTAGAAAAAGATGCTGATCGTGATTACTTTATGTCAGCAGAAGAAGCGGTGACGTATGGACTCGCGGATAAAGTTATTAGTTAGCACGGAATCACATAGCACGTAACAATCGTAGCACGTAAGTAATGAGATGTCGCAACGGAAGACTACGCTTCGCTAAGACTTTGTTTCACCTACGGTGAAACAAGACTGAAGATTTTTTCATAAAAAAGAAGGACATGCATAATATGTATGTCCTTCTTAGCATGTAGCATAATCTTCAATCTTTTTTGCCGCAAGGCAAAAGTAATCTTAGTGGAGCGGAGCGAAACGTAATCTTACTCCGCGAGCCATTCTGACATTCATAGCGAGATTGTTACGTGCTATGTGCTACGTGATTCGTGTTATACAAAAATCTTAAACACACTGTATATCGCCCCAGCCGTCAGCACGAGCAAGAGGAGTGCTCCGATGAGTGCGATATGATGCAGTCTATATTTCCCTGGATCAAGATCCCCCAATTTTTTTGCTCGCCAATATATGAGCAACACTAATAGCATTTCAAGACTTCCAAAAATTCCACCAACAATGTTAATTGCTTCTACAAATTGCCTGAGCCCAAGGAGCACAACCGTCAGCGGAACACCAAGTGCAATAAGTGCGGCAATACTCGTAGGCAACTTGTAATCCCATGACAGCGAATCTTTGAGTGCAACACCATTGAGCAAAAAACTTGTCGCCATCGCAAAAAAAGCAAAGGCATTGCCAAAAAGAAACATCACACGCCCGAGTTGATTGCCAAGCCCAATAGTCGCAATCTGTGTCGTATTTGCGCCAGTCACTCCGACAGCGACAAATGAAAAGAGTAAGTACAACGCCATGACAACAAGGCCACCGATAATAATTGCTTTTTTGAACGTGCCATTGTCATGACGAAGCACACTATACATCTCTGGCACAGCCGTCGTCCCATGAAAAGAAAATAACACGACACCGTATGGCAAAAACAAAAATGCAAGATTGGTCGTATAGAGATGCACGACATCGATATGAGGAACGCTAAAACTCGTGATCAACAGAACAACTGTCAAAATGCCAATAGTGAGCAAAAGCTCTGCAGTCTTCAGCGTCCGCATACCAAAGATAACCAGCATCGAAGCAAAGACAAAAAAGATCAAACTCCAATGAAATGCACTACCACCAAACAGTGCCGCAAGTGTCACTCCTTCTCCAATCAAATAAATAACCAGCGCACCAAAAAGCATGCCATACATCATGATGGTCATGATTACTCCACCTGTTTTCCCAAGATATTTTTTTGCAAATCCGACGAGCTGAAATGAACCATTTGTTCTCACTGCGACTTCTCCCAGCATGAGATTGAGTCCTATCATGAGGAGCCCAATGCCAACAATATACAATGCCCCAATCAATACGCCAGACTTGGCGACAGCATACGGAAGCCCGAGCACACCGGCACCAATAGTCCCACTGAGCATGAGTGCAATACCTTCAAATAAGGTTATGCGAGCTCGAAAAATACCTTGATGCATGGTGAGGTCAGAAAGTGACTCTGGTTTTTTTCTACGAAAGAACATGCTAAATAGCGACAAGAGTAATAAGGAGAAGAATCAATCCAAGTGTTTGTACCGTTACATGATGATGTTGATACTTGACCTCCCAAAAAATATTCAACAAGAGCGCGATCGTAAAGAATCCAATAAAGAAGAAAAAGATACCATTCGTTACATTGAACAAATTTGTAATGGAAGAAAGCAACGACTTTGATGCAGTATATTGTTCTACTGGTGTGAGTGTGACTTTTGGCAGATGTTGCCAGTGGAGTGCATAACTCATGACGTCTCCTTGTTCATCGGTAATGCGAAGCTCCGGCGCTAAGACTGCTGCAAAATATTCTGATACAGGTTGATCGACTTCCAGTGATCCCGAAAGCACACCATAGCTGCCATCTGTTTCTGATAGAGGAATAGATGTCCCCCCAATCAATACCGTCGCCGTTCGAAATGGTACATTGATACTTGCAAACGCAGCAATGCGAACATGTGTATCATCAATTTCTTCATATCGTACAAATGATCTTTCAAGATCTACGGGAGGAAGTGCGTCAGGTGTCTGATCGTCGATAGGTTCTGTTTGTTCTGTAGTCACGATAATACTCTCTTCTGGATGTTCTGTGACCAGTGGTTCTGCCAAAACATCAATATCTTCATCTGCTTTTGTCCCCAGGACGTCACCAAATGTAGTACTCGAAACAATAGCTGTTTCTGTTGTATCTTCTTCAATCACAACAGGTACAGGATCTTCTATTTCAATAGGTGCTTGAACAACGGGTATCTCGGTCCCATTTTTTTCTGTACCAAAATGCTGGGCAACATATACGACGGGAACACCATCGTACATACCAGCCGCAAGACCAATACCGGTTTCTTCATACTCAGGATCAATCAAATTTGCAAGATGTGTTGGACTATTCACCCACGCGTTCACAAGTGCGCGAGGATCAGAAAATCCAATCGCTAAATTTTCCCCTGCGGTATGATAGGGATATTGTGCTTCTGCAAGCCAATTCGCAAGAGATCTTTCATCAGGTCCTGTATGCGCAAAGTAGGACGCATTCGCCATATCTGTCGCCTTGTGTTGTGACGATGCATAGAGACGCTGTTCTTGCGAGAGTGGCGTGATGCCATTCGCGAGGCGCACCTCATTTGTCAGCGTAAACAATCGTGCTTGCTGATCAGCAAGCACGTCTGGAATCACGTAGACCTCCACAGGAACAAGAAGTACAAAAACAACAACGATTGTTTTCATTGCGAGGAAGAGACCGCTATACAACACCGCCCGCTTTGTATGTAATATATGCGGATGATAATTGTTGTCTCTGTGTGGTATGAAAAAATGCTTGAGTGAACTCATACAAGAATGCCTATAGTATAGCAATAAAAAAGAACAGCGACTAGCGCTGTTCTTTTTTATAACATTTTTTAAACTCTCTCTCCCAAAGATCCAGCCAACCCAATATACTTTTCTGGCGTAAGTGTAAAGAGAAAATCACGATCTTCTGCTGAAAGATCGAGGGACGCAATGAAATTTCTCAGTGCGACCGTATCCACAGATTCACCTCTGCTGAGCTCTTTCAATCTCTCATATGCATCTTGATTCCCGTACTTTCGCAACATTGTTTGTATGGCTTCAGTGAGTACTTCTGGATGGGCATGCAATTCTTGCAACAATACAGATGAGTCTGGAGTAATGGTCGTCATACCTTTTGCCATACTTTGCACAGCAAGGAGTGCATGCGCAAGTGCAACGCCTTGATTGCGAATCACGGTACTTCCACTCAGATCTCGTTGCATTCTCGATACAGGCAGATGGCTTGTCAACGTATGAAGCAATCCATTCGCCACAGCAATATTTCCTTCTGCATTTTCAAAATGAATAGGATTTACTTTATGTGGCATTGTACTTGACCCGACATGATGTTTATCTGAAATTTGATGAAAAATACCACGACTAATGTAGAACCACATGTCTCGTGCAAGATCAAGAAGGATGGTATTGATACGAAACACAGTCTGATAACTTTCTACGAGTGTATCGTAATGATTTACTTGCGTAGTTAGTAGTAATTGATCAAAACCAAAACTCGCAAGAAATGATTTGTGAAACGCTACCCAGTCAACATCTGACGACAATACCCCATGGGCTGCAAACGTTCCAGTCGCACCACTACACTTTGCAAAAAATCTCATGTTTGCAAGTATGCCTCTTTGGCGTTGCAATCTGTCGGCAAATACCGCGATTTCTTTCCCCACGGTTGTCGGCGTTGCAGGCTGGCCGTGCGTCAACGCTAGCAAAGGTGTCGTCCGATAGGTATTGGCATATGTGCCAAGCGATGCTGTCAAGGCATCAATTACTGGGAGATATACATCAGTCAAAGAATCCCGCCAAGCTATCAGATACGCGATGTTATTGATGTCTTCTGACGTTAATCCAATATGTATAAATGGGATTGCATGCGCAACACCAAGTGCAGGTAACGTTTCTTGCAAAAAGAATTCAACTGCTTTGACATCATGATGAATACGTTCTTCTATTTCTTTTATACGAGCGGCGTCGTCAAGTGAAAAAGATGCTATGAGTGTATGTAGCTGTTCTTTTTCTCTTGCTGAAAATGGTGCGAGAAGTGTGAATGCTGGCTCATCCCCGAGCGCAATGAGATATTCAATTTCGACACGCATGCGTGCGCGCATGAGTGCATACTCTGAATGATACTCAACAAGTGATTCGAGTTGCATACCATATCTTCCATCAATTGGTGAAATAGCTGTCAGTTCCTTTTCTTTTTTTTCTGATACAATAGAAGCAAGCACAACGGTCTCAGAACGTTTTGGCCCAAATGAAACTATACCGATTGGACATCCAACTTCTTTTTCTATAAACGAAAGATATGCCTGTACCGCAGGATCAAATCCTCTCATATCCGTCGGCATATCTCCAGTATACACCTGCTGCCATCCGGCAAGTGTTGTATAGACAGGTTGTGCTTTTCGCATAGCATTGAGACTCGCTGGCATTTCCTGCACCAGTGTGCCATCGATATAATATCCAGTACACACCTTAATTTCATCAAATCCATTCAATATATCAAGCTTTGTAATTGCAATTTCGGTAAGCGGATGCATGCGGACACTTTGACGTACTTGTACAAGATCAAGCCACCCTATGCGTCTGGCTCTCCCTGTAGTCGTCCCATATTCCTGTCCTATTTCTCGAATACGATCTCCAACGGTATCTGTCAACTCTGTAACAAAGGGACTCGTCCCAACACGACTGACATATGCTTTGACGACGCCAACAATTCGCTTTTTATCGTTGATACCAAGTCCGCTTCCTACTTCTGCATGCGCAGCAACATTATTGGAACTCGTGGTATGTGGATACAGCCCGTGATCCGGATCGAGTGACATGCCTTGTGCTCCCTCAAAAAGAATACGCTTGCCATCTCTATACGCTGTCGCTAATGCTACTTCTGTATCACAAATATATTGTTTAAGTTGTTGTCCAAACGCAAGATATTCTTGTACGATATCTTCTTTTAATCGTGAAAATGGTGCATGAAATACATTGGTAATCATGCCAACATTAAAATCGTATGCCTTTTCTAATTTTTCTCGAAACATGTCTGGCTCGAGTAAGTCCCCTATGCGAATGCCATGGCGATACATTTTATCAGCATACACTGGTGCGATACCACGTTTTGTACTCCCCGCTCCCAGTGCGTCCTGGTGACCAGAGAGTGCCTCGTCCATAGCAATATGATATGGCATGATCACATGGGCTCGTTCACTAACAGAAAGCTTCAGTGATTTTCCTTCTTTTGTAATCTCAGTAATTTCTTCGAGCAACACTTTTGGATCTACCACAACACCATTGCCTATCACAGAATGCGTGTGCTCAGAAACAACACCAGACGGTAGCAGATGGAGTTTGTATGTTTTGTCTCCCACAACAATGGTATGTCCTGCATTATTGCCACCATGAAAACGAACAACATAGTCGGCATCACTTGCAAGTACATCTGTAATTTTCCCTTTCCCCTCATCCCCCCATTGCGCCCCCACAACGACCGTTGTTTGAGATTTCATAAAAAATAAGGGTCTTGCCTAGCAAAAGTAGACAAATTAATTAAGAACTATCTTTAAAAGTAAATTATAAATATTATCGTTACGATGATTAAAGCGAAATTCAGCTTCTTTCAGGTAAAGATAAAATTTATTTCG
>Ga0210044_10004828_pt1 | contig 18586 bp, 17 predicted proteins | sample CryGey13umfilter_2_FD_183959 | JGI IMG/M metagenome (GOLD analysis project Ga0210044, IMG submission 183959) | Groundwater microbial communities from aquifer in Utah, USA - Crystal Geyser 4/9/14 3 um filter (SPAdes) (version 2) | ecosystem: Environmental > Aquatic > Deep subsurface >... | reverse complement strand
ATATTTATGATTTTGAGATTAATAAAATTGAATTGCCCGATGTTTATTTTAAGATAGAATGCTCAAAAGGAACATATATAAGAACAATAGCTAATGATTTTGGAGAAGAGCTTGGATGCGGTGGTTTGCTTAGTGAATTACGCAGAGATAAAATTGGAGAGTTTGATGTTGATGATGCTTTGGCAGTGGATGAATTTGTTGAAAGGTTTTCTGTCAACCGATTATAAATTAAGGAGTTATCTTAAATAAAAATGCTAAAATTTAGGTTAATTATGATCAAATTTAATTTTATTTCAACATAAAAAGCAGTATATTTATCAGATATTTTCTTAATAATTTAATGTATGCAGATTTTTTACGATTTAGACAAGATTGAAAGGGACGAAAAAACCGTAATTACACTGGGGACATTTGACGGGATTCATTTAGGACATAAAAAAATACTTGAAAAATTTGTCGAAAAGGCAAATGGTATAAACGGAAGAAATTTACTCGTTACATTTTCTCCGCATCCACGGAGCGTTCTTGTTAAAGATAAAAAGGTAAGACTTTTAAGTACATTAAATGAAAAGATTCCAATTTTGGAATCTCTAGGCGTTCTTAATTTATTGATTATAAACTTTACTGAAGTGTTTTCACAAAAAACTTCTTACCAATTTGTAAAAGAATACTTTGTAGACAAAATTGGTGTAAATGAAATTGTAATAGGTTACGACCATCATTTTGGAAAAGGAAGAGATGGAAATTTTGAAGCTCTAAGTAAAATGGGAAATGAATTCAACTTTAATGTTTCTATGGTTGAATCAGTAAGTGTTGATAAAATTACCGTAAGCAGCTCTAAAATCAGAGATGCTCTTTCAGAAGGAAATATTTCTTTAGCCAACAAACTGCTCGGCAGAAGATATTCATTTAGTGGAGTTGTTGTTGAAGGTGATAAAAGAGGAAGGGAGCTTGGATTCCCTACAGCAAACATTGAAGATTTTGGTGATGATAAATTTCTACCGGTAATAGGAATTTATCTTGTTGATATTATTGTAGAGGATAAAAATTATTACGGTCTGATGAGCATAGGCAGAAGACCAACCTTTTATGAATCAGGAGATGTAACAACTGAAGTTTTTATAATGAATTTTTCAAAAGATATTTACGGACTAAAAGTTACTGTAAATATAATTGAAAGAATTAGAGATGAAGAAAAATTCTCTACAGTTGAAGAATTAATAGCTCAAATTAAAAAAGATGAATTGAAAGGAAAAGAAATTATTAAAAAATTAAATTAATAAACACCGGTTAAGTCTGGTGTTATATCGTATAACTTATAAAGGAATAATAAAATGACAAACGAACAAAAACTTGAATTAATCAAGAAATATGGGGTAAATGAAAAAGACTCCGGAAAAACAGAAGTTCAAATTGCTCTACTCACACATAGAGTTAATGAACTTACATCTCATTTTGAGGAACATAAAAAAGATCATCACTCAAGAAGAGGTCTTTTAATGATGGTTGGTAAAAGAAGAAGATTGTTAGACTATCTGAAAAGAAAAGACATAGAAAGATACAGAACTATTATTAAAGAATTGAATATTAGAAAATAAAGGGAATTTAAATGATTATAACGAAAGAAGTAGAAATAGGTGGAAAGAAATTATCAATAGAAACAGGTCGTTTTGCAAAACAGGCTAATGGTTCTGTTATGGTTAGATACGGAGATACAATGGTTCTTGTAACTGTAGTTGCTGCAGAAGAACCAAAAGAAGGATTAGATTATTTTCCTCTTCAGGTTGAATATAGAGAAAAAACTTCTGCAGCAGGTAAATTCCCCGGCGGATTTATTAAAAGAGAGGGAAGACCTTCAGAAAAAGAAATATTAAGTGCAAGATTAATTGACAGGCCCATAAGACCTATGTTTCCAAGCAGCTTTGTAAATGAAACACAGGTAGTTGTTTCTGTTTTATCGCACGATGGTCAAAATGATGCGGATGTTTTGGGAGCTTTAGGAGCTTCAGCTGCACTTTGCATATCAAACATTCCATTTAACGGACCGATTAGTGAAGTTAGAGTTGGTAGAATTAATGGAGCTTTTGTAGTAAATCCAACACATAAACAGTTGCTTGAAAGCGATCTTGAATTGGTTGTTGCCGGAACTGCAGATTCAATTATGATGGTTGAAGGTGAATCAAACGAAGTAAGCGAAGTTGATCTTTTGGATGCTTTAAAATTTGCTCAAACAGAAATTAAAAAATTAGTAGATGTTCAAATTGAATTACAAAAAGAAATTAAGATTGCGAAAAGGGTTGTTGTTGAAAACGAAGTAGATGCAAGTTTAAAAAAAGATGTATATCAAATAGCTGAAGCTAAGTATAAAGAAATTGTTTATTTAGTTCTTTCTAAAGATGAAAGAAGTACAAAAAATAAAGAGTTGACTGTTTCAACATTGGAGGCTTTAGCTGAAAAGTATCCTGAAAAAGAAGGAGATATTAAAAATATTCTTCACGATCTAGAAAAAGATTTAATGCGTGAAAGAATTTTGAAAGAAGGAATTAGATTAGACGGAAGAAATACAACACAGGTAAGACCAATCACAATTGAACTTGGTGTGCTAGCAAGAACTCACGGTTCTGCATTGTTTACAAGAGGCGAGACACAAAGTTTAACATCACTTACACTCGGCAGCAAAAGTGATGAGCAGAATGTTGACGGCTTGTTTGAATCTTACAAGAAAAAATTTGTGCTTCATTATAATTTTCCTCCATTTAGTGTTGGCGAAGTTGGAAGAATGACAGGCGTTGGAAGGCGTGAAATAGGTCATGGTAACCTAGCTGAAAGATCATTAAAAATAATGATACCCGCAGAAGATAAATTCCCCTACGCAATGAGACTAATCTCAGATATTTTAGAATCGAATGGATCTTCTTCTATGGCATCTGTTTGTGCAGGCTCGCTAGCTTTAATGGACGGAGGTGTTCCTATTAAAAAAGCTGTGGCTGGTATTGCAATGGGACTGATAAAACAAGGCGACGAGTTTGCAGTTTTAACAGACATTTTAGGTAATGAAGATCATCTTGGAGATATGGATTTTAAAGTTGCCGGAACAAATGACGGTATTACTGCATTCCAAATGGATATAAAGATTCAAGGTATATCTTTTGAAATTATGGAGAAAGCATTATACCAAGCCAAAGAAGGAAGAATGCATATTCTTGGAATTATGAACGAAGCAATCAGCCAACCGAGAGAATCATTATCTCAATATGCACCAAGATTATTAACCTTAAAAGTTGAATTAGATCAGATTGGATTAATAATCGGTCCAGGTGGAAAAACAATTCAGAAAATGCAAAGAGATTTTGGTGTTGATATTAATATTGAAGATGACGGTACAGTCACTATTGCTTCAACCGATAAAAATGGAGCAATAAGTTGTAAGGAATATATTAAAAGTCTTACTGCTTCACCGGAAGTTGGAAAAATATATGACGGTAAAGTAATAAAGATTATGGAATTTGGTGCTTTTGTAGAAATTTTACCGGGAAAAGAAGGATTATTACATATTTCACAGATTGACACAAAACGCGTTAACAAAGTCACAGATTACTTAAAAGAAGGTGACGCTATTAAAGTGAAATTACTTAAAATTGAAAATGGTAAGTTTTCATTAAGCAGAAAAGTGTTAATGGAAGAAAACTCAAAAGAATCTACTGATTAAGTAGGAGAGTAATATTCTAAAAATTTTAATCTGATTTAAAATCAGATAAAGTAATTAATTTATAAGCTCAGTTTAATATAAAGTTATTAAAAAATGACATATATAATTTCAAATATTTTTATGCCTTTAACATATAAAGACATGAGCTTTATTTATAGAAATTTATTTATAATGAAATTATTAATTTCATTAAGAGAGTTTGTCCTATATGACAAAAGAAATTATTATCAACTCATCTACAACTCAAACCAGAGTAGCAATTACCGAAGACGGTAATTTAGTAGATTTTTTTGTTGATTACCCAGAAAAAAGAAGGATGGTCGGGAATATTTATCTTGGCAAAGTTGCAAGAGTACTTCCCGGAATAAAAGCCGCATTTATTGATATTGGAATGAAACACGATGGGTTTCTCCATTTTTCTGATATTGGTGATAGAACGCAGCAATTTTTAGAAATGCTGGATGACGATGACGATATTGAAATCGATGAAAATGGAAATTCTAATTCCAATAATAACCACCACGATCCACACAAAAACCATAAATCAAATCCCCAGGTAATACTGCATAAAGGGGATGACATTATTGTACAGATAACAAAGGAACCGGTGATAAACAAAGGTGTTCGTGTTACTTCTGCTGTTTCTTTGCCTGGTAGATTTTGTGTACTTCTTCCTTTTGACAATAAAATTGGCATATCAAAAAAGATTGTAGAATACAAAGAAAGAAGAAGATTAAGAAATTTAGCCAGAGAAATTATACCAGAAAATTGTGGACTGATAATTAGAACAGTTGCTAAAAATCAGGATGAAGCAGCCCTTAAATCTGATTTGAACCAACTTGTAAAAACTTGGCATATAATTGAAAAGAAAATTAAATCAGAAAGCCCTCCTTCATTAATCCATGCTGATTTAAATACAACTTCGAGTGTGATTAGAGATTTATTTTCTACTGATATATCAAAAGTATTTATTGATTCTAAAAAATTATATAAACAAATAAAAAATTATGTTGAAATAACACAACCTAGTCTTATTGATAAAATAGAACAGTACAACTCTTCTCACTCAATATTTGAAGCATTTAAAATTGAAGAACAGATAAAAACTTTAATGGCAAGAAAAGTTTATCTACCAAGCGGAGGATATTTAATTATTGAGCACACAGAAGCAATGGTAGTTATTGATGTTAACAGCGGTAAATATGCTAAAAGCAAAGATCAGGAACAAAATTCATTAAAAACCGACCTTGAAGCTTCCAGAGAAATTACAAAGCAAATGAAACTAAGAGATATTGGCGGAATTATAGTTATTGATTATATTGATCTACTGGAAGAAAAGAACAGAAAAAAAATATACGATGAGCTAAAAAAAGAATTCAGAAAAGACAGATCACGCGTTTCTATATTACCTATGTCTGATTTTGGTTTGGTCCAAATTACAAGACAGAGAGTAAGACAAAATATAATGCAGACGATGAACGAAGTTTGTCCATCTTGTATGGGAACAGGACTTCTTACAAAACAATCTCATTTAATATATGATCTTGAAGAATGGATAAAACGATTTAAAAGAGAATCCAAAGAAAAAGCGCTTATTGTAAGATGCAATCCTTTTGTTGCAGCAAAATTAAGGGAAGGTAAAATAAAAACATTATTTAAATTCAGATTTAAATACAGAGTTAAATTAAATCTAGAAGAAGATCCATCATTATCATTACAAGAAATTAAATTTATTTCTAAACTTACCGGAAAAGACATAACCGAAGATTATATTTAACAAATTCACGGAGAAAAAAACAGTAATGAAAAAAACACAATTTTTTAATATTCATGAAAAACTAAATGCAAAAATTGTTGACTTTGCCGGCTATCAAATGCCTGTTCAATATTCTTCTATAATTAAAGAACATAAAGCAGTAAGAAATTCGGTTGGTGTTTTTGATGTTTCACATATGGGCGAAATATTTATCTCCGGTGAAAAGGCGTTAAATTTTGTTCAAGAAATTACTGTTAATGATGCATCTAAATTATCACCGGGAAGAGTGCAGTATTCTGCAATGTGTTATAAAAACGGTGGGATTGTTGATGATTTATTAGTTTATAAAATAAACGATAAAAAATACTTGCTTGTTGTAAATGCTTCAAACATAGAAAAAGATTATAACTGGATGGTTGAAAACAACAGTTTTGGTGTTGAAATAAAAAACGAAAGTGATGATTATTCTTTACTGGCAATTCAAGGACCTAATTCGAAAGAGGTATTACAAAAAATTTGTGATAAAAATCTGGATTTGGAATATTATCATTTCTTTGAAGCAAAAATTTCAGGCGTTGATATGATAATATCACGCACAGGATATACCGGTGAGTTGGGCTATGAAATTTATTTTAAAGGAAATGAAACAGTAGCAGAAAAAATTTGGAATAATATCTTTGAAGCCGGCAAAGAATTCGAAATACAACCAATTGGTCTTGGTGCAAGAGATACTTTAAGATTAGAAATGGGATTTTGTCTTTACGGTAATGATATTGATAAAACCACAAACCCACTTGAAGCCGGACTTGCTTGGATAACAAAATTAACAAAGAACAGGTTTATTTCTAAAGATGTTTTGGAACAGGTAAAAGGAAATGGTGTTAAAAGAAAATTAGTTCCAATGATTACAGATGAAAGAGTTTTTCCAAGACATGGATATGACATTACTTCCAAGGGGAGAAAAATAGGTGTTATTACCAGCGGAACAGTTAGTCCAATTTTGGATAAACCAATTGCTTTGGGTTATGTAGAAAAAGAATTTTCCTTTGAGGGAGCTGAAGTTAATTTTATGATAAGAGGAAAGGAAACAAAAGCAAAAGTTGTTAAACTTCCATTTTTAAAAAAATAGTTTATTCTGTTTTTACTCATTTTAAATTGTTAATTTAATTAGCATATATGAACATAAATGTAATAATTTCTCCCTGTGGATTAGAAGAATTATATTTTACCAACAAAACAGTTGTGGTAATTGATGTTCTACGAGCTTCCAATACGATTATAAATGCTTTACAAAATGGAGCTAAAGAAATAATTCCTGTTGCTGCAGTAGAATTTGCTGTAAAGGTGTCCGGCGGTATGTTTGGCGGTCAAACATTATTGGGCGGTGAAAGAAATACTAAAAAGATAGAAGGTTTCGCACTTGGTAATTCGCCATTAGAATATACTGACAGTGTTGTTGAAGGAAAGACTATAGTATTTTATACTACAAACGGTACTCCAGCAATAGTTAAAGCTAAATTTTCTGAATATTTAATTATTTGTTCTTTTGCAAACATATCTGCTGTTGCAAAAATTTTGATAAAAAAGAAAAAAGATTTTGAGATATTATGTGCCGGCAGAAATAATACCTTATCATTAGAAGATATAATTTGTACCGGATATTTGATTGATGAAATAACAAATGGTAAAAAGAATATTCCTCTAACAGATTCAGCAAAAGCAAGTTTGACTTTATATAAAACAATTGGTAAAAACATTAAAAAATTTCTTTCTGAAACTGATCATGGCAAACTTTTAATTAATAACGGTTTTGATGAAGATGTAGTTTTTTGCAGTCAGGTAAATTCTTCTGAAGTTGTTCCTGTTTTTTCAAATAACAGTCTAAAATTATCTTAAGAAGAAGAATTCATTTTTTAAGAATTAATTTTATTTAGTTCATATGCTTAAGAATAAAAAGAAAAAAAATTCTAATCCAAAACCTAAAGCCTCTGAAGCAGCTCCCATATTAACAACTAATCAAAAGAAAAATATTTTTGGAACGCTATTAATTCTTGTTTCATTACTTATATTTTTAAGTATTATATCTTACTCTAAACTTGATAGAGCTAATTTAAGCTATCAATTTTCAGATATATTAAAATCATTTTCGTCTAACTCAGATATAACGCATAAATTAGAAAGCACAAGAAACTGGCTTGGTATTTTTGGAGCTTATATATCAGATTTTTTTCTTAATTCAACATTAGGAATATTTTCTACTATATTTCCAATAATGCTTTTTATGTTGGGGTTTTCTCTTTTCAAAAAAATTGAAAACAAAAACATTTTTCATGCCTTTAATTTTTTAATACTCTTTGCAATTATTTGTTCATCATTTTTTGGTGTATTACATGGGCATTATTTGTTTTTCCCGGCAACTAGTGAACTATCAGGAACAATAGGTGACTACTTAGGAATTGTTCTTAGCAGATTACTCGGTGGAGTTGGAAGTATTTTGTTTTTGGGTACAGCACTGTTCATTCTAATTATTGTAAAATTTGATATAAGCTTAAAAAATATTTTCTTATATCTAAAAGAATTATTAATATCATCAGAAAGTAAAGATGAATTAACAGAAGAAAATATTATTAACCACAAAACACAAGATAATTTAGATAAGATAAAAGAGTTAAGTAAAGAAAAAGAACCGAAAAGATCGTTTTTTGGAAAGAAAAAAGAAGAAGATAAAGAACCAAAAATTAGAATAATTAGAAAGGATGATGAACCAACCCCCGAGACTAAAAATGTAAATTTTGTTGATCAAAAAAAGAAAACTAATGTTAAAAAAACAAAAGAAGATACCTCGCCTCTTAGCCAAGAAGAAAAGGAAAAACAATTGGAACTTCCAAACCAATGGGAAGAAAATATAAACTATACTCCATTGCCTTTGGATATTCTCAATCCAATACCTCAAGATAATTTTAAAGTTGCAGAAGAAGAATTAAAAAGGAACGCAGAACTACTAAAAGAAAAACTAAGCCTATTTGATATTGAAATTGAAGATATTTCAGTAACTCCTGGTCCGGTTGTAACTTTATATGAGATTGTACCAGCACCAGGTGTAAAAATAAGTAGAATTGTTGGACTTGAACACGACATTGCCTTAGCATTAGCAGCTAGAGGTATAAGAATAATTGCACCAATTCCCGGCAAAAGTGCTATAGGTGTAGAGATACCAAATACAGTTGCTTCGTTAGTAAATGCAAGATCTGTTCTTGGGAAAATTGCTGAATCCAAAGCGGAGCTGCCTATTGCTTTGGGTAAAATGATAAACGGAAATGTATTTATTACTGATCTAGCGAAAATGCCGCATGTACTTATTGCCGGCTCCACAGGTTCTGGAAAAAGTGTGGGAATAAATATGATAATATCCAGCTTACTTTATTCAAAATTACCGCACGAAGTAAAGTTGTTAATGATCGATCCTAAAAAAATTGAACTTTCATTTTATAATAAATTAAGAAAACATTTTCTTGCAGTTTCACCTGACCTTGATGAAGAAATCATAACCAATCCTCAAAACGCTGTGCTGCTTTTAAAATCTGTTGAATATGAAATGGAGAGACGATATGATAAACTTGCAAATGCAGGCGTAAGGAATCTAGTTGATTATAATAAAAAAATTTCAAATGCTAAAACCAAACCTGCTGACACAGATGAAATGATTCATCATTTTCTTCCTTACCTTGTTGTAATAATAGATGAACTTGCTGACTTGATGATAACTGCCGGTAAAGAAGTGGAAGAACCGATTGCTAGGCTTGCACAGCTAGCAAGGGCTGTAGGAATTCATTTGGTTGTAGCCACACAAAGACCTTCGGTAAATGTAATTACCGGAGTGATAAAAGCTAACTTCAGTGCCCGCATTGCTTATCAAGTAGCAACAAAAATTGACTCACGCACAATTTTAGATATGAACGGAGCTGAGCAGCTTTTAGGAAAAGGTGATGTTTTATTTTTACCAACAGGCTTACCAAAGCCAATTAGAATGCAAAACGCATTTATTTCAGCCGAAGAAGTTGAAAAAGTAACCGAGTATGTTGCCTCACAACCCGGTTATTCAAAACCATATTTTTTACCCTCACTTTATGATAAGAAAAAACAAGCTTCAGCCGGATTACTTTCAGATCTTGATCCTATGTTTGATGATGCGGCCAGGGTAATAGTAAGACATCAACAAGGTTCTGTTTCTTTACTGCAGAGAAGATTAAAATTAGGTTATTCCCGAGCAGCAAGAATTGTAGATCAATTAGAAGAAGCCGGAATAGTTGGTCCAAGTGATGGAAGTAAAGCAAGAACAGTATTAGTTGAAAACGAAGAACAGCTCGAAACAATTATTCGTTCATTATAGCATAAATATAAAATGAAAATTAAATTTATTATATCTTTATTGTTAATCTTTATATTTGTTAGTGTTGGTAACAGCCAAACAATTTTAAAAAAGGTACAGAAAAAATTTAATTCCACCAATGATTTTACTTCTGATTTTGTTCAAAAAACAAACGGAGATTTAAATTTTTCAGGGAAAATAAAATTTAAACAAAAAGATAAAATCAGGATAGAATTTGAAAACATTCTTATTGTCTCTGACGGAAGGACAAATTGGAATTATAATAAAAAAACTAATAAAATTATTATTAGTACCGTTGATGAAACACCATCAATATTTTCGATAAACCAGCTTATTAATGATCTGCCAAACAAAGGTATTGTAACGGAGCGCAAGGAAGAAAATAATAATATAATAAAAATTGATTTTAACGATAGTGCAGGGGTTAATTTTAATTATGCAGAACTATATTTTAATAATTCTTATAAAATAAAAAAAATTTTATTGGAAGGAGTTTCGTTCGGAATATTAGAAATAGTTTTTACTAAATATATAGAGAATGTAGGGCTCAAAAATTCTATCTTTAAAATACTACCATCAGAAGGAACAGAGATTATTGACCTCCGCTGACAACAAACACAAAAAAACTAAAAACTTTGTAAAATATTTGCTTTCAATAATATTGACGGCAATATTTTTATACATAGCATTCATCAATGTTGATTTCAGTGAAGTTCTAAATATAGTTTCAAAAGCATCAATACCCTGGATATTGGTTTTTATTACAGTAATGATGACTTCACACTATGTTAGAGCTTTAAGATGGAAAGTCATTTTAAATTCAGTTAAACCAGATACCTCAATTAAAAATTTATTTGGCGCAGTTATGGTTGGTTATGGGGTAAATTGTGTTATTCCCAGATTGGGTGAATTATCAAGAGCAGTTCTTGTTGGTAAATGGGAAGGGCTTTCAAAATCATCCATGGTTGGCGCAGTAATAGTTGAAAGGGTAATTGATATTATTTTTCTAGGTATTGCTGTTCTTGTTTCTGTTTTAATTTGGACAGAAAATTTATACAAAAGTTTTCCCTGGCTTGAATCAACATTAATTATTAGTATGATTTTAATGGCATGTTTTGTTGTCTTTTTTTATTTGACAATAAAATTCAGAGAAAAATTTTATGGAATAATAGTTAAACTTTTAACCAGAATATCTGAAAATCTTGCACACAAAGTTGCCCATGTATTTGAAATGCTCACACATGGTTTTGCATCATTAAAAGGCAGCAAAAATTATTTTTATACTATTTTGCTAAGCATTATAATGATGCTGCTTTATGGCTTAAGTGCATATGTAGGATTTTATACAATTGGGATGCAAAATATTAAAGATGTTTCGTATAACATGGGTTGGATATTGATGAGTATAAGTGCAATCGGAGTTGTTATTCCTACACCAGGAGGAACAGGCTCATATCACACATTGGCAAAATCAGCACTTGTTTTACTTTTTGGATTTGGCGAAGCAATAAGTTTGGCATATGCATTTTTAACACATATAATTTCATATTTTGTTTTTATTTTTTCAGCACTCTTTGTTTATATCTTTTTAAATAAACAACACTATAATTTTTTCAAGATTGCTGATGATGAAGGTGATGCTAATTGAAAAAAATATATTTGATATTATTTATAATTTTATGTTCAGCAACATCTTATTCACAGTATAGTTTAAGAGCCGGACTCGGGATAGCATTTAAAAATATTCCGTCCTTTTATGATTATTTAAGCCAAAATTTTTCAGCACCAAACGAAGAACTTAAAAACTTTAATTCTGCTGTAAATTTTTCCTTTGAAATTGATAAAACTTTTACTGATAACTTAGATCTTGGTGCAGAAATTGGATATGATCTATATTCTTATAACTATAATTTTAACTTAGGGCAATATGATGTATCTGTTAGCAATTTTATGCCCTCTGTATTAGCTTATTATGTTATTCGTGGGGGTGGATATCAATTTAAATTTGGTGGAGGTGTAGGTTTAAGATTTATAAATATTGACGAACACTTACCAAGCACTCCAACAAGTACTTCCTATAGTTCAACAGGTTATGGGGTAATATTAAGAGGATTGGGAAATACACAAATAGGGAAAAACATTTATGCAAATATAACTGCTGATTTAAAATATGATAGCATTAATGATGTAAGTAATGGAAACAAAAAATTATATAATAACGGTTTAAATGAAAATGTAAATTTTAATTCATTTTCAGTTGGGTTAATGCTGGGTATAACCTATTTATTTTAGGAGATTATATTGAATATTATTGAAGCGATATTTTTGGGAATAATTCAAGGCTTAACTGAATTTTTACCTATTAGCAGCACAGGCCATCTTACCATTGCAGGTAAGGTAATGCACCTGATCTCTACCAAGAACTCTCATCAATGGACAGCTTTTATTGCGGTTATTCAACTCGGAACATTAGTTGCAGTTCTTTTATACTTTAGAAAAGATATAATTTTAATTATTAAAGATTTTATCACAGATAATATGTTTTCAAGAAAAAAGTATTCGCTGCAAAGCAGTAACTCAAAATTAGGATGGTTGATAATTCTAGGTAGCATTCCTGTTGCAGTAATAGGTTTATTATTTAAAGATTTTATAGAAGGATCATTTACAAAAGAATTGGATGTAATTGCAATAAGTCTGATAGCTCTTGCAATAATTTTAGCCCTGGCTGAAAAAATTGCAAATTTTAAAAAAGATGTAAAAGACATCACAATATTAGATTCAATCATAATTGGATTTGCACAGGCATTAGCACTTATTCCCGGTTCATCTAGATCAGGAACAACAATTACAGGTGGTTTGTTTATGGGGCTGAACAGAGAAGCAGCCGCAAGATTTTCTTTTTTACTAAGTATACCGGCTGTATTAGCAAGCGGATTACTTGAGTTTTATGAATCACTTAAATTTTTAGATTCATCAATGTTTGTTAATCTATTGATCTCTACAATTGTATCAAGCATTAGCGGATACATTGCAATTGGATTTTTGTTAAGATATTTAAGAAAAAATTCAACTTTTATTTTTATTTACTACAGAATTACTGCAGGTATTCTTATTCTAATTTTACTTTATTTAAACATCTTGTAATTAAAGGAGTTACTATGCTTAGACTGAACAAAATTTTTATTCTATTACTTTTAACGATGATCTTTAGTGCATCTGCTGTTTGTAATATTAATGGAAAAATTCTAAAAACAAAAATGGAGAAAAACTTAATGGCAGATTCTACAAAAGAAATTACAGTGGCAGTGATGAAAACAAATATGGGTGATATTGAAATTGAATTATATGATGCTGATGCACCACTTGCTGTTGAAAATTTTGTTAAACATTCTGAAAAAGGGTATTATAAAGATGTGATATTTCACAGAGTGATTGACGGGTTTATGATTCAGGGTGGTGACCCGACCGGAACAGGAAGCGGCGGAAAAAGTATCTGGGGAAAATCTTTTAAAGATGAATTTACACCCAAACACAGATTTACAGAACCCGGAATTTTGGCTATGGCTAATGCTGGACCAAACACTAATGGAAGTCAATTCTTTATTACTTTGGCACCCACACCCTGGCTTAATGATCATCATACAATTTTCGGTAAAGTAATTGAAGGTATGGATGTTGTAAGTTCTATAGGAAGGACTAAGGTTTCAAAACCTGATAACAGACCTTATAGTGATATTGTTATTGAAGAAGTAAAAATAGAGAAAAGACAAGAGCTAAAAACAACTAAATAATTTTAATATGCTGTCACAGTACTATCCCAAAAATAAATTTGTGGCTAACTGTGACAGCCGTAAAACTTTTGCTAAATAATTTTAGCGAAGCAAGACCTGTGCTGTGTAGCCCTAGCGTAGCAGTATCATTTTTTTCACTTTATTAAAATCTTTAGCATTTATTGTGTAAAAATAAACACCGCTTGATAGTTTTGATGCATCAAATGTTACCGAGTATCTACCGGAAGGTTGTTCTTTGTTCACTAGCACAGCGACCTCTCTTCCTAGATTATCATACACCTTTACACTTACAAATCCACCCTCTATTATCTGATACTGAATCATTGTAGAAGGATTAAAAGGATTTGGATAATTTTCCAATGAATTTTCTTTTACAACACTTAATATTTCTTCATTATTCTTTTTAATTTCCATTATTAGGGAACCATTTGCAAATATACTTACATAAGTATCATCTGAATATGTTTGCTCAATAGAGTAATAGGCTTTTACATCATAAAAAAGCAACCAATCTGTAAAGCCTAAGTTTGTACCCATATAATCGTTATCAACAAAAGAGTTTGTTCCTCTATTTACTGTACCAATTAATACCGGCGGACCGGTTGTTCCTTTTTTATATTTAACTTTACGCCATATTTGGTATTGTGTTACATTTACATTTGGGTGTTCATTCCACAAAATTGTTATAGGCTGCATATTTTGATTTATAAAATGAACTCCGCTAACATTATTGGGTTTACCAATAAAATTAGCTGTGTAGGTTGCATTTGCAGTTACAGTAAATGTTGTTGTAACATCGGTACTTCCGTTACTCCAGTTAGAAAAAGTATAATCTATGTTATTTAAAGTTTGGTTTATGGCTGTTGCGGTAATTGTGTTACCTTGAGTTACAGAAAAGTTATTTGTTGGTGAAGTATAAACAGTACCACTTACATTTATATTCCCAATATTACCTACTCCAATAAAATTGTTTTGAAAATTAACATAATATGTATTAGGTATCAAATTTGTTTTTGAAGCAAACCACTTGTATAGAGTTGCTGTAGTTCTAATTGATAAATTAAATGATTCATCAGCTATAAGATGCATCTCATTTGTATCAAATGAATAAAAAGGAGATGGGCCTAGAACAGCATATCGAGATATTAAATAATCATTAGTACCATTTACTAAATAATTGTTTCCTGGATGATAACCTGAACCACTTCTTCCGCTAGGGAAATGATCTGCAATTTGTTGTTGTGTATAAAATAAGTACCTAATTGTTTCAAAATCGTTCATCCCATCTATATCTAAAAAACCACCTTGTGTTGCAGCTGTTGTAGCTGTCCAGTCTTGTGCTGGGTAGTAACCATTTGGTTCGCCGTCACAACCATCGGGATTTCCCATATACATTTCATATGCATCCTCATCATTTAATGGACAAGGGTGTAAATCAGCATGTGCATGAGCAGGGACACCTAAATCTGTCAATAAATGAACCACATGCCCCAAAATTTGATATGCTCTTCGTTGCGCAGCGTCTAAATCTATATAGTATTCCTCTGGTGGAAAAAAATGTGTAGTACCTGATATATCCATATAACCCTCTAAATAGCAATGACCAGTATTAAAAAATTCTATAAGTGAATTATAAGAAATAAATCTTCCTAGAATATCACCACCTAAGAAAGGATCAAAGGCTTTTTTTGCAAAGAATATAGAATGTCCTCCAAACAAATATATTTTTGCTTTATAATAAGCGTTGTATGCATCCGGTGATGCTGGTATAGGCGTTTTTGTATCATCACCAAGATCGCCATGCCAAAAATGAGTACTAGACGGTGTCCACCCATCAAACCATCCACCATAATTCCAAATTATATCATTTTCGTCTTCAGCCCACGCCCCAACTACTACAAGACCCGTATTCCAAGGATCATAATCAGGTACGCCATAACCATAATAAGAAAGACCAATATGAGATTTAAATTCAGTTAATTCAAAACCAAGTTGATTCTCAAGAAAATAATACGCCTCTCTAGCTATATGTTGATGTACCCACTCTTTATGACCAAATACATTTTTACTAAATAAGACCATTAAAAGTAAAAACATTGTTAATTTTAAAATTTTCATTATGAACCCCATAAATAATTGTTAATAAATGTTTTAGAAAACAAAATTATAACCCAAATCAATATTTACACCTATGTCTCCCTTTGCGAACGATCCTTTTGTAATAGATTCAAAATAAGGTCCAATTCTGATAAAAAAATGAGATCCTTCTTTATTTAGAATCATTACTCCGATTGTTGGAGATAAATATGCAAATTTGAGTATAGAGTCACCGTTATTTATAAAACCAGTTATAAAGCTTATAGTAATATTTTTTTTGTCCCAAAATTGTATATTTAAACCAAGAGTTAAATGTGTTTGAATTGATGAATTTATTAAAATTTCTTGAACACCAACACCAAATGATGTTTCAAAAGAGAGATGTTTACTAAATAAGAATCTACCACCTAATCTAAGACCACTAATAGTACTTATACCTGCATGTATGTCATATCGCGGTCGTTTATTAACATCTTCATTAAAAGAACTATCTTTTAATACAAAACTTTTATTATAGAGAGATGTTATATCTTGTGCTAAAAAGTTTTGACTAAATAACAATAAACCAATAAATAAAATTATTTTTTTCATTATCGTTCCTTTATTTTTTTAAAATAATATTCCAAAACTTAAACCGCCATATAGTTGAATTTTAGAGTTTGTAGGATTATAAAGCGGGGTGAATGAAACTTTTAAAAGCATCCAATTAAATTTCTTCTTAAACCCAAGAACTGATGTAATTAAAACACCATTTTCTTTTGAAGCAAAAATTTCATCACTTCTATAACCATAATCAAAGTCATAAGTAACTATTCCAATACCTAATTCCCAAGATTTTTCAAAAGTATAATTCAATAATATGGGTATGTATGTGCTGTTAAGAAATGCATGAATACCTCAACCTATTCGTATACTTAAATTATCAGTAAAATATCTTTCATAATTAATGGATAGTATTATACCGTTCCCTCCCAATTCAATAAAAGCTAAATTTGGTTTCTTCACAGTTTTTGTTTGTTCTATAGAATCTTCTTTAGCCGTATAATCAGTTTGAGCAAATATTGTAATTGAATTACAAATAATTATTATACTTATAAAGATAATTTTTTTCATTTTTCCCTACTGTTAATATTTGAAAAGTTTATAGTTAATTGCATGGAACTTGTTTAAAAATAAAAAAACCTTCAAGGTTTTCTGAAACAATGAAGGTTGTAAATGTTAGTATCAATGGAAAAGTGTTATTTATTCTAAATCTCATTACCCCGAACCCTGCGGATATTATAAAATTTATTTTATCTTTAACTAATTATAATAAGAACAAAATGCCAAGGCATTAATTAAAAAGGTTTGCTTTTTGTGATGTTACTTTTATAAATTTTCACCCTTTATCAATAATTAAAAGCAAATAATTTTAATATGCTGTCACGGTACTCCTCCTGAAATAAATTCGGGACAAGCTGTGACAGCTACTTTTTAACTTTTAACAAAGATGTAATATGTTCTTTCAACAGACTGAATTTATTTTCAATATAATATTCCCTTTCATCAGCTTCTAAAAGAGAACTCAATGTTACTTTAAAATCTCTTTCCTTAAATGAATTAATTATATTTAATAAATCTGTAAGTGTCCTTTCATCTGTTTTGATTTCAATTCCGCGCTTAAATAAAAAATCAATATCAAAACAATCACGAATAATCTTTCTTGAAAGAAAAGCTGAAATTTTGTTCTTCATCATTTGTTCAAGCGTCAAGCCATTTAATTGTACCTGTTTAATTGTAAATCTAGAAAAAGCTATCTTTCTCTCCCACTGAAAATCAGTTTGTACTTTTCTAATTTCTATTTTTAAACTTCTTTTGGAAGACGGAGACTTTATCTGAAATAAAAGTGTATGAAATTTGTTTTGTGAATCAATTAATGAATATTTTTGTTGGAATATGTTCAAAAGCAAATTAAAAATATTTTTTTGATTTGCCCCATCTTTAAGCCAAAAATCAAGATCTGTAGAATAACGATTTAAATTATGGCAAAGGCGCAGCATCGTCCCCCCACCAAAATATAACTTGTCTAATACATTTTTAGAATTGAGTAAATCCAGGGTTTCAATTTCTAAAATTTCTAAAGCTTGTAAGTCTTTATTAATTTTTGCCATAATGTTTTTGTAGCTTTATTACTTTTTGTTAAGTATTTATCTATTTGTTGTTTATTAATTTTTTCAAAATCCACTGCATCAAAATCAGCTTTATTTTTACCGATAGCCGTTAAATAGATTAAGTCAGCCAAAGCTTTTTCCGGATTAGCAATAAAAAAATTTTCATTCTTTATAAATCCCAAATAAAAATCTCTTTTTAAAAGTATGTAGTTGAAATTTATGTCCTTAATAATTGTCTGTTTGGATCGTTTTAATGCGACAGATTCTACAAAATTTGGAGTCTGTTGTGTGGTTAAGTTATAATAACTTAATGCAGTTGTTAAAGAAATATAGCTTGGTGTTTGAATTAAATTTGCAATTGAAAAGAGTTCTTCTTCCTGTAAGTGCTTAAAATTTTGGGGTAATATGTATAAATCTCTTTTTATTCTTAATAACAAATTAGATTTTACATATCTTGATGCAGTTACTTGTGCTGATTTTTTTGTAATTCCAAATGCACGACTTAAATCATCCCCCGTGAACAGAGTTTTATCAATATTTTGTATTTTTGTCATATTCATAAATATAAATATAATACATTTTTGTTAAATATCTATATTTAACCATAATAATTACTCTAATATTTAAAATCTAAATAAATTGGTTTTAAATAATCAAATAAAACTCATTTAGTATATAAATAACACTACAAAG
>Ga0210044_10004827_pt1 | contig 18589 bp, 18 predicted proteins | sample CryGey13umfilter_2_FD_183959 | JGI IMG/M metagenome (GOLD analysis project Ga0210044, IMG submission 183959) | Groundwater microbial communities from aquifer in Utah, USA - Crystal Geyser 4/9/14 3 um filter (SPAdes) (version 2) | ecosystem: Environmental > Aquatic > Deep subsurface >... | reverse complement strand
CCTTCTTTAGCTTCTTTTCCTTTTTGAATCCTAAAAGCAGATTCGTACTTTTCTTTGCCGCCGCTCCCTATTAGGGTTAAAATCAACATACCCTCATTGACATTCTCATCATATTTATACTTGCATGCCCCGGTGGTGCAGCTGGCGCTTCCCAAAAGCAGTTTTTTGGAAAATTCGGTTTGATTGCTTAATTCTACCGGTTTGCCCCCGGAGCTAATCCCTCTTTCAATCCTGTTTCCTTCAAAATCGGCAAAATAAGTCAACTCATACTCGAGAGCAGTCATTTCTTTTCTAATATTTTTAATATCTATGGTTAACCAATGGTTGTCGCTGGAAACATTCAGAGAAACGTAAGGCCTTTCTTTTATTGTTTCTTCTACCGGTTTGGTGGGAATTGAAGTCGGAGCGGTCTGGCCGGGAAGTGTTTCTGCCGGTTCTTTCTTGGCACAGCCGGAAAGAAAAACTGCACCGGAAAAAATTGCGGCCAGTAATAATATTTTTTTCATTTTTACTTAAGTAAATTAAGCAAGTGTTTTAAAAGATTGTCAATTGGCAATCGTTGTTGTTTGGCGGTATCACGATCACGGACGGTTACGGTATTATCCTCAAGCGTTTGGTAATCAATCGTCACACACCAAGGTGTTCCAATCTCGTCTTGAGAATAATATCTCTTGCCGATATTTCCCCTGTCGTCAAAACTAACCGTAATTTCTGATTTTAAACTTAAGAAAACCTCCCTTGCCTTTTTTACCAACTCCTCTTTATTGGCTAAAAGAGGAAAAACCGCCGCTTTATAAGGGGCAACTTTGGGATTTAATTTTAAAAATACCCGGTCATTTTCTTCGCAGTATGCATCAAGAAGTAAAAACAAAAAAGTTCTGTCAACTCCACCCGAAGTTTCAACAATGTTTGGGGTGTATTTTTCACCTGTTCCCTGGTCGGTATAACCCAAATCCTGACCCGAATATTCGCTATGCCTTGACAAATCCCAATCCCCCCGCCAATGAATCCCTTCAATTTCACTTCCGTCAAAAGGAGAAGCCGAATACTGGATATCAAAAGCTTTTTCGGCATAATGAGCCAGCTTTTCGTGCCGATAAAAAACCAAATTATCCGGATGGGTAAACAAGCCTTGGTACCACAGCATTCTTTCGTTTTTCCAATAGTCAAACCATTTTTCCATCTCTGAAGGATGACAAAACCACTGCAAATCCCATTGTTCAAACTCTCTCTGCCGGAACAGAAAATTTCCCGGAGTCACTTCGTTTCTAAAGGCCTTTCCAATCTGGCAAATACCAAAAGGAATTTTAAGCCTGTTTGTTTGAAGAACATTTTTAAAATTCAAATAGATTGTTTGGCAAGCTTCGCCGCGTAAATATGCATTTATTTTCTCTCCTTCGATAACTCCCAGTTGGGTTTGCATTAAAATATTGTAGTTTCTGGGCTCTGTAAGCTCTCCTCCGCAGTCTGGACATCTATTTTCAGCTAAATCATCTTGTTTGAAACGGTGATGACATTTTTTACATTCAGATAAGGGATCGGAGAAATTTTTAACGTGGCCGGAAGCTTCCCAAACTTTAGGATGAGTAATAATCGCCCCGTCAATTCCGACGATATTCTCATGGTCAACCGTCATCCACTTCCACCAAAGCCGTTTAAGATTATTCTTCATTTCAACCCCGAGAGGCCCAAAGTCATAAAACCCCTGATTTCCACCATATATTTCCGAGTTAGGATAAACAAATCCTCTCCTTTTACAAAGTGAAACAATTTTTTCCATTAAGTCCATAACCGTAGTATATCAAGAATAATAAATGGAGACAAATTAATTAATATGGGGAGGCAATCACAACTTTTTCTTCTAATTTCTCAAGTCTATCGTTATGTTGTGAAAGTCCTTCATCTATAACTTCCTGCTCTTCGCGTCCTTTTTTAACCTCACCCATTAACTTACTCATCGAATCGAAATATTCTTCTTTAGTAGGTATTAAATCAACTTTATCTTCTACTTGTTGCACTCGATCTTCCAACTTATCGATACGACTAACTACTTGATTAGAGCCTGCAACAATTAAAAACTGAATTTTATTAAGATCGTCAGTTGTTAACATAAACAAAGATTAATAAAACAAACACTTAAAGTCAATTAGCTGTTTAAATAAAAGTAAATATTCCACAAAACAATGGAGTCCTACCTAATCGAAAAAACGGACTCTAATTTTGACTTGTTTTCAATGCCGCTAAACCGTCTTTCTGGTTTGCCTCCTGTATTAAATCAAATAGTTTTCTTTCTTCATTCCTCATTAAACCGGCAAATTCATTATCGCTTCTTTCGTAGGCTATTATATCAAGTTTTTCAAACGAAATCCCGGGTTTCAAATATTTACTTGCCCTTGGAATCGCTTTTAAGGCGTCATAGGGAACTTTGTAGACTTTATATGCCTTTTTCTTTTTTCCTTTTTCATCAACTGTTATGGTTGGATAGCCGCAAGGCCGGTGGTAATTAAGATACGGATTAAACCAGTTTTGGTAATACTCGTTTATTTTGTCTACCGCACTTTGGTCAATGTGTTCCCAACCCATGTTCTTTCTTATGACACTCCCGTTCTTTGTTTCAACCAGAGCATTGTCGTTTGAATGATAACTTCTTGATTTGGTTTGCTTAACAAGAAGATTATGAAGAAAACTTGCCACCTGATAATTTATGTTTTCTCCCCCGCGGTCTGAATGGAAGTTAAAAATGGCAAAGGGGTATTGGTCAAGTATTTCCCTTAAGACCGGCAGCATATAATCCTCCGTAATCTGGGGTACACAAAAAACTATTTCCCATTGGGTAATTTCATCAATGGTGTTTATATGGTATATGTCCTTTTGGCTCACGGAATCAACTCTAACTGAGCCTGGTCTGCCAAAGTTTTCCGGCGGCATAGTTATTCCTATTTGAATTTGTCTGGCTTTAGTATGATTGATCCATGAGCTTTTGTATACGGGAGAATGACGGAGGTTGGTAATGTGGGAGTGGGAAATACGGGCGATGGTTTGGTATTCCCCATGTTTAAACAGTTCAAATTCCCTCCGCAATAATTCTTGGGTTGCTCCTTCTGAAAGCCGAAGGTGCACTTCATCAGTTTTCTCCAGCAGTTTGACATCAGAACCGGTATATATTTTTATCGGGTTAACGCGTTGGTAGTGTATACGGACAAGTTCTCCTTTTCTCGCTCTTTCAATCAAGTCAAATAGCTGGCTATGTTTATACCCCGTAATTTTACGAAGATACTTGATTATTACCCGTCTTTCTTTTCTTCTCAGTAAAGGGTAATGAAACTGACGAATAGTTTTAATAATAAAGTTGTATTTTTCCTGAATTGGAGCCTTTTCCAGGGAAACAACCAGTTTCCTGGCACCTTTTAAAAACTCCGTTAGTTGTATAACATTAGTTAAACGCGAATCGTCCATGATTATTTTCATACCAGAAATTATTGTGACGGTTCGCGTGTTGTTTGAAAAGATCAAGCCTCAATAAAGCTGGGATTTAGACAAAAACCCCTTCTGCCTATTTTCTCGACCTTTTTATTTAGCCTCAGAAATCTATTGAGCCTGTAGAGTCCGATTTATGGTTAGGTAAGACTATTTTTTGATTTTAACGATTTATTGTGGTACGATGCTCCATAATTTATTATGTATAATGAAAGAATGAAACCGACTTCTTTACCGGGCAGGACGGAAATAACTAATTCTCCTGATTTTGAGAGGAAGATTGAAGAGGTGTTGTCGCGCGGGGTGGTTGAGGTTATTGACAAAGAGAACTTGCGTAAGAGAATGCTAAGGGGTGATATTTTTCGAATAAAGATGGGAATAGATCCTACAGGGCCAAATATTCATATTGGTAGAGGCGCTTCACTAATGAAACTTAGAGACTTCCAAGAATTGGGGCACCAAGTTGTCTTGATTATCGGTGATGCCACGGCGACAGTTGGTGACTCTTCCGATAAAGCAAGTTGTCGGGAAAGGTTAACTCCAGAGCAAGTAAGGCAGAATGAAAGGAATTATTTATCTCAGATAGGGAAAATTTTGGATATCAGCAAAGTTGAAATTCATCATAATAGTGAGTGGATAAGGAAAATAGATTTTGATATTTGGCTCCAACTGGCGAGTTGCTTTACTTTGCAGCAGATAATTGAGAGAAAGAATTATGCTAAGCGAATTGATAGCGGAAATCCTGTTGGGTTTCATGAGACTCTCTATCCTTTATTGCAAGGATGGGACTCGGTAAATATTAGGGCTGATGTCGAAATTGGAGGAACCGATCAATTATTTAATCTTAATGCGGGAAGAAAAATACAGGAAAGATTCGGACAAAAATCGCAAGACATACTTACTTTAATGTTGTTGACCGGTACTGACGGTAGGAAAATGAGCACCAGTTGGGGGAATGTTATTTTAATTAACGACCCACCTGATAAAAAATACGGTAAATTGATGAGTGTGCCGGATTATTTAATACCGGTGTATATGGAATGCGCAACAAGAATCCCAATGGAAAGAGTGAAAGAAGTAGTAGGATTATTGAAAGATGAAGTAGGCAACCCGATGGATTATAAGAAAGAATTGGCTTTTGCCTTAGTTGAACAATACGACGGTAAAGAGGCGGCAGAAAAGGCGCGAAACAGCTTTGAGAAAACGGTGCAAAATAGGGAATTACCAGAAGTAATTCCGGTTGTAACTATCTCAGGTTCTCTTGAAATAAACAGATTGATACAGGAATTGGTAAGAACAAATTTAGTAAGAAGCAAATCCGAAGCAAAAAGGTTGATAGAACAAAAGGGAGTCAGCATAGAAGGGGAAGTGTTTTTGCCAGACCAAACAGTAATAGTTCCCGAAGGAGGAATCGTGGTAAAGGTTGGGAAGAGAAGATATTTGAAATTCGAACAGGATAAGGAGGGAGGTGAATAGCTGATGAAAACATTTTTCTATTTTTTAAAAGGTCTTTTATTTTCAAAACAAAGGAAAGAAATTACTTCTTTAATTTCGAACTATCTTAATTAAGTTTTCGAGGAAAGAGTATTTTTTATGATTGGTAACCTTAGAAAGATTTTAAGGACTTCTTTTGGTGAAGTATTTAGTCAAAATGAAGAGGCGCTGCCCATATTTGAAACTGCTTATAGTAATTTGTTTAATCTTCTTAAAAATGATGGCCTTGGGCGAAAGTTCCCTTTTTCTTTAGAAAGTAGTTTTTTTACAAAAAAAATTTTTAACGGGTGGCTTAAATCCTACTTTTCTGTTCTTCAAAGAGGAATTGTTTCCGATATAGATAAAATTACCTTTGTTGATTTTGTTTCCCTTTTCCATCCGCAAAGATCAATGCGTTTGTTATTTGATAAGCTACGCCGAAAATTAGACTTAAATATCACTGCGATATGCAATTATAATTGTCCGTATTGTTACCAGAGATCGAGAGACATGAGTTGGCGGCGTCTTGCTAAGAAAGCCGCTCAGGGAGAAATTCCAATCGAAGAATTTAAAAGGTTAGTTAAGGAGGGAGGAGTATTAGGAGCAAGATATTTGAAATTAACAGGAGGAGAACCTTTGACGAAAAAAGGGATTATGGAACTTCTTTCCTTTGCGTTAGATTTGCCTTTTTACGAAGAAGTTGAACTCCTGTCAAATTGTTCTTTGATGCCAGAGTATTTGGATGAACTCAAAAGAACAATTCGTGGAAAAGAGAAGAGGTTTCACCTTCACACCTCCATAGATGGGTTGTCGAATAAAAGTAGTAAGAACACCAAATTTTCCTTGGAACATTTTAAAAATTTAGAGAAAATGTTTGTTAGTCTATCGGGGATAAAAATAAGCGTTAATTCGATGTGGACAAAGTCATTATCCGACGAAGATGTTTTAATGAAACTGTATAAACTGATGTTAAAAGGTAATATAACCAGATGGACAATCAGTTTCCCTTATCTTGTTTCAGATTTAAAAAAGATGGTAAGAGATCAACCTGATTATATTCCTGATTATAAAACTGTTATAAATCTTTCTAAAAAATTAATTACCTTACATCAAGAGCTAAATTTTCCCTTTCAACTTTCGATCCCGCTAATATTTAAACACGAAATGTTTGATGAAGGTTATTCAGTTTCGTGTGAGTGTTTTGAAAATCACCCTTGTTTTCCCTGTCATGGTTCTTATTTGATTGTTGGTCCGAAGGGTGAAATTATAGAGTGTCTACTTGCACCGCCGACAACAAATGCAAACATCTTAAACAAAAGTTTACTGGGGGCAATGCTGGACAGCCTAAGAAGAAATCGGTTTTATTCTATTACTTACAAAGAAGTATCAAAAAAGTGTTTCGGATGTCGTTATGAATCTCTTTGCCAAGGTCAGTGCTTAAATGATAAGTCTTTATCAAATTTAAGCTTCCAAGGTGATAATACATATGGGCAGGATTTAAGGGCGTGCAGTTTACTAAGTCTGGCAGAGAAAGAAGTATGGCCATTGATAAAGGGAGATTATCAAAAGAAGATGAGGAGCTATTTGAACCAGAGTGGTTTTTACCCAAAAATTTATAAAAATATTTGTGAGTCAATTAAATGACAATCTTATGTTGAGGTAGTTATGAACCCAAGATGATTAAAAAAAAGACGATTTTTGAGTTGAAGGCAAACTATTATTGTAACATCAAATGCAATTTTTGTATTTTTTCTGAGCGAAAAGGACAAAACCAGTCGCTTACAAGCGAACAGATCCTCGAGGTGGTTAAGGGGATTTCTAAAAAGTATCCCAAAATTGACTGTTTTGTTGTTTCCGGAGGCGAGCCGACGGTAAGGAAAGATTTATGGGAAATACTTAATGCTGTTTATGAATATTTAAAGCCACAAAGAATTGTGATACATACAAACGGGTTAATATTACCTCCGGAAGAGGAAATAAAAAAAATGGTTGAGAAAAAGGTGGTAATTTTTCTATCTTTTCATACACTGTCTTCTGAAACATATTTTCAATTTACTTATTCTAAAAATCTACCAATACTTATCAAAAATCTTGATAAATTTACAGAGGGAGGAATAACTGTTTTTTCCAATACATTGATAATGAAACCAAATCAAAACGAGATAGAAAAAATTGGTGATTACCTGTTTAAACAAGGTGTCAGAAAGATGGAGTTTCGGTTTCCATTTGGAACAGGAAGTAGGAGAATGATTTTTCCCTGGATTATTCCCGACGACTTTCTTGGGATTACTCACCAGCTTCTAAATTTATTAAAAAAATATTCGAATGAAGTAACTTTTTTTATTCACCCTTCAGTTCTTTGTTTGTTGAGGCAAAAAATACCTAAAAAAGAAGAGGCGTTGCTCGAGCCTATTATTGAAATGGCGAAAAAGAGTGTTAACAGTGAGGAGTTTATTTCCGGAGAGGGAGTAAAATATCTGTTTTTGGACCCAAGAATGCGATTGGTAAGAGAAAAATTTCAACAAACAGCTATTAATGGCCCAGAGACAATTTTTAAAAAAATTGACAGTTGTCGGAAATGTATTTTTAAAGATTCCTGCTTGGGAGTTCCTATCGAGTTTTTAGATGGTTAAAATAAATGCGAAATAAAGAATTTGAAATTATTGATGTTCATACTCACGCTACTGGGATTGATATTCTAAATTTTTTTACCCCTCGAATTCCTTCAACTCAGAGTTTGGCGGAATTGAAGGGGAAAATGGAAGCTTCAGGAATTACTAGAGCAGTTGTGTTTCCTTTTCCGGGAACATTGTATTATAACCCAAAAAAAATTTTGTTGGAAAATGTTTGGGAAGCTACTGGACTTGAGGATTTCCCATATCAGCAAGAAAATTTAGCATTAATGGCAGAAATTAGATTGCGACAATGGGAATCTTCGCTTCTTCCTTTTTTGGCTTTTGATCCTATAGAAAAAGTTGATCAGCAGTGTCGTTACCTTGCCAGAGAATCGGGTTATTATGGGATTAAGATTCATACGCTGGCTACCAGGTCAAGCCCAGCTGATGTTTCTAAAGAACTTATAAGTATGCTTGTTGGAAGAAATATGCCGGTATTATTTCATACTGGTAAGCAGGAAAATGCTTTGCCCCAAAAAGTTGTCGATTTTGCTAAAATTAATCAGAAATTAAGAGTTGGTTTAGCTCATTTAGGGGGATTAGACAGTAGAGCACTCCACGAAGCAATCAAGGTTCCCAATCTCTTTGTAGATACTTCACCGTTTCTATGTATATGTTATTTTGCCCAGCACGGAATAAGACGATATTTGTCTGATGATATTTTTCAAACTGATTATGGTGATCCGACAGGTGTTTTATTAGATTTGTCTGCTTTTTTAGGGGATAAATTAATATGGGGTAGCGATGAACCTTTTTCTTGTTTTTCTGATAGAAGGGGGATAATAGTAACTAATTTTTCTTATGCGGAGCAGGTTGAGGTATTAAAGCGTTTGGAAACAATGGGTTACAGTGAAGTGCTAAGGAAAATAGTAGAGGAAAATCCCAAAAGATTTTTATTTGGATAATTCTTTTTTTGTCAATTATACCGTAATTTAGATTCGGAGTCGGAAAAATTAATTCAAAATGTTTTGTGGAAAATTTCCCATGACCGGACAGTTTTGATCATTGCCCATCGTTTTTCGACGGTCAGAAAGGCCGGTAGAATTATTGTTTTAGACGATGGCCGAATTGTTGAGTCCGGCACTCACGATGTTTTGATTAAAAAGAAAGAAGGGCTTTATCGTTATCTTTGGGAACTGCAGGCGAAGACCGGCCGGGAAGTAATTGACTCAAGCTAAGGCTGAATGCCTTTGAATTGGAAAAGAGGAATCGGTTTAAACCAGTCCTCCTTCCAGCCATACGAAACCTCAAGAAAATCAACTGCTTTCATTCCCAGATCAATCGCGTCTTGAATAAGGACAAAATTGGTATAATTTCCCAATCCCGGGTAATGCTTAATGTCGTAGGCGCCGTTCAGGGCATAATATACGCCTTTATAGAGGGCAACCAAGTCCACTCCGACTGTTTTGCCGTTAATTTCGGTGGTAACGGTTCTGATTTCGTATTCATTGGCCTGTTTGACTATCTGGCGGAATGTTTCTTTTCTTTCTCTTACTAAAAAAGCCGACCCGTCCTCGTCAATTTTGGCAAATCTTTTTATACTTAGTTTAAACAAGGCTTCCAGGTCTTTGTAGCGGTTTATCACTGTTTGGGGATTATGGGAGAGAATAATCCTTTGGTCGCGGCGGAGGTTATACCGTTTTTTGCCGTTGAATTTTTGCATAAAACTCTCCATTGTCGGATACTCCTCTAAAGAAAGGAGATATTTAGGGTCATCGGCCATCAGTTGGCATTTTCGGGCAAGTGACTGGGAAAGATGAAGAGCATTAAGTAAAATTTTTTGTCTGAAGAGAGAAAAAACCAAAGGGATGAGCGACTTATCGTTAAACCAAAAAGTATTGCCTTCCTGCCACCAGCTGCCAAACCAGCGCAGTTCGTCCTTATCGCTCTCGTACCAAAGAGGGAGTAGTCCCAGTGGTTGGTCCCCTCTTTCGAAAATTAAAAAGACTGGTTGACAGTGATAGCCAAGATAAAAAGCGTACCGGAAACCCCAAATTTCAAAAGAGTCTTTTTGGGGCTGAATTGTTCAAATAACTGGCGGCAGGTTTCCATGCCGGTTTCGACGCGGACGGTGAAGTTTTGTTGGGTTAATTGCCAAAGATTACCTCCTTTTTTTATGGGTTGAATCGTTTGGTAGTTAAAAAAAGAAGAGTAAAGATAATCCAAACCGGGGGGTTGGTTTTCTTCGTTAATTAAATCTGTCTCTGCCATTTCTAAATAAAAAAATTTAAGAAAATTAATAAAAAAAGTGTTACTAATATGTAATCAAAAAATCGATATTGTTGTCAATGATTAGTTTGAGGCTAATTTGAGGTTATAAAAAAAATCAATTTTTATCAGCCACGATTTCTTTAATTTTTTGTGTTAAAACCGGCGAGTTGAATCTTTTAGTCAATTCGTTTTCCCATCCTTCATTTTTAATATTAATATTCGGTTCAACTCCTTTGCCTTCAATCGGCTGGTTATCGTCTCTTAGTGTTAAACTATGAACCAAAAAAACGGAGTATTTAGTGTTTGGATCGAATTGATTGTTTAATGTAAAAACCCGCTCGACTGTTCCCCAGCCTTTAGTGGCAGTCCCGACCAAAATACCGACATTGTATTTTTTCAAAACAGCAGCCATAACTTCCGCCGAAGACTGAGCGTTTTCATTTACCAGCACCACCACTTTTTTGAAGCGGACCAGTGTCGGCAGCCAACCGATTTTAGTTTTAAAATCTTCTTTAACATCTTGGTGAAAGAATTGATACGCGTATTGGTCATTGCCAATAAAAGGCCCCAAAAAGTAAGGCAGCCCGTCGATGGCTCCGCCGACGTTATCTCTTAAATCGAGAATAAGGGTATCCAAGGTTTCTCCTTTGTCCACTTTTTGAGTTACGTTGACCAGCTCCTCAATGGTGGTTGGGGAAAATTGTTTGATGTGTAAATAAAATATTTGGGGGGTTAACAGTTTGTATTCCATGGTCGGTTCAGCCCCGGACTCATTGTAGATAGCGCGGTTTTTTTCATCAGAAAGCATTTCATAGGCTTTGTTTACTTGGGCTAATTTTTGTTGCCCTTCATCGGAAGTATCGGTTTTTAACTGGCTGCTTTTATCTTCAAACGCTTTTTTGATCTCTTCGGCCGAAGCGTCTTTTTTAACCTCAAGCACTTGGTATTGGTCTATTTCCGGGTTAATGTTCTTGACCCGGTTTTTCAAATCAACTTCCTCTTTTTGGGAATAAAGCCGGCTTCGGCCAAAGGGTTGCAAGTTTGCTAAAACAATATCCACAAGGGTGGCGGTAAATTCTTTCTTTTTTTCTTCTTCGTTTATTTCTTTAATATTTTGCAGAAGCAGTTTTTCCAGATTTTTTTGGTCCTTGACCGCTATCTCCTGTTTCTTGCCGGTCAATTTTTCCGCCCCTAAAAGATAAAGGTTAATCAGCTGTTCGTCCTTTATCTTATCCCAGTAGTTTTTTTGAATCGTGTCGTAAACTTCAAATAAAAAAGAAACATATTTATCTTTAATATTTCGGGAAGAAGACTGTTCGGTTTTAGTTTGAATTTTTCTATTTTTAAAGTAAAAAATTCCGGCGGTACCGACTATTAAAAGAGAAAATAAAATAGAAAAAATAATTAAAGCAGATTTTTTACTTGTTTTTGCCATAGAAGCATTTTACCAAATTTGTTTATGTTATAATACCCGATGCTATAAGGTTATTAATATTTGATAGTGATTATGACAGAAAGAAGAACGATTCCTCCTATTTTGGATAACGTTAAACATTTTTTTATTGAATCTGAAGATGTATCTGATTTCAGTAAAGATCGTCTTTTGGGAAAAACGTGGGAAATTTTAGATATTTTATGTCCTTTGGAAAGCACAGCGGAGATAACTTTAAGGGTTCCTTGCGAAAGATTAGTTGAGCTTGGTTTGGTTTCGGAAAAAGTGGCGGGGGAGATACAGAGTAGGATTGTCAGAAAAGAACAAAAAGATCAGCCAGACGAACCCCAAAATATTATAAGTTTTAAAAGAACTGCGAATGGATTTAGGATTCTACAAACCTATATTTCAGAAGAACAACAGGGGGGGTTGTGTAGAATTGACGAAGTAATAAACAAAGAAGCCACCCTGAAAAAAGATGGGGATAATTATGACCTTATTGTGAGAACCAGAAGTGATAATTTTCATCTTCACGCCCTTGATCGAAGGTGGTTGTCGGCGAATTATTTGGTTGAAAGCGAGTGGCGAGAAGTAAAACCCAGTATAAGAGATTTTAATCGGATGCTGGCATTAGTGGCTGAGGGGCTTGATTTAGGGTGTTTGGGTAGCAATCCGCTATTTTAAAAAGTTTTTATTGTGTATTTTCTTGTAGTATTTTTGGGCGAAACGGTGGGATTCGTCGCGGACGTGCTGTAAGACCTGCAAAGCTTCCGAATTTCTCGCCAGTCTTAATCTTTTCCAGGAATTGATTGATCTGCTTCTAATTTGAGGAATAATTAAAATTTCTTCTTCTTTAGTCAGTCCCAGCAGGGCAATTTGATTTTCCAACCCTTTTTCTTTTAAGGCGGAAAAGCCGGAAGCGATTTGCGTTTTCCCGCCGTCAATTAAAACTACCTGCGGAAGTATCCACTCCGGATGATTTAATCGCCGTCTTACAATTTGTTTTATTCCTTCAGGATCGTCTTGAAAATTTAGATTATATTTTAGATTGAATTTTCGGTATTGTGATTTATCCGGTTCGCCGCGGCTGAAAGCGACCATCGAGCCGACGATTATTTGGTTCCCCAAGTTTGAAACGTCATAACCTTCGATTTTATTTACTGCCAGCAGGTTTATTCCGCCGTATTTGATCAGTATACCCTTGATCTCTTCAATCCCCTTAGCAAGATATTGGCTGTCTTTGGGGATATTTTTCCATCCTTGAGTCAGTCTTTGCAGGCTGTCAATTTTAAACTTAATTTCTCCGGCTTTTTCAAAGTCCGTAGCCTTGGCGAAGGACTTCATTTCTTTTTCTAGAGACTTAATTAAGTTGCCTGTTTTTCCGGAAAGCATTTGACGAATACACAAAATTGTTTTTTGATAATTATTATTTGGGAAAACACAAACGCCCGGACAAAGTTTCAGGTGGTGGTAAAGACAGACCCTTTTGGGCAAGTTGGCGCAGGACCGGAAAGGAAAAATCCGCCGAACAACTTTTAGGATTTCCTGCACTTCGCGTCCGGAAGGGAACGGGCCATACCAAGCCAGTAAATCTTGTTCTTTTTCCGGAGAGCGGGAAGCAGATATCCGGTTAGGAAATTCCTTGCTGATAATAATATATAAATAACTTTTACCGTCTTTGGCCTGAATGTTGTATTTGGGTTTATGCTGTTTGATTAATTTTGCTTCCAGAAGCAGAGCCTCAAACCCGCTATTTACCTCAATTGTTTGCAAATCATTGATTTGGGAAACTAGTTCAAGGGTTTTGGGATCGGTGTGTTTCTGCTTAAAGTAACTGGAGACTCGGTTTTTCAAAGACAAAGCCTTGCCGATATAAATAATATGCCCGGCGGAATTTTTAAAAATATAAACCCCGGGTTTTTTTGTCAGTTGCTTAAGCTTCTCTTTTAAAGACATCATTGTATAATATACCAAAACAAGAAATTATGGTTAGCTTACTAATAAAATTATATAAAGCATTAATCTTTTTCACCAATTTATTCCTCGCTTTGTGATAATCAGAATCGCGGCTGAAGCATTTGGAATTGTCAATTTTATGGAATTTGCCTCAAAGCAAGTTAAGCCGTCAGAGAAAATTCTTGATGCGGGTGCCGGAGACCGCCGGTATAAGAAATATTTTTTCCACGCCAGGTATGAGGCTACCGATTTTAAAGACGTTTTAGATAATTTTTTTACCGACATTTTTAACCATTCTTCAAAAATTAAGTATGATTTTATTTGCAGTCTTGATAAAATATCCAAACCAAATGGTTCTTATGATGCCATCATTAATACCCAGGTTTTAGAGCATGTTGAATATCCTCAAAAAGTAATTAATGAGTTTTATCGAATTTTAAAACCGGGAGGTAAATTGTTTTTAACCACACCTCATACGGTTTGAAATCACTTTTTGAAAATGCCGGATTTAAAATTGTATTTATAAAACCAAGAGGAGGGATATTTTGGTATTTAGGGGATAGAATTAGAGCCTTTCCGTCTTACATATTTTTCCAATTTCGCCGTTTTTTTATTTGGATAAGATAGATAAAAAACAAGATTATACTTTAGGTTATGCCTGTTATTGTAGAAAAGAAGGCAGAAACCCGCCCGATGCCGATTCGCAAAGCAAGTAAGAGACAGCTGAAGATAGGAGTTTATCTGAAAAAATCAACTGTATTGACTTATCTTTGTGAACTGCTAAAATCTGAGATAGTTGTTAATAACATTAAGAAAGTGATATGCGCAAGATCAATCTGAAAAATATTGTTTGGAAAGAGGGGAAATATTTTGTTTCCCAGTGTCTTAACGTGGAGGTGTCAAGTTTCGGTAAAACCAAAAAGGAATCTTTGAAAAATTTAAACGAGGCCTTGGAACTTTATTTTGAAGAGGTTAAAACACCAAAGATAATTGAAATAGAAAAACCGGAGGTGGTGGGTCTTCCTTTTTGTTATGCCTAAGTTATATTCTTCAAGGCAGATTGAAAAGACATTACTTGAATCCACACCCGATGTGTAAACTTAAAACACATCGGGTGTGGATGCTAGCTGACTAACTAATTTAAATAAACTGATGAATACCCTTTTAATTTTCATTTGGATTTATGGGGCAATGATTGCCATGTCTTTTTGGGAAGCATATGTTGAAGGTCGGAATCCGTGGAATAAAAGAAAATTAGGTTGGGAAATTAAGTTAGGAAAATATTTCGTTCTTCCGTCATACCATTTTTTTGTTTTTTTCGTGATGTGGCCACTTCTTTTATCTTTACCATTAGTAATTTATGGGGAATACCAGATTGTTTGGAATATTGTTTAGCGCCTATATTTCCGGGACTTTAGTAGAAGACTTTGGCTGGTTTGTTGTAAATCCGGAGGTAAAATTGAAAGAATTTTGGACGGACTTTTCTGATTATTATCCTTGGTTAAAAATCAAAGGCAAAAAAATTGTTCCTTTGGGTTATATCGTTGGAATTCTAATTTCTCTTCTTTCTTGGTATTTATTTTGGAGATAACAAAATTTTTTTAAATATCTCCCTGTCCAGGATTTTAAGTTTTTGGCAATATCGGAAGGGGTGCCGACAGCCACAATTTCTCCGCCTTTTTCTCCCCCCTCCGGTCCTAAGTCAATAATCCAGTCAGCATTTTTGATCATATCAAGATTATGCTCAATGATGACAACGGTATTACCTTTTTCGATTAACTCTCTCATAACAGTAAGCAGTTTTTCGGTGTCAGCAAAATGAAGCCCGGTGGTCGGTTCGTCAAGCAGATAAAGCATCCGGCTGGCGGAAGGTTTAACCAGTTCTCTGGCTATTTTTAATCTTTGTGATTCGCCGCCGGATAAGGTCGGGGAAGCTTGGCCTAATTCCAAATAATCAAGGCCGATTTTTTTCAATACTGTCAGTTTCCTCACTATTTTAGAAAAAGCGGCAAAGAATTCAAGCGATTCTTCCACCGTCATTTTTAAAATTTGATGGACATTCTTTCCTTTATACTCAACCTCCAACACTTCCGGTTTAAACCGGGTTCCCTGGCATTCCTCACATTCTACCCAAACATCAGGTAAAAACTGCATTTCCACTTTGGTGTATCCCTGTCCCTGGCAGGCTTCGCATCTTCCGCCTTCGACATTAAACGAAAAGTGACTGGCGGTAAAGCCGCGCAGTTTTGCTTCTTCGGTTAAGGCAAAAAGTTCTCTGATATCGGTAAAGATGCCGGTATATGTGGCCGGATTACTTCTCGATGTTCTACCAATGGGGCTTTGGTCAACTAAAAGCACTTGGTCATATTGATTGGCGCCGGTAATTTTTTCGAAGGTGCCCGGTTTCTCCTGGGAAAATTCATTAAGGATTTTTTTGCAGGCGGGATAAAGGGTGTCGTGAATAAGGGTTGATTTTCCCGATCCGGAGACACCGGTTATACAGGTATATTTTTTGACCGGAAAACTAACGGTGATATTTTTTAAATTATGTTCCCTACAACCATATATTGACAGATAATTGGTGTTAGGTGTTAGCGGTTGGGTGTTTGGGAAAGAAACTACTTTTTTGCCGCTTAAGTAGTCGCCGGTCAGAGAGTTTTTATCTTTTTTGATTTCATCCGGTGTGCCTTCAGCGATGACTTTTCCGCCGTGTTTTCCCGCCCCGGGACCGAAATCAACGATCCAATCGGCACTGTTTAGAACTTCCTGGTCGTGCTCAACCACCACAACGGTGTTGCCTAAATCCCGCAGCCGCTTTAAAGTTTCAATCAGCCTTTGAGTGTCTCTCTGGTGCAGTCCGACGGTTGGTTCATCCAAAATATATAAAACTCCGGTTAAACCGGTGCCGATCTGTGAGGCGAGCCTGATTCTCTGAGCTTCGCCAACCGATAAACTGGAAGCGGTTCGGTTTAAAGTTAGATATTCAACTCCAACGCTGATTAAAAAATTAAGCCGAGCTGAAATTTCTTTGGTTAAAGGTTGGCTGATCTCGTTTTCTCTTTCTATTGTCAGTTTTTGGTTAAGATTAAAAATCCACTGGTACAATAATTCCAAAGAAAAACTTGAGACGCTGGAAATTGACTTTTGATCAACAGTAACACTTAAAGCCTCTTTTTTTAATCTTTCGCCTTGGCAAACAGGACAAGGTTCTTTAATCATTAATTTTTCAATTTCTTCACGCGTGCTGTCAGATGAAGTATGGTAGTATTGCCATTCCAAATTTTCCGCTCTCCAGGGTGAAACCCGACTGGTATCAATTTTCAGCTTAATTCCCAGTCCTTTACATTCCGGACAGGCCCCTTGAGGAGCATTAAAAGAAAAAAGTCTCGGTTCAATTTCCGGAAGGTTAATATTACAAACAGGGCAAACAAATCTTTTTGAGAAAAGATGATCTTTTAGATCGTTTGGTTTTTCCGGGAATTCAAAACTTTTATCGTTAACTTCAGAGGCAATGACCAGCCCGTCTGAAAGATTAAGGCCGATTTCGATATCATCTAAAATTCTTTGATAATAAGTTTGAGGTGAAAAATCCTTGTAATTAATACTCAACCGGTCAACGACGACCTCGATATTGTGGCGGTTGGTTTTGATCAGCCCGATATTGTCCTTCAAATTGATGATATGTCCGTCAACTCTTACTTGTTCAAAGCCCTTTTTGCGCAGGTTGGAAAATAGTGAGGTAAATTCGCCTCTTTTATCATTAACCACGGGTGATAAGATTAGAAAGCGGGCAATTCTTTCTTGAGCAACTTTATTGCGCATTATTTCTAATATCTGCTGAGTAATACTAATACTCGTCTGATGAGAGATTTCCCGACCGCAATTGGGACAATGAGGATGGCCGATACGGGCAAATAAGACTCTAAGATAATCATAAATTTCGGTGACCGTGCCAACAGTTGAACGCGGATTATGCGAAAGTCCGTGTTGGTCAATGGCAATTGCCGGTGAAAGCCCCTCGATACCGTCGACATCCGGTCTTTTCATCATGCCCAAAAATTGACGGGCATAGGAAGAAAGACTTTCAACATAGCGGCGCTGGCCTTCGGCATACAAAGTATCCATGGCCATGGAAGATTTTCCCGAGCCGGAAACTCCCGATAAAACCACCAGCTTGTTTTTGGGGATTTTGACGGTAATATTCTGTAGATTATGCTCTCTGGCCCCTTTAATGATGATATATTCTTGTTTATCCATAACGACCTTCCATTATATCATCTTTGAGGCTGATTGAGATATTGTCAAAGTTTCTTTTTTGTATTATTGTGTGATTATGTTGACAAAAGATGATTTAAAACAAATAAGAGGAATTGTTCAGGATGAAACCAGAAAAATTATCAAAGAAGAAGTTGATCCTTTAAAAAAGGACGTTAAAACCTTGAAATCTGACGTTAGCGCTATAAGAAAAGATATAAAACAAATAGTTTCTTTCTTTGATACGGAATACCTAGAACTTCGGGAGAGGGTGGAAAAAATCGAGCAGCATCTCGGTCTTAATTTTTCTTCTTGATTTTCCACCTTGGAGGTGGAATACTCTTGACACCTTATTGGTAATATTGTCTCAATTAAAGTTTTTCGTGAAGCGAAGTTATTTCTTTATAGACAGCTGAGAAAGTAGCACCATAAGCATCTTCCTCTTCCTTAAAATGAGTTTTACTAAACATTTCAAATGGTTTACCTTCACCTAAGTAGTAATCTGAGAGAGCGAGCCAGCCGGGATCAAGGGAAGGAAAGGGAATAGAATGTTCTTGAGTAGACCTACAGCCAGAACAACTTACCTCCTGGAAAATAGTTACTCTGTCGGAAGTACCTATCTCTCCTCGACTTTCTTCTTGATCTCCATCTCTATATTTTTTGTTCCAATAGCCTCCAATTAATTTGAAAAGGAAGACACTGCCAACAGTCGGGATTGATAACTCTGCCACTTCAACTGTTTCGTGGTAGAAATAATCGGCATATCTATAATCCTCCCAGTCTGGGTGAGAACGTGGAAGGGTTTTAAGCCAATTATATGAATGGCGAAGTTCACTTTCTTCATGATTATGTTCAACTGTTTGTGTTCTCCAGTCTGTAACTTTAGCCTGACCAGAAAAAACATTAACGTTTATTTCGTTTAAGTAGTCGAGTATTTTCTTTTTAACCAAAGTCCAGTTATTTTCAATCCGTTGTCAAGTTACTTCTTCCTCTTTCGCTTGTTGCGCGGCTCTTTTTGCAGCATCTCTTTGTGCCGCTTCTTGACGGAGTCTTGCCAGTTGCTCTTTGAATTGTTCATATCCACCCATTTGCCACCTTATACAATATTATG
>Ga0210044_10004825_pt1 | contig 18600 bp, 21 predicted proteins | sample CryGey13umfilter_2_FD_183959 | JGI IMG/M metagenome (GOLD analysis project Ga0210044, IMG submission 183959) | Groundwater microbial communities from aquifer in Utah, USA - Crystal Geyser 4/9/14 3 um filter (SPAdes) (version 2) | ecosystem: Environmental > Aquatic > Deep subsurface >... | reverse complement strand
ACTACTATTTAAGGATCTTACTTATCCAGCCATCCGGCAGAAAAGAAATGGACCATGCAGCTTTTGCAAACGGCTACAAGCGGTTAGATGGCAAGATTTTAAACGTTTAAATAATACCTTGTTAACATTATCGTCAACAATTGTATAATTAGATTATGGAATACTTCAGATGCTTTAAATGGAATCCATTCAAGTTATTGTTTGCTTTTTTTATTACTTTTTTTACTTATCTTTATATCACTTATGCTCATGTTTTGAGCAAAGCGGATCTCGCTAGTGACGATAGTTTCTTACTGATAAACTTATTCAAATCCTACTTTGTAGAATTAAATATTAATTTGCCCACAAAATTTTTGATTCTTTTCGCATTTTGGTTTGCTTTTTCCACGGTAGTATATCTGGGGATATGGATTTTACTGCTTATGGTTACTAAAATTGAAAACTTTATTATTATAAAGAGAGAATATACAAATTTAAAATGAAAAAACTAAAATCATTACTTTCAATTATTGAAATAAGCTTAGCGATTACCATATTTTTGATAATTCTATCGATTCCACCAGTATTTGAGCAAATTAAATCACTTTTTAAAATTATATCCGTGGCTCTTTATGGCGCCCAGGAAAGAAATAATATTTCATTGCAAATTATTGCTTATTTTTCGATTTTCATTTTCTGGTATTTTCTTATTTCTCTTTTACAAATGTTGATACTTAAAATTAATTTTGAAAGAGAAAACATAAAAATCAAAAAAGATCACGAAGCTCTTCTTGAAGAATAAGACTTAATTTATTTCTTTTTAATAACACCCTTAATTGCGTCAACGACCTGTGATGGAGTATATTGGCTTTTAACAATAAATCCTTGGACCCCAAAGCTCATAACTTTATTAATATGATCCTCTTGTCCTAAATTACTTAGAACCAATACCGGCAGGTTTTTTGTATCCGGATCACCCTTTAAATGCTCCAATACTTCAAAACCATCCATTTCCGGCATTAGAATATCTAAAAGTATGAGGTCGGGTTTCTTCTCGCCTACTTTTTCAACACCAATTTTGCCGTTAACGGCTGTTTTTACCTCGTATCCCTCCATGCCAAGCTTTAACTCGTACATTTTCAAAATATACGGATCATCTTCAATTATTAGTATGTAAGGTTTTTCTGCCATTAGCTCCTCCTTTATAAACTATAGTTTTTTCGCTCAAACTAGTCAAGATTTAATATTTTATTTCCCCGGTCTGATGACTAATTTTGCCACTGACAACAAAACCTGATGCTCCTCTATGGCCGCCTCCGCCAAAAATTTCGGCTACTTTATTTAGATTAATTGAAGCGTCTCTTGTTCTTAAACTTCCTTTTATAACGCCTGCCTCTTCCTCAATTAGGGTTAAAACTATTTTTGCTTCCTTCAAAGATAAAATTAAATAATTTGAAATACCGGAAGCTTTTTCTTTATCAATATTCAATTCTTCAAGATCTCGGTTACTGATAAATGCATAAGCCATATTATATTTTTTAATGTATTTTAGATTTTTTAATGCCCGACCCATTAGTTTCCAGTCGCTTAAAGGTTTTTCTTTATACGTAGAATTTATAATTTTAGAAAGATTCGCGCCATTGTTTAGCAAATCACTTGCTAATTTTAAAGTTTTAAGAGTGGTATTTTGATTTTGAAATGAATTAGTGTCTGTTACAAGACCGGTCAGTAAACATGTGGCAATTTGCTTATCGATTTTTACACCGAGCAAGCCTATTATTTCAAATAATATTTCCGTTGTTGCGGCCGCCTTTTCATCAATGTAATAGAGGAGTCCGTCCGGATTAACCGTTAACGGATGATGATCTATAATAATCATCGGCAGCTTCCTTTTAGATAATTCTTCCTGAAATTCTCCCCTAACGAGAACATTATGGTCTAAAAGAATTACCAGATCAATGTTGCGTGCATCCAGCTTGTCTTTTGTAAATAATACACCGGGCAAAAAGGGAAACTGGCTTGAAATATCTATCTTTGTATAAGCGATAATCTCTTTATTTAGTTTATGCAAAGAAAGAACCAAAGCCATTAATGAAGAAACCGCATCACCGTCGGGTTTTTTATGCGAAACCACAGCAATTTTATGTGCTGCCAGTATTTTTTTTACGAGTTCTGTCTTATTCATCTTCTATAGTTTTAAAAATATTATCTATTTTTTCCACATATTCCCCCGAATGATCAATTTTAAAGACAATTTTGGGGATAAATTTCATAACAATTTTAGAATTTATTATACGTTGAATATTGAAACGATTTTTATTTAGGTCTTCTAAAACTTGCGTTTCGTCACCATTTAGAATACTTACCCAAACTTCAGCATTTTTTAGATCCCCCGTTAAAAAAACATCTCTAACGGTAACCATATACGGCAGACCTAAAAGTAATAATTCTTTTGCAACTTCTTCTTTGATAAGTTTTCTTACTTTTTCTTGCCTATCACTCATAAATGCTGTTTTATCTCTTCGATTATATAAGTTTCAATAATATCTTTTTCGTCTATTTTGACGCCGGTTTCGATACCAAGCCCACATTCCATACCAATTCCACAGTCTTTTACCTCGTCTTTTTCTCTTTTTACGGATTCGATTTTTCCCTTTCCAATTTCCTCGCCGTCTCTAATGATTTTTATATCACCCTTTTCTATTTTTCCCGAGACTACTTTTCCACCGCCAATAACATGACTTTTTGTGATTCTAAATATCTTAAGAATTTCAAGCTTTCCAACCGTAACTTCATTAATAATTACCGGCAACATGGATTCTAAGGCTTCTTTTATAACATCTAAAAGTTCATATATAATTTTATATGTTAAAATTTTGACTTTTTCTCTTTGGGCTAGTTGATTAATTGCTGCACTAATGGAGACATTAAACCCAATGATTATGGCATTTGAAGAAGATGCCATCATCACATCAGATTCGCTAACCGGACCCACACCTTCAGATATTATCTTTACCTGTACTGCCGGAGTTTTAAATTTGTCTAAAGACTCTTTAATGGCATCAAGCGATCCTTGCACATCCGACTTTAAGATTATATTCAATTCTTTTGTATTTGTAGCTTCGTATGACGCCGTTAAATCAGCTATGGTAAGTTTTTTTATATCACCAATTTTTTTGGAACTTTGTTGTCTCTGTGATATTACCGCCTGATCTTTAGCTGTTTTTTCATTATCAAATACTTGAACAATATCGGCCACCGATGGCAAATTTTTCAAACCGCTAATTCGAACCGGCATAGACGGACCAGCCGTTTTAATTCTTTTTCCTTTATAATCTTCCATTAATTTAATTTTTCCGTACGTTGCCCCGGCTTGAATAATGTCCCCCATCTGAAGGGTGCCGTTTTTAACGAGAATTGTCGCCACAGGACCCTTTCCAAGGGCCATATGCGACTCTATAACCAGTCCGGTAGCAAGTTCGGTCGGATCAGCCCTGAAGTCTTTCATATCGGCTACTAAAAGAACCATTTCCAGTAATTCCTCTAGGCCTTTATGGGTTTTAGCAGAAACGGGGATGACAATTGTATCACCGCCCCAATCTTCGGACACTAAACCAATTTCCGATAGTTGTTGCTTAGTTTTGTCAATATTAGCTTCCGAAAGATCAATTTTGTTAATTGCAATAATCATTGGCACATTAGCTTTTTTGGCGTGATTGATGGCTTCTCTGGTTTGAGGCTTTATCCCGTCATTTGCCGCAACAACAATTATGGCAATATCGGTAGCTTCTGCTCCCCTAGCTCTCATGCTTTCAAAAGCGGCGTGACCCGGGGTATCTAGGAAAGTAATAATTTTGCCCTTTTTTGTAACCTGATAAGCACCAATGTGCTGAGTAATGCCACCGGCTTCTTTTAGGGCAACCTTGCTATCCCTAATAGCGTCTAAAAGAGTTGTTTTGCCATGATCAACATGCCCCATTACTGCAACAATAGGAGGACGAGAAACCATCTTTTTTAAATCAACCTTTTTAGTTTGGACAACTTCGGGAGCCAACTGTTTCTTTTCAAGTTCAACGCTAAATCCCAGATATTCGCTAATAATTTGAGCTGTCTCAAAATCGATATTCTCATTAATAGTGGCCATAATGCCATTTTTCATAAGTTCGGCGATAACCTTGGAAACGGGTAATCCTAACTTAGCCGCTAATTCGCCAACGGCCACTACTTCCGGTATTTCTATTTTACTATTCAATGTTTCGGTCACTTACAACTCCTTTAAAAGATAAAAAGCGCCTCAAAGGACGCTTTTTACTTCAATATAAATTAACAGGCTTATGAGCGTCCCATTATTTGTCCTTGTTAGTTTTTTTAGCCTTTTTTTCATCCGTAGCAGCTTTAAGGCTTAATGCAAGCTTTCTATTTTCAGGTTCAATTGATATAATTTTAAACTTATAAGACTGGCCAACATTCACCACATCGTTAGGTGAGTTTATAGCATCGTCTGAAAGTTCGGTTATATGGACTAACGCCTCAATATCATCATGGATGGCAACAAATGCACCAAAGGGCGTAATTCTGGTAACTTTTCCGTCAACAGAATCGTTCAATTTAAATCCTTCTATTGCTTTTCTCCATGGATCTTCGGTTAGCTGCTTTAAACTTAAAGAAATTTTATCTTTTTCTATACCGATAATTTTTGCCTCAATTTCCTGACCAACCTTAACGTGGCTTCTAACGTCGTCAACTCTGTCCCAAGAAATTTCGGAAATATGTACCAATCCTTCAACTCCGGCAACATTCATAAAAATGCCAAAGTCCACTACTCCGGTAATTTTTCCCTTAACAATTTGACCAACATCAAATTTGGAAAGAATATTTCGAGTCATATCTTTTAAGGCCGCTTTTTCGGAAAAAATAAGTTTTCCTTCTTTTTTATCCACATCCAGCACAACAACTTCTAATGGTTTCCCTACTAAAGAATTTAATTTGATTAAAATTTCATCCTTATCACCGCCGGATACTCTGGGGTAATGTTCGGGCGCTAACTGAGAAACGGGTAAAAATCCACGAACTCCTTCAATTTCAATCAAAAGTCCGCCCTTGTTGGCATCAAAAGCTTTAACCATCAGTTTCTCTTCCTTAGCTTTCTTGCTCTCAAGACGATCCCAAATTCGATCCTTGGCTGCTTTTCTAAGCGACAATAGGGCATAGCCTTCGTCATCCATCTCTGCCTCTATAATAGAAACAGTAATAAAATCTCCGACTTTAAGTTCGGAAACTATGGAAAAATTTTCATGCAGTTCGCGTCCGGCAATAACTCCGGTTCCACTGCCGCCCAAATCTATCCAAACCTCTTTTCTGGTTTTGGATATAATTTGACCTTCAATAATATCACCCACTTGCTTTGTTTTAACATTATTGTCTGCAAGCAGATCTGCCATTGTCAGTTCGTTATCCGTTTTTGGCATAAAATAAAAACCTCCTTCAAAGAATTTTTGACCATTAGAATTTAGCATAAAATAAATGTTTTGTAAATGCTTTGTTTGTTTCTTATTCTACAAAAGTAGAAATTCTATATATGGATTAGGATTTGCAAGGGTCGGACCCTAACATACTTTCTAATCAACTTTAAATATAAGCCACTGGTTTTCTTTTGAAAACTTTGTATTAACCAGTGCGTAATTACCGTTAATTTTTTGGCCGTTTAAGTGGATTTTAAAGCTATTTTTTGACTGAGAAAGAACCTGATAATCGCCTTTGTCCCAAATTTTTACGCTTCCCGCACCGTATTCGCCTTTTGGAATTTCACCCTCAAAATTTAAGTAACTGGGCGGATGATCTTCGGTCATAACCGCTAGCCTTTTTTCTCCGGGAACAACCGGAACCGTTTTAGGGATAGCCCAGCTCTTTAAAACTATCGCCCCTTTGGGTTTGTCGCTGACCAAAAAGTCTTCCTTCATTGCCAATCTAAAATCGAAATGATGACTAGAGGCATTGTGCTCTTGGATAACAAAAACATTTTCAACCGTCTCACTATCCCCCGAAAGTGGCTCGTTTGTTTTATCAAAATTCCTTTTTTTTTGATATTCCTCTAAGCCCATTGGTTACTTTCTTAACATCTGTTTTAATTCTAACGCATTCTTTATGGCATTCCCAGCGGAATCATTATTAAAATATATGTAAACTTTCTTTAAGTTTTTGGCCATTTTCCTTAAATTTATAGCCCATTTTTCTAGTTCTTGCTCGCTATACAAGGACTCCCCGAACTTTGAACCATGAAATCTCACATAACCAAAATCGGCAGTTTTTTCAATTTTTACCGGATATTTTGCAGAATCTGCCAAAACCAAAGCCACATTATATCTCGATAATTTACTAATTATGTCCGGCGAGAACCAGCTCTCGTTTCTAGGTTCAATAGCAAATTGGTATCCCGAAGGCAGCAGTGCTAAAAACCTAATTATTGTTTCAGAATTTGCTTCTAAAAAAGGCGGCAGCTGAATTAAAATTGGCCCCAAATTATTTCCAAAATAATAATAAGGCGACAGATGACTTAAAAGCTCATCTTTGGTTACGTCAAGTTTCTTTAAATGAGTGATATATTTATTTATTTTCACCGCAAAACAAAAATCGTTATTTTCAACTTGGTTGGACCATTTTTTTACTGTTTGCTCTGTCGGCTGGCGATAGAAACTGGAATTTATTTCTACCGTATCAAAACGCTGGGAATAAAATCCAAGCCAATTAGATTGACTTAAAGTTTCGGGATAAAAAACTCCCTTCCAATGTTTATACACCCAACCGGATGTTCCTATTTCAAATTTAGATATCATAAAAGCCGTCTTATTAACGGTTCTTATCTTAGTATTTTTTTAGACTTGTTGCAATGCTTCTAAAAGTAAACCTTCTCGCAAGGTAAGCCACAAATATTGCTCCGAAAGCAAAAATAATTGTAGTTTCCGGTCCTGCTTGGCTTAGTTTTCCGGTTTCCGTTGTAACAGTAGTTGCCCCTTCTTTTATAACTACTCTTTCAACAGAAGTCTTGTTGCCGTTTTTATCTGTAGCTTCAACAATTACCCTATTTTCGGGCTTGTCTAGCGGCACAGTGGTTTCAAAAAACCCGTCATTGCCAACCATTACATCCTTTAAGTTAATGGTTATTTTGTTTTCAGGATCAGTGGTGCCCTTAACCGTTACATCGCTAGAGGAAATTTTCTCTTGATCCTGAGGAGAAGTTAAGTTAATTTCCGGCGCCATCTGAACAACCTCTTCATTTTCCTTATTTTGAGTGGCCTGTTTACGGTAATTCGCGATACCTAATGCAATTCCCACAAAAGCAATAATGACTAGTACCGGTACCAAAATGTTTCTTAACGTTGGAGTCATCGTAAATTATCTCCTTTTATTGATTATAAATACAGTATTAGTCGTCATAATTCAACGGATATTGTTATCAATTTTATTTTTTATTTGGATAATTTGTTTAAATAGGAATGCTAGATCACCAAACAAAGGGGCTTATTCCATTTGCCCAGTTAGCTAACATTCTTGTTTAAGCAAGTTATAATGTACTGCTTACAGTTTACTTTAAAAACCCCAATTTGTCAATCATATTGTATTTATAGGGTATTTTTTATTTTGACAGTTGTGAATTTTCTATTATAATATCTATCAATGGACACACTACTAAACATTTATAACAAATACGTTAAATTTATCGATTCCTCCGATTTAACTGCATCAACTCGAAAATCATACGTTAATTCTATTGGGCAATTCTGTAATTTTTGGGGTCTCCATAAAGATGTCTCTACCTTAAATGATCGATCATTTGACCTTTTTATGCAAAAATTAAAGGGTGAGGGATATAGCCAACAAAGTTTGGACTCCAAATCTTCTGCCATCAATAATTTTGCTTTTTTCTTGAATAAAAAATCTCTGTGTCCAGAAACCATTCCAAGCGTATCCCCTAAAGAATCTCTAAAAAAAGATATGAATAAGCCTAACATCTTATCTAAAGAAGAGGTAACAAAGTTGAAGCAGATCACCCAAAAAGATATCCGCTCATCAGCCGTAATTAACCTGCTATTACATTCCGGCATTAAAGTGGGCGAAATTATTGACCTTAAAGTGAATGAATTTCAGCTTAAGGGCAATGTCGGTAAAATTAGTTTGCCGGGCCGAGAAATTGAAATTACAAGCGAAGCTCTTCACGCCCTTCTAAAATACTTAGCCATTAGGCCCAAAAAGGATAACCGAATATTTTTTATATCTCTAAACGGCAAGCCTTTAAATATTCGAAATTTAAGACGCCAAATTAGCAGATATTTTATTAGGGCTGGCATTAAAAAAGCTTCACTCTTCGACCTTAGGCATACTTTTTGTGTTGATATGCTAAAAAATGGAATGCCAATCTACGAACTGGCAAAAACATGTGGGCATAAGAATTTGATTTCTGCTCAAAAGTATTTAGATTTAATCGATATTTAATTTCTCTTGGTATTTTCTACAAATTTTTAGATCATCTTATTGACTATTTTTGTTTATTTTCTAATATTAGATATCATGTATAAACAGCTACTCACCAAATACAAATGTGTTCCGGGAAAAAGATTCGCCTATAATTCCGCTTCGGGGGTTATTACTTATGTGCCTAAAGATCTTGGAAAGGTAAGGGGCAATATGGCGCTGCTTCATGAAATTGCCCACGCCAAACTCGGACACAAGACATATAAATACGATCTTGAGCTTCTAAAAATGGAGGAAGATGCTTGGAATGAAGTAAAAAATGATTCAAAAAAGTACACCATTTTAATTGACGAGGAACATATTGAGGAATGTCTGTCCACTTACAGAGAATGGATTAGCAAACGTTCTTCCTGTCCAAAATGCAAATTTTTTGGCAAGCAAATGAACAGCCAGATATTTCACTGTAAGAGCTGCAAAACAGAATGGAAGGTTAATAACTTAAAAGACAAAAGAGTAATGCGTAAAATCATAACCCCTACTTCATCAACTTGTACTAAAAAAGGAGCTTAACTTCGAGTAAGCTCCTTTTTTGTTTACTTATTGGCGGATTTTTTTCCTTCTGCAATCAACCTTTTCACAGTCTGGCCACCTTTATGTCCTATTTCAGAATAAAATTCCGGGCCATACTTTTTTGAAGTTGTTGTGCCACCCTTCTTGCCGGCTTCCGCAACTGTCATCTTCCCTTTTTCTTCTGCCATAATAATCTCCCCTTTGTTAGCCTAATATTATAAAATTTGAATATACTATAAATGATTAATGTATTATCTTCATTAAATCTAACGACAAAAAATTTATGGGTTTTTGTAAATGGTTTTAGTCTTTTGACTATTTTACTGCAAACTACCACCGCCTTTTACGCCGGTGGCCTTCATCTTGCCATCAACATGGTGGCTTTTTTGCTTTTCCGACTGTAGCGGAAAAATTGAGATGCACTTGGCGAAGGGAACATCTCAAAAAGTTGTGTTTGAGCGTTAGCGAGTTCGACTTTTTGAGAGTGAATGAGCCTTATGTGCTAATCCAATTTTGTAGCGTGTCGGCAGTTTTGCCCCACTTTTGCTGCCAAAAGTGGAAAAGGAGATGATAACTTAGAAGGAGGTTGCATTTAGTTTTGATATCATTTAAACTAACGAGTCTGGTAAAAAATAACTTCACTTTAAACTTACTCACCTACCCAAGCTGGTGTATGATAGGGCAATAAAATAACCGCTTTTTAGACGGTCATTCTAAAAAATTATTTTCCTTTTTTTACGGCTTTTCCGCCTTTTCTTCCTGCTATTTTGGCAAGCTCAGGATTCTTCGCAAATCCGCCGGTTGTTCCAATTTGTCCGCCTACTCGGCCTATTCTTTCATAGAAATCCATCCCATACCTATCTTTATTGGTCTTTGCAGCTTTTTGTCCGCCGTTTTTTGTTCCAGCCATGATAATCTCCCTTAATTAACTTATAGGAAATTTTACCAAAACAAATAAGCATTACCATTGTTCGTTATAACAATTTACACTGGTCACGGTAATGCTTTATTTTAGAATATTGAACAAAGCTCTAATGCTTTAAAAAATCACCAAGATTATTAATGTCTGTACCATCTTTATCACCATTTGCATACTTATTCTTCTTAAATTGACCAACTTTTCTTTTTTTAAACCAGAACTTATAACCCGCAAAGCCAATTCCCCCCAGAACAAGGACTCCACCCAAAATATATAAGTACATATAATTAGGCGTATTTTTTTGTACTTTATCACCAAGAACAAGCGATCCATCCTCGTTGATCTGAAATTTAAGTTTACCCGTTTCTTCGCTATTTTTATCACCAAACTTTGTCTTAGCCGATAAATTATGCTCTCCTACTGTCAAATCCTTTACCGTAATAGTCCAGACGCCCTTGTCATTTACATTAGCCTCGCCCTTTTCTTTGCCATCAATAGTAATTTTAACGGTAGTGTTTGCAGTGCCCGTACCTTTAATGATGTATTCTTTGGTCATATTTGTTGTATTTCCGGCTGTAATCGTAAAATTAGAGGAAATACTGCCAATAACGGGAATAGGTATTTTGACTTCTTTGGCCGAAAACTTTTTGCTGCTTTCAATAAAATTTCCGGCCTTATCAAATGCTTTAACGGAAATATCATGACTATTTGTGTCTTTAAACGGCAGTATATATGGAATAGCTTGGTCGACATACTCTCCACTATCAACTTTTACAGCATAATGATCGATTCCTGATAAGGCGTCAGTCGCTTCTGCTTTTACTAAATTTTGCGGCTCAAGTGGATTGCCGCCAGCCTCAAAACTAATATTTAAATTTTCCGGGTTAACATTATCAATCCCTACTTTAAAATGTCTTACCGTTCCCCAACCATACGCACTTTTAGCTTTGATATGAAGATAATAAGTGCCATCGGCAACATTGGAATATTCCTTGGTTACCGCAGATCCTTCTGTAGCCTCGTCAGGTACCGTACCGGCATTTGAATCCCATGAATAACTAAAATCCGTTACGCCGCTAGCCTTTGCCCAACTTAATTTGACATTTCTTTCTTTATACCACTTTGTCTCGTCCGGATGACTGGATGAATAAACCGCAGGAGCATAAGGCTTGGAAGGCGCAACCGTAACAACCGGTGGATTATTTACTGTAATAGTACTACCTGTTTTAACTAAACCAGCTATTAGTGAACCAACAGAAACCGTATTGGACGTAACTACTGTTGAAGATAAGAATTGCAACTGTGTTGAACCTGCCGTCTTTGCCCTAAAAGTAATTGTGTTTAAAAGCTGCCCGGATCCGGAAACGGCAGAAGTACATCCCCTGGCAATTGAAACCGATCCGGCAGCAATTTCACTCCCATTAAATTGAATTGTACATAAATTTCCCGTAACTGCTGTGGCCTCTAATATACCGCCATTAAATGAGATATCGCTTTGTATGACCGTGGTCGTATCTCCGCTTAAATTTAGATAAATTCCAACATTAAATGTCTGTCCGGTAGTAACAGTGGAGCTACCCGGCGACAAATATAAACTTGCACTAGCCGCAGAAGCACCGCTTGGCCATATCGTTAATAAACAAAACAAAACACTCACATAAAATAATATTTTTTTCATATTCCCTCACTATTTATATCTAAAATATCATCCATATATTCTACCAACAAGCCCTAGATGTTTAAATTCTAAATTTCAAACCCTAAATCTTAAACAAATTCAAAAATCTAAATGTCTGAACTTTTTAATTTTGAACTTGCAATTTTGCATTTTGAATTTTGACCTTTTAACTATTTATTCCACATACTCATAAGTATCGCCGCATCAAAAATGTTGATGACACCGTCACAATTCATGTCGGCCAAATGATTGGCGTTTGACACCTGCCATACATTCATTAATACGGCAGCGTCTAAGATACTAATATTGCCGTCGCCATTGATATCACCTGCTTTTACCACATTTATCGTTTTAGTTGCAGGAACAGAGCCATTTTGCACCAATAAATTAATTGTCCCCACCAAAGTGGATTTCAAATTTAATACCAACTCGCCGGCGCTGTTGGTTGTTTCTGTACCCACATAGGCATTTGTCCCAACCAGCAAAGAATCCTGAGATCTTTTGCCGGTGATACTATAAGCGATACTATCTATACCATTGCTATATTGATCTGTCGCTTTTATGGTAAGGGTAATTTTATTTGCCGAAATGGCCATTAAACGTGCCTTATTTGCAGTAATTGAAATGGTATTAATGACGTCCGGTGCGACTGTTACCACAAAATGATAACTACAAATGGCCCCACTACACACATAGACAGAATGAGCTCCCTTCTGAGTATTCCTGAATATTCCATTGGCATCAGTACCGACCCAAGTCAATACCGTCTCCGGAATTTGATTATTATAGCTATCTATACCGACCGCCAAAAAACCTAAAGTTTCGCCCGCCGTAATAGAAGGGCTACCTTGAGCAGCTATACTGATACTATATAAGCTACCGTGATGAACGTTTATGTTTATTCCATAAAAAATGTTAGTAGCCAGGTCCCGAGCTTCAAAATTCGCGTCCCCCATCGTCGCCAGGGTTAAAGAAAAATTTTTCTGACCATTTGTCCATCCTGCACCGTCATCTGACGGCAAAGTGCTTAAACTGTCATCCGACGTAAAACTCACTATTCCCTCATAATCACTTATCAATGAACTAGACGCATTATATGCCGACAAAGTAAAGTTAAATGCTTGTCCCGCTGTTTTAGTTCCGGAAATATTAGTAGTAAAATGATCTAAAGGCGATGACAAGGCGACAAAAGAAGCAGAAATTGTATGAGCTGCAACAACGCTGCTGAATGTGTAAGAAGCAATTTTGCCTTCCGATAATCCGTCCACCAACACATCATCAGTTTTATAACCGCTATCCGGAGTTATTTTAAACATAATATCCTGATTATGTCCCACTTCAACCGCGCCGCTTGGCGAAATATTGCCATTTGCACCGGCAGTGGCAGTAACGGTATGAGTTAATCCAAACTGAACATTTAAAGTTACGGTTTCCGTATCATGACTGACCTGAGTTACAGTAATATTATTAATTGTATCGGTAAATGAATTTGCGTCGCTGAGGGCAACATCGGACCATCCGTCTTGAGGCGTCATATCCAAAAGATAGCTATTGCCGCCGGACTGGGAATAAATATGCGCAATAGAACCCCTAGTCACGCCAGCCGAAAGGCTCGAGTCCCAACCGGTTGCTTTTCTATATTCAAAATAATAATATTCATTAGTATCAGCCTTCAAAATTTTAACCGCCTGATAATTACTGCTTTCATTTTCAAGCTGACGAATAATATAATTCCCATTTGAAGTCGCAGCTTGAATCCTAAGGTCGGGTAGCCAACCTACTTCTAATTTATGAGGAATATTGAAATGATAAGGATTCCATGAACCCATAGTATCGTAAACGTCCCCATATTCGCTGGTAGAGCAATTAGTATAAACATCAATTGTCTTTGTGCCACAATCCCTGTATGCCGCATGTTCTGCTCCATAATTATGGCCTATTTCATGAGTGAAAAGTTCAACATCGGAGTATCCGTTGCTCCACATTCCGTAGCTGCCAAGATATGCCAACCCTGCCCAACCACAGCTTGCTGCATGCGGAAACACATAAACCCAGTTATCATATCCATCAACATTTATCCCATCTGCTCTAGCCTCATCGTCGGCACTATAAGCCCATGATAGATAATCGCACGAAGCATCGGTGTCCGGAATTGTGTACCATCCCTTAACGTCTCCTGCTACTGAGGTTTTATTATAGGAAACTTCCTCAAAATATTTTGTTACCGAAGTCCCGCCACCGAAAATGTTTTGATTTATTGTAGTCGTCGTAAACGGCTGACTTGTATTGTTAGAAAAATTAAACATAATCACCAAGGTATTTACAACACCATTCGGTCCAATTTTTCTATCTTCTGCTTGTTCAATCTGACCTGATGACTCCAGAACCAAATTATTACCGTAAGCTAAAGCTTCCAGTTTAATATTTCGTTTTGCATTTATTTTTTTATCATTCTTTCCAAAATAGACGTTCCAATTTTTCTTTTTGCCCTTTTCTATAAAATGATATTCTTCCCTGCTTTTTTCTCCTATTTTTTCATCAAAATGGGCTAAAACCAAATCTCCTTCCACCGTTTGTTTTTTTTCAATTTTTTCACTTTCTAAATTTAATTTTTTGGATGATAATTGATTATCTAAAATCTCTTGTGGATTATTTTTAAGTTTTTCGTCTAAAACCCGGCTTCTTATATTTATTGTATTGTCGATATTGCTTTTGTCTCTTTTTAGTCCGATTTGAATTGCATTATTACAACTTCTAAGATTACCCTTTTTGCATTGACTAACATTAAGTCCAAGAACAATCTTTTGCTCTAAAATGACAGACAAAAACAAACCGACAACTACTAAAAGAAGCAAAACTATGTATTTCAAAAAATAAAAGCGTTTGCTTTTTTGCATAATATAATGATAACAACTTTGCTTTAATTAAACAAACTTTTCAGAAAGTTTAAGACACTATATAAAGAGAAAAATTAATCTACTTTTTTAAAACGTGAAGATGGCGCTCCGCAAACCGGACATTTTTCCGGCGCTTCATTTAAATGGACATGGCCACAACCCTGACAGATATAATAATCATCCTCTGCAAAATCCTTCATACTGCTCAAGGCTTTTTTAAATATATCACTATGTTCTTTTTCTACGGCACTTGCATAAGTGAAGCTCATTTTTGCAGATGTCTCTTGGTCCACATCAGCCTGATTGATCATTGACGGATACATGGAGTTAAATTCGTAATCTTCTCCGGCAATGGCTGCTTCCAAATTTTCCTTGGTGCTTTTAACATCACCAATATTCCTTAAGTGACTCAAAGCATGAACCGTTTCGCTATCGGCGGCCGCCCTAAAGAATTTGGCGACCTGACTCAAGCCCTCATCTTCTGCTTTCTTTGAAAAAGCCAGATATTTCCTATTAGCCTGCGCTTCGCCGGCAAAAGATTTTTTTAAATTTTCTGACGTAGTCTCCTTCATAAAATCCCCCGAATTAATTATCTTTTATTATACCACGGCCTCAAAATACTAAACATCCAAATCCAACCCCGGGGGTTGGATGAATCAGGGTTGTCCGCGCGCTTGACAATAATGCTTATGTATCGTATTATTCCTCTTCAAGCACATTGACAAAACAAATAGACCGAAAGGGGAAATGTTATGAAAAAGGGCAAATTTTTGTTTGTTTTAGACGTCGAAAACCTCTACATTGGTCAAAAAAATGTAAATTGTTATCTCGATATAAGCAAGTTAGCCAAACTCGTAAGGAGCATAAACCCAAACACGGAGATGTTTGCTTTTTGTTGCTATCGCTATTATATGCATCAAGAAATAATTAAAGCCCTAAATTGTCATGGTTTCCGTATAATAAATGTTGAAAAAGATTTCAGGAAAGACTTAATCGATGAAGCAATCGCAGATTTTATTAGAAATAACATGGACCAATACCAAAATATCATCATTGGCACGGGCGATAGTCATTTCGCTGAAATTACAGAGATTGCAAAGGAAAACGGAAACAAGGTTCTTCTTGTAGGAATTAAAGGCCTTGTCGGGAAAAAAATTAAGCACAGCGTCCATCACATATATTATTTGAACGACGTTGAAAGGCCAAGCCCCTTAATTGATAAACATTTTCTGGAAAATTTCATAAGAGCCAGCTCCAACGAAATGCAGACAATGTTTCAAACAATGTGCGAACCGGCAAAAGACGCTCTCTTGGATGGATGGGTTACAGTTCAAAGAATTATTGGGGACACCAGTCTTAAAAAGATCTCTAACCTCAAGGACTACAAGAGAATAAACACCAAAAACTGGGCCGATATCAATCTATACTGCACCCTATTAAAAAAATACAAAAGGAAAGTCCTTAAATTAAACAACAACCACCAGTTTACAAAATTCGTGAAAAAGGAGATAAGAAGAAGAATAGAAGAATCCAGAACAATATTAATAAAACATGGCAACTCCATGGAAATGTTTGAATTCAGTTATCAGCCCTAACGAAACTAAAGCGTCCAGCAATTGCCGGACGTTTTTTAAAACCATAGATTTACGGAACAGTTTTCGATATAATGCTCTAAAAGCAACTTAACAAATAAAAAGGGAGCGTGAAAGCATTGGACAGTTATTACGCAATAGACTTGACTAGCCATATTCCTTTTTGGAGTGTATCCAAAAGAAATGGAATTAATATTTAGTCTTTACAAAAAAGGCTTCAAGCAAGTTGTGATAAGAGCTAGATACGGTGGAGATTTCGGGCTCTCAGATTTGAACTTGTATCATATTTTATTTGCCCGCAAAGAAGGAATGCATTGGTCATATTTTCCAAACAAAACGACACATGATGGTTACCGAGCAGAAACGAGATCTAGTTTATATTTTTATTTCGAAAAAGACGACTACGCTCACTTCGACGAAGAAATTGTTATTTTATGCGGCGAAAAATTTCCAATGCTTAGAGACTATAATTTTTTAGGCCTAAAGAAAAATGAAAATTTAATTGCGATTTTTGAAGATGATAAAGGCGTAAAATACGGCCTGCATATCAAAGACCAAACCGATTATCAAAAAGTTCAAAAATTCATGGAAGCAAAAAACTTGACATTCTGGGTTGATTTGTACTTAGCTGATCAAGATTTTATTGAAAAACTGAAACTCAACCCAATAGACCTAAGCGTAAAAACAGATGGACTGCTATAAAGCAAGTCCTTTTTTTACATATTTCTCTTGACTCTGTACATATCGATTGTTATTATTAATGTATGAAAAATTTACTTACCTCAAAACAACAACGCGTCCTTAATTTTATTAAAGACTTTGAGCGTCAATTTAACGAAACGCCCACCTACGAGCAAATTGCCGAGGGTCTGGGGATAAAATATTTTAATTCTGTCCGTCAATATTTATTGGCCTTAAAAGAGAAAGGTTATTTAGAAATAGAAGAAAATAAAAAGAGGGGGGTTAAATTGAAACGAAACGATGAAGAAACCGTGAATATTCCCTTAATCGGCTCCGTGTCATGTGGTATGCCCATGTTCGCTGAAGCCAATATTGAAGGCTATATTCCCGTACAACGAAATTTCTTCAAGAATCAGTTTAAGAAATATTTTTTTCTAAGAGCCCAAGGCGACTCCATGAACGAAGCCGGCATTGACGACGGCGATCTACTTCTAATAGAATCCAGAAATACTGCTAATCCGGGCGACAAAGTACTAGCCCTAATTGGCGACGAAGCAACTGTTAAATTTTACAAGCTTGGCAACGGTTATGCGGTACTGCTCCCCAAGTCCTCAAACCCCGACCACAAACCAATTATAGTCAAAGACAACCTAGCAGTTCAGGGTATTGTTGTTGAGATAATTAAGGGCAAGGATTTAGTAATATAAAAGGAGCTCATCTGAGCTCCAATTTTAAAAAAATTAGTACAATAATTCCTTGATTCGATGGACAACAACCTCGTCTGTATCTTTTACTTCTACCCAATCTAGCATAGACTGCAATTTGTTTCTGACATTCTCATCTTCGATCCGTTTCCAGCCGATAGCCGGTAAAGATAAAATACTGCACATAAGCCGCCAATTATTTTTAAGATTGCCCTGATTTTTTAAATCCTCTAATAAATCGACGGCCATTCTAGCACAAATATCCTGTCCAAATGCACCTCGCAAGGCCAATTTCAAGCTATCATGGGTAGCATGAGGATAGCAGAACAATCTGGCTAGTCTTTTTTGAATTTCAATATCAGATTTTATGTCCCCGCTTTCTGTTAAGCAATCTCCAAGCAATCTAACCATATACAAGAAATAAGAAATGTTCCAATTTTTCTTTCGAACAGTTTTTTCAATTTCTTTGATAATCATATCTATATTTACATCTGATGCACTTAACTCATTTTCTAGAAGATCAATTTTTCCAGACAATGATGACTTCATCTGATATAATTTTCTTAATTCTGATGTTTTAATCCTAAATTCTTCCTCTGATTGGATCCTTTCATTCATGCTAAACGCCTCCTCGTATATATAAATGTTAATGTTCTTTCGAGCAGATTGTACCACAAACGTTAAATTAGCAAAGGACATAAGCACGGAGCCTTTACAAAATTAAAAGATATTGTACATGGCACCGATATAAATATATTTAATAGCCACAAGCTTAAACCTCAAAAAATTTTTTACGACATTTATGAAAAGGGTGTAAGTGATAACGATATGTATAAAACTTTTAATTGCGGAGTCGGTTTTATTATTTCAGCACCCAAAAAAGACGCTTTAAAAATAATTAACGAAAATAAAAATGCAGATATTATTGGGGAAGCAAAAAAAGGAAACAATAAGATCTGCATTAATTCAAGCTTTAGTAATTGCGGCCTAATGAACATTTTTGGGTGGCTATTTCACCCTAAAGAGCAGGTAGAATATCAGTTTGATCTTTCGATCTCGTCTTAACCCATTATGAATATTAACCTTCTTTTTTATATATGAAAAAGTTCCC
>Ga0210044_10004819_pt1 | contig 18618 bp, 20 predicted proteins | sample CryGey13umfilter_2_FD_183959 | JGI IMG/M metagenome (GOLD analysis project Ga0210044, IMG submission 183959) | Groundwater microbial communities from aquifer in Utah, USA - Crystal Geyser 4/9/14 3 um filter (SPAdes) (version 2) | ecosystem: Environmental > Aquatic > Deep subsurface >... | reverse complement strand
TACAGTGTGAAAGTATCGATACGGATGGGCGTGACTATTTCGTTTGCAATAGCTCAATGCCATTGAGGGAATTCGGTTTTGGTGAGGGACTACGCGATCGTGTTTTTGTTAAAGACGTAATCGCTCTCGCAAATGTGCCGGGAGGTCTGCAGCTTTATCTCGATCGTCTCTTGCTGGGCAATGATGGTGCGCTGAGTAGCTCACTCTTCAATCGCTTCCGACCGGTTGACCCGGTAGAGTGGAAGATCACAGTCTTTGGAAGACAGTAAGACGGATCGTCATTAATCATCACTTAAAAAAGGGGGGCCATCACGGCCCCTCTTTTTGTTTTTAAAATCCTGAGTACAGACACAAAAAAAGCCCCAAGTATTAAATAGCATTTTCGGCAGCAGACAAGAGATTAGAGTAGAAACGAGCACATCACTGAGCTTGCATCCCATACATCAGGTCGCCCTAACGTACAATCTGTTTATCACTTTTCTCTAAACACCGAGCCCGTATAGAGTGAGTTGACAATGACCACACACTTTTGGGAAAGAGTGCAACCAGGCTTATTATTGCTATCTAAAACTTGAGGCACAACCGGCGACAAAGCTGATCTGTTCTGTAATCAGTTGCGCCACAAGTTTTAATATTTATTTCAAAGAACTAAATACATAATACCATTTCTGAAAAAATAAATCAAGTACCGAGAGGCTAAAATTAACTGGTATGCTCTATAGGAAAGCAAATCTTATGACTATTTACCTCATTGGCGGCCCACCAAAGTGTGGGAAAACTACCTTGGCTAAGGCTCTGAGTAAGAGGCTCGGCATCCCCTGGATCTCGGCGGCTGCCTGCCGGATGGTCTCGACTGTTCGTTCAAGGCGGGCCCGCCGCTCGACTGCCTCATAGGCCTTGAGCTTGTGGAGCCCATGCACGATGCCGAACTCCACTAAGGACTGTCCGTCACAGCCAAACATCTGGTTGTAGCTGGCAATGCGCATGAGGAGGTGCGGTTAGGCGTGTATACCGAGTGTAGCAGAGGAGTTGTGCGAATACTGCAAAATCGTTACTCTAGACAGTATTATGAACTGGATTTTTCTTGGACTGATGAGTGCCTTTTTCTTCGGCGCTTATAACGTCTTCATCAAGGTCGCCTCGGGGCATATTAATCAGATTGTTGGTGCTGTTATACTGCAAGTCGTTGCCGCACTTGTTGGAGGTGCCATCTTGCTCATACTCAAGTTTTCTCATGCGCCGCTGGCGATCTCACAGAAGGGGATTGCCTATGCCGCTCTCGCCGGAGTTATGGTCGGGCTGGCTGAGATTACCTCGTTTTACATGTTCTCAAAGGGCGTCTCCGCCTCGATCGGGGTGCCGCTCGTGATTGGTGGATCAATTCTGGTGGCCGCCGTCCTGGGACTCTTCTTCCTTCGCGAAACTATCATGCCTCTCCACTACCTTGGCATCGCACTTATTATCGGAGGGGTCGTTCTTCTTACCGCTAAATAGTACTAGCCTTCCTTCTTTTTCATCTCAACCAGGCGTTGATACAGAGCCCAGGGCCGCCAACAGACTTAGGGAAGAGGTCGAAGCAGCGGCCGCTGGCGTACTCTATGGCAGCCAAACGGATTCATCTAGGGAGCTTGCAGCGAGGATTAGGGACCACGCTCAATTTGAACACCCGCAGGTTCGCCGCCACCTTTTGGTAATGGCCGGGCAGATCGGCAGCTTGGGCCTTCCCGAAGGCACCGATCCATTTAAAGAGACGCCACTTCACGGACCTGAAGCCACTGACCCCGAGGCTAGTAACTAATACGCCCTGGAGTCCTAATCCGACACGAAATACCCAAGAAGGCTGTTCACTAGGACAGCCTTCTTTTTTTGTCGACTTCGTATACAATGAACGGTAAGGCTTGACCCATTTATTAATCTTCCCTCATATGATTACCCTCAACTACTGGGCCATTATCGTTTCTGCGATCTTCTCTATGGTACTTGGCGCCCTCTGGTATGGGCCTCTTTTTGGTAGGAAGTGGATGGAGATTGTTGGTGTGAGCCCCGCTGATATGGAGCGCCGCAAAGAGATGCAGAAGGGTGTTGGAAAGCTTTACCTTATCCAGTTCCTGCTGACTCTTTTTCAGGTTTGGGTGCTGGCTTACTACATCGCCGGTTGGCAAGAGGTCAGTGGAGTGCAGAACGCCCTCTGGATCTGGGCAGCCTTTATCATCCCCACCATCGCTGGAACGGCTATGTGGAACAATGACTCGGCAAAAATCTCCTGGACTCGCTTCCTAATTCAGGGCGGATACCAGCTCATCTTGTTTGTAGTTTTCGGTCTTATCCTCACCTACTGGAAGTAGGGGCAGATGCGGAGTTGGCGTTTTTAGGTTGTTACTCATATTGGCACTATGAGTAGTTTCTTTAGTTAGTCAATTCCCCTTGTCGTTACCACCACTTTGGTATAGAATCGGCCCTCGGACCTCTAATCCTCCTAATTTCCTATGGCCTCAAGAGAACGAACCAGTAGCCCAAAACTCATCTTCGCCGTCGGTGAGGAGCCGGATCAGAGTGCTCGACTTGGTACGCGACTCAAGGACGAGGCTGACTGGATGCACGTTGACGGAGGGGCCGTAGCCCAGAACGCTGCACTCCAAATTGAACAACAGAGAGGCAATTACGTGTGGCTCATAACTCGTGCGATGCGGTCGATGGAGCGCCTTAGCCCGGATATTAGGCCTACGGACCTTCTTGACGCTTCAAAACTTCAAGCTCAACCTCGTCGCAATGAAGGAGATCCGCCTTGTCATAATGCTCGGATTCGTGAGTCAGCCCAGCAGGTCATTGCCCGTCACTGTGCGTGGTCGGTCGCCTCGGCCGCCGCAATAGCGGACTATCGCGGTGACCGAAATGTGGTTGTGACTGTTCCGGCTCTGGAGCCTTATGCTCAGGCGCTACAGAGGCACTTTGTTCGTGCGGCGCACTCTTTTGGAGAAGAAGAGGTGGATGCGGTCTTTGCTCTCGTTCGTCCCGCAGGAGTACAGGATTTTATGTCGCGGTCTTATGAAACTCCATGGGTTAAGGGAGAAGGACTCTTTCAGATGAATCAGCGGGAGCAGGCAGTTGTTGGGCCTCACCGTGATAAGACCCCGAAGGGCACCCCGCTTATCCACGAGTTGACTTCGGCTGACCTGGGGCCCGATGTAAGCATGACCGATCTTCTTAAGAAACTCGGTCTGGCCCCTCAATCCTAATTCCGCAGTTGACGCTTTGCTCTAAACTGTTATGATTTTTACCTATGCTTCGTGAATCAGCACTTGCAGCTCTGCTCCTAACCTCAACGGGGTGTGATGATGCCTCAACGGATCCACATGCCCAAGATTTTGGTATACCCACGGAGGCGGGTGTCGGTGGGCTTGATGATGCCTTTGTTCCTCGAGCAGAGGTCGATGCTGCACCCATTGATACGCCACTCTGCATTGAGAGGGATGTCATTCCCGCTCTTCATAATCGCTTTGAGCTTCTCTGTGCTGATCTTGAGGGCACGCCTGATTTTGATCATCGGCTTGTCATCGCACAGTGCCTGCGCCTGACCTGTGCCGAAAGCGATTTGGTCTATGATAACGGAATTATGGCTGGCGTCACCTGTAAAATGCTTAGGGAGACAATTCAGGCGGCCAAGGAGTCAACCGGCCCCATAGCCGAAGGAGGCTGTGTCGATACGACCGTCCAGCTGGGTTTTGCTCCGGATCCCAACAACTTTCCCCCTACAGTTTCGGGTGATGAGTGCCCCACGGTTTGTGAAGGTGCTACGGCTGATGTCTGTCAAGGGCCACGCTCACCTTCACGCTGCTTCTAGCTACCTCATCTTGGAGCTGACCCCGACAGCCTACCGGCCAACAACGGCGGCGAGCTTTTCGAGGAGCACGATTGTTGGCTATAACCTATATATATGTTATAATATATTGAAGGTAAAACTAAAACCAACTACATGTTGAACTGTCTAAAGGCCTTTATCGGCGCTTCCCAGCGCTACGTCTACCTCAACGTTGGTGTGCCCCGAGAAGTAATGGATGCCTACGATTCGGACTCTGAGTACCAGGTTCCCAAAGCAGTGCCCCTTGAAAATCTGAGCTACAATGATGCCTGGCTTCGTCTGGACGATGCGGATTTAAAGTTGAGATGGGACGATCAGGGCGACAATCTCAACCCTATTCTGGATGCGATCGGGCTAGCTTCCGGAGCAGTGCGCAGTAGAGTCGACCGTGCTATTCGTCTCGCCGATCGTCACGGCATATTTGACAAGGGAAATCCTCTGTTTAAAGGGACCGTGCGCGCTGAGATAAAAAATAATCTCATTCAGCTGTGGGATGCACAGGGGGGATATAGAGGCGGTTTGAGCTTCCGAGCGGCTCGGGAAAATCTCGATGGAGTTCCCACAATCAACGATCAGACGGTCGCCGATTTTATGCGCGAAAATGGTGATGCTTCGACCAAGGGGGCCATGGTAGTACTTGATTTTGCCGAGAGGCAGGGCTTGGGACTTCCCGATTCCGATCTTGACTCTCACCGCGAGGGAAACCTGGTAACCGGCTTCACTCTGGATGATGATGGCAACTACGAGCTGGGAAGTAAGACCGAGTTTCTGCGTCTTAAGCCGTCGGGTCGTGACTTCTTTGACCGCTCCGGGGCCCGCTCGATAACTCTTACCTCTACAAAGAGGGGTGAAAAAAGCTCATCGACGGAAACGGCCAGCTGGAATCCTAAGAGTAGACGGTATGAGTTTGCTGGAAGTCGCAAGCCGGTAGTCTTCCTGAATGGCTGGCACTACAAGATCGAGCTTCCCAAGGAGGAGGTTCGTCCGGCGACACCGGCCGCAAGGCCCGATGGAGCCTCGGCAACCGTTCCAGCAGGTCTTCCTGTAGAGCGGCTCAGGCCTCCAACGGGCTTGGCAGGAGCTCCGGCACCCGCTGTCGAGGCCGAAAAACCTCGAGAAATCGGGGAGAGTGTAGCCTCTCTGAAAGACACGGTAGACCGATTTATGGGGAGCACCTTCCGTCAGAAAAATGCTACCCGGCTTAGTGTCCAAGGCACGATCGGAAGCCCGGCCTACCCCGAAGTGCTCCTGAGTTCCGGAGGCCGTGTGGTAGACCTCAACCGCAGTTTCACCTATCCTCGCAACCTCCTTATCAGCATCCCGGGCCAGAAGAGTTTCGATCTTCAGTATGGAGAGCGCTATCTGAGCATAAGTAGGCAGGGCACAGAGGTTTTCGGTTACTACAACGGTAAGGCCAGTGGAGACCAGGCCGCCTTTGAACAGTTTTCGGCAGCTCTGACCGCCGCTCTGAACTCCGATATGCCGGACCTGCCCCAGAGCTAGTAGGCCTCCGGCCACTCAGCTTCAGCCATCGTTAGTCCCTTTTTGACGTGCTCCGGCTTTTGCTCCCCTTGTCATAACCAGGGGCGTCTTATAGAGTGGAAGCATGTCTGATGAACTGAATAATTTTAGGGATGAGATTCGCGCGATCGACCTCAAACTGATCGAGCTTCTTGCTCGTCGTCTTGAGTTTTCCCACAAGGTGGGGGAGTACAAGCAGAAGCGAGAGATGCCTGTTGAGGATCCGCATATGGAGATGAGGAAGCGCCGCGAGCGTCGTGCTGAGCTTAATGGCCTTTCGGGTGCACGGGATATCGAGAGGATTTTTAGTGCGATTATCAAGGTCTCCCGAGAAGTTCAGCGCCGCGATGCGCTTGGGGCCTCAGCTCCGGCAGAGGAGGGGAATGAGACTTCCCCCACTTTCGCGGGGCAGTCTGTTGAGCGTGCGGCGCTTCGCCTTGCCGTTATGGGCGCGACCGGGAGTTTTTCCGAAGAGGCTGCTCTCCAGTACATTAAGAATAATAAGATTGAACATCACCAGCTGCTCTACCCCGTCTCGGCTGAGGGAGTTTTTTATCTTCTCGACTCGCGCCAGGCTGACATCGGCATCTTCCCCATCCACAACTCAACGGCCGGCCTCGTTATGGAGAGTATCTATGCCGCCAGCGAGCACACTTTTGTAATAGACGATATTTTTGACCTCGATATCCGCCACAACCTGATGGTCCTTCCCGGCGTGCGGAAAGAGGCGATCAGTGCCATCATGTCTCATCCGCAGGCGCTGGCTCAGTGTAAGGGCTACCTTGCCCGCGTCTTCCCGAACGTTCCACAGATCGAGTCGAGTGACACGGCAACCGCAGCCGCTCAGCTTTCCAGTGGGGCGACCCTCAACAAAAATACCGCGGTCATAGCACCCAAACGCTGTGCCGATCTCTACAACCTCGAGCTTCTCGAGTCCAACATCCAGGATCTTGAGATCAACTTCACTCAGTTTATTGCCGCCGTCGTATGAGTCTTCCCCGCACAGCCATCATTGGGGGAAGAGGAAAGCTCGGCGCGGCCTTTGCCGGGCTTTTTGAGAAGGCCGGTTGCGAGGTGCTCATCGCTGACCACGAGACCGAGCTAACTCCCCGGCAGGCCTGTGCTCAGGCGGATATCACCATCTTCTCGGTGCCCATTTCTGTTACGCCGGCCGTAATTAATGAGGTCGCTCCCGCCGCTCGCCCCGGCAGCCTTCTTGCCGATCTGACCTCGATAAAACTGCCCGCGATGGAGGCACTGGCTCGTTCTGCTCCCGACGGAGTCGAGATCCTTGGCCTTCACCCACTCTTTGGCCCTCAGGTTGTCTCTCACATGGCCGAGCAAGTTATTGCCGTCTGTCCATTGAAAACCGGCCCTCGCGCGGAGTGGTTGAGTAACTTTTTAGTTCAGAATGGAGCCCACTTGAAAAAGACGACACCACAAGAGCATGACGAGATGATGGCGGTCATCCAGGGCATAACCCACTTCTCGGCAATCGCGAGTGGGCTGGCCCTGAAAAAGCTCGGGGTGGATCTGGAAAAGACGCTCGCCTTTGCCAGCCCGATTTACGAGCTTAGACTCGCGATGATCGGCCGTATCCTGGGCCAGTCACCTCAGCTGTACGCTGAAATTCAGATAGAAAACCCCTCGACCGCCGTTGCGGTTAAGGCCTACAAGCAGGCGATTGATGAGCTCTCTCAGACGGTTGATAGCTCAGATGAACAGGCTTTTCAAACTATCTTCAGAGAGGCGGCCGACTACCTGGGCAGCTTTAAAGAGCGTGCCTCCCAAATGACCGATCACGTTATTGACTCTATGGCCGCTTTCGACGGTACTTCAGAAACTGAAAAGTAATCTCCTTGTACTCCCGTGGTTTTGATGCGAAGACCTCCTCGAACTCCTCGGGGTTAATTTCAGGGAAGAAGCTGTCGCACTCAAAGGTCTGATCGAGCTGCGTGATGTAGAGGTACTCGCAGCGCGAGTCGTTGATCGCCTCTGCAAAGACCTTCTGCCCACCGATAACAAAGATCGCCTCCGGATGGCGGCCTGCAGCTTTTTTGAGCGCCTCCTCAAAACTTTCGGCGCTGTCGACACCCTCGGGCAGTGGGTAGTCTTTCTGGCGTGTGAGGACGATGTTATACCTATCACTTAAGGGTCTGTGAGCTTCCGGAAGGGAGTCCCAGGTGCTTCGGCCCATTATGACCGCGTTGTGTTTCTTGCCGATCGTCATCTCTTGGAAGTAGGCGAGATCGGGGGGGAGGCGCCAAGGAAGTGTGTTGTTTTTGCCAATCCCTCGGCTGGCGTCCTGCGCGGCGATGAGTGAGAAGTACATAGGCTAGACGGCAATGGGGAATTTAATGTGAGGCTCGTGGACATAGTTCTCCAGAGCAAAATCCTCAAATTTCAGCTCCCAGAAGGGTTTCTTGGCTATCTTGAGGGTGGGGAGTGGGTGCGTCTGGCGCAGGAGCTGTTCTTTGATCCCCTCGATATGGTTGAGGTAGATGTGGGCGTCGCCGATCGTATGGGTGAAGATGCCCGGGGTAAGGTTGCACTCTTGGGCAATCATGCTCATGAGCAGAGCATAACTGGCGATGTTAAAGGGAACCCCGAGGGCCAGGTCGGCACTTCGTTGGTAGAGCTGGCAGTCGAGTCGCCCGTTGACCACGTAAAACTGGAAGAGGAGGTGGCAGGGGGGGAGCTTCATGCGCTCAATATCAGCGACGTTCCAAGCGCTTACGATAATGCGTCGCGAGTCGGGGGTGGTCTTTATCATCTGAATGGCATTGGAGATCTGGTCGATGTGCGTTCGCTCCCAGCCCTTCTCTTCTCCGTGCCAGCTGAACTTCTCCCAGGCGCGCCACTGATAGCCGTAAATCGGCCCAAGGTCGCCATCGGGATCGGCCCAGGCGTTCCAGATGGGAGTGTGCTCTTTTAGTCCATCATTGATGTTTGTGGAGCCGCGCAAAAACCAGAGGAGTTCGTGCAGGACGGCGTCGAAAAGAAGTTTTTTTGTCGTTACTGCCGGAAAGCCCAGCTGCAGGTTGTACTTGCGCTGCATGCCAAAGAGGGAGATCGTCCCCACGCCCGTGCGGTCGCGTTTCTCGTCGCCGTTGTCGAGGACTTCTTTGAGGAGGCTCAGGTAAGGCTGCATAGTGCCCTCATCTTAGGAAAAATATGAGGGCTGTACCAGCGGAAAACCACTTGCGGGTATCCATTATTTATTGTACTATAAGCCACTACTAGCCCATCATGCCCTCCTGTGAATCTACCCGATTCCCGATCACGCATTCATCAGCCGACCCCAGCAGAGGTGGCACGCCTTCTTGAGGAAAACTGCAACGATCCTCATGGCGTCGTTACCGATGAGTTGATCGCGCAGTTTGCCAGACTCTTGGGGGAGGTACGAACACTTCGCGGCCGACAGAAGTTGGAGCCTTGGGATGAGGGGACTCAGGCTTGGTTTTTGGCAAATGCCGTAACGGTTGCAGGCGCCTCAAAAGACCTGAAGCCGCGCCGTAGTGGGGATCCCGTTTTTGCCGGCCACCTTCTTCCGGTTGCGGCAGAGGGAGTTAATGCCTGTGGCGACTCGGATATCGTGACCGTCAATGCGCGTCTTGCCCATGACCTTGCCGAAGATACGCATGTTCAAAGCTACGCTGCCTATCGGCATGCTTTAAGGGAAACCGTCTCAGATCCCGACCTATGGCGCCGCGCCGGTGCTCTTGTGGGGCCCGCCTGGGGCCAGGTTCTTGCCGTTACCAAGACGAAGGATGAAGAGGGGAATCGAGCGCGTACCAGCGATCTTACGACGCGTCATCTCATTGAGATGATCGGGCGTCTGGGGCTAAGGCCGCTCTTGGTTAAGGTCCCCGATCGCCTTCACAATATGCGGACCCTGATCCATCAGAGGCCCCATCAACAAACTGATATATCGTTGGAGACCCTCCGTGTGCATGCGCCTTTTGCAGAGATGGCCGGTCTTCACGGGCCCGCCTGTGATCTTGCCGAAACAGGCCTGCTCTACACCAACGCATCTCTCGTCCACGCCTTTGCCAAGCGCATGGGTCTCTGGCTCGCCGAGCGTCTGGACTCGCCGCTCCGGCCCGTCGAGGGTGAGGCCCCTCAGACCTTAAGGAGCTACCTTGACCAGATTTTTCAGCCTGTAAGAGGAGGGGGATCTTCCGGCGGCCCTTCCTCTTCCCCCTCGCTTCACGATACCCTCCTCCGTTCACAGATAAAGGGATGGGAGATTGAGCCAATGCGGCTCGGTGCTCTGGTTGTGCATCGTCCGGATATCGATTCCCCACGACTCTCACTCTCCGATCTCAGTATGGATTCCGAGGACTCCGTATTTGAGGTAAAGGTTATTATGAAGAGTGAGCGTGGGGTCGGTGATATGATTAACTACATTATTCAGAACTGCGCCCTCCCCGGCGAGCGACGTTACACAGAGCCGGCAGATACCACCGGCATTAGCCGCGGGCAGCGCCTCACCATCTACTCGAGCCGTTATGGTACTATCACTTTTCGCATTAATGATGAGACCTCCGAGGCCCGCTCGCTCTATGGTCGCACCCGAACCGAGGATGAGTACGGTCTGGCTCCTGAAGGAAAGGGTGCTCGGAATCCTAAGCCGCCCAAATCTCTGAGCGATGAGCAGCGCCAAGCCGTTGAACGTATACTCCGTGAAACCCAGGGAGCCAACTTGAGTCGTGTAAGAGCTGTTGCGGCAGAACATCTCGCCCATCCTACCTCAACCTTTTGGACTCCTCGTAATCATCCGGTCACGCTGCCTCACGGCGCCACGGCTCTCGATTTTGCCGGAACAGTCCATACGGGTCTGCTCGCTGAGATCGCAGGTGTCGCGATCAAGATGGCGGACGATCCCGACTACAGGCCCTGGAGTCTCTTTAGGCGCCTCCCTGAAGCTGCCACGGTGCGCATTCTGAAGCCGGGTGTCGCTCGTGACGAAGAGCTCATGCAGCGTCTCAATATCAAGCCGATGTTGCAGGATCCGGGATGGCTTCACTTCTTCCGTTCCGATCAGATGCGCGAAGCCTTTAGGCAGAGCGTCCTTCTGGCCGGGAGTCCCAAGAAGCATGGAAAGGGGCGGAACTCACAGAGTGAGCTGAGCCCGGAAGAAACTGCGGCTCGTACAGCCTGGGAAGCGGGAGTTCGCAAGCAGGGAGCCGACTACCTCGACCGAATACTGGATCTCTTTGGTCTCGATTCCAATGAGACCAGACTGACTCTTCTTAAGTCGATCTCCACCCGGACTCAAGATCAGGGAGATGCTCCGGAGCAGGGAGTCACCATGGACCTCCTGCACTTTAAGATAGGGGCCGGAAAGTTTAACCTCTTGGGTAAGCTTCAAGAAAAGTATTTTAGTGATACTCCCGAGTGGCATCTTAGACTAAACCTTCCGAATCAACCTCGGCAGATTGCACCCTACCTTAGCCAGCTCTCCGAAACGGATGGACTGCAGGTTGATCATCCTCTCTTTATTCGTGGTTTTCGCAGTGCTCCGTACACGGTACGTCACCGCATCTCCGGCCGTCCGCCCGAGGAGACGATGCGGCTTCTTCTTCGCCTCTCTTACGAATATCCCTCGCTGCAGACGCTTCCCTCCCTTAGAATCCTCAACCAAATACCGTGGGGGCGGGCCGCTCAAAACGTCAGAGACGGAGCTACTCACCTCCTGGGACTTCTCCTGAGACCTTTTTTGCGCTCGGCCAGCCTTCCCGATCTCACGGATCCACAGAACAGTAGGTAACCCCGAACAGCTTACTCTGCCCCTACTTTACTTGCCGCTACTAAACGGGTTGGTAGGGGTGTTTGTCTTCTGAATCGTGGTAGGAGTAATAGTCTTGGTCGGAATGAGCGGAGTTATTGTGAAGTTCTGGATCTCCGTGCTGGTCGAGCCTGTGCTGCCCGTTGAGGTTGCCGGTGCAGTGGTCTTAGCCGGTTCTGTTGTGGTTGTCGGGGCTGGGGCTGGTGTCGTCGGTATGAGGAGCGGAGAGATTGGTGCCGGCTGAATGACAGTCGGTATGGTTGGAACTGGATCTGTCAGGGGAATGAGTGGAGGAGGTGGAGCTGTCGTTCCCGAACTTCCCGACGACTGTTCAGTGCTCTGGCTGGACTCGGTCGTAGTCGATGGTGGCGTTGTCTCCAGGGTCTTTGCGGGAAGCGTCGTTGTGGGGGAGGTCAGCGTCTTTGGCTCAGGGATGAGCTCAAGGTTTGGGATTAACTGTAGACTTGTTGCCTCCTCACCACCAACATTAAGCAGCTGATTGCCTATCGAAGGAGCGGCTGGCGAGATGAGGGGAGAGGTCGCACCTTTCTCCGGGATGAGGGGAAGCTGTGTTCCCAGAACCGGCTGTTTAACCGCGGGCGCTGCTATCGTCTGGGGATCTTTCTGATCAGTGGGCAGGCTTGGGGCCGCCTTATTCTTCTCGTTTGCAATGATGGTAAAGGTCTTGTTTAAGTTGTGATCGGCGGCGATCGAGAGGGCGGCCGCAATCGTCGTCTTACCTGCTGCAAGGGCTTGTTTTGCCTCGCTGATGGTTCCCTCAACAGACTTCCACTCGGCACTACCCTTGGGCAGCTGCGAGAGGACGGTTGTTGCCTTATCGAGCTGCACAGTTATATGCGCCGTCTGCTCGTCTTTGGGGAGGCCGGCAAGAAGTTTCAACTCCTCTGTGATGGGCCTGTTCAGTCCGCCGTTGCTGATCGCCGTGGCGACGCTCGGTTTGTTGAGCCCACCATTGCCGATTGCCACTTTCGATATCTTAACCATCGGCTCATTGAGACCGAGAGAGAGCTTTGTCTCTTCTCGAGCGACAATCATCTGGATCAGGCTCACCTCGTGCTGCTGCCGGTTTTCATCAATAAGTGCGATCGTATTCTTAGGGGCGATCTTGCTCATCTCTCTGAGACTTTCAACTTCGGTATCGGTGGTCTCCGCGATCTTGGTGAAGACGCGATGTACGGTATCGGTCGGAAGCTCTTGGTCTACAACCACTCGTGAGGCGAGCTCAACCTCGGCACTCATCCGCCCCAGGGTCCAGCGGAGCTCTTCGGAAGCGGTGGCATCCATAACGCGCTCATCTCCCTCACTGGCAACCGCCTTCTGTACTATAAAAGCGAGCTCGGGCTTTTCTTCAACAATAACCCAGGCCTCGTGAAGACGTCTGTCGGCAAAGCGCAGATGAGTAGTGACCTTCTGCTCGGCCGTAAAGGCGATGGACTCCTCAACGCGCTCTCCAGCTTGCTTCCAAGGAAAGAAGAAGTCGTCGTGGGTGACCGTGTCTCGGTAGCTGATAACACTTCCAACGATAAGGAAGGCTGCTACAGCCATTGTTCCTGCAAAGAAGAGTCGTGTGAAGCCGAGCCAGCTGTGAGCCGGACGCTCCTCGCGCTGGAGCTCTCTGAATCGGCTGTAGAAGAGCTCATCGCCCCTCTTGCTGAGCTTCTCTTTTGGGAGGGCGCTTAGGAGTTGCTCGATCTCATGGTCGCCGTACTCGCTGTGAATGGTGTTCTTTTCGGGGGACATGGTTAGGACTGTGATAGATAAGTACTGTATTTGTTGCGCAGCTGGCCTACTGCGCGGGAGAGTGCCGTTCTCACGGCGCCCTCATCTTTACCTAGAATGGCTGCAATCTCACTATTGCTGAGATCATTCACATAGCGCATGGTCAGGAGCTCACGTTGTGTCTCGGGAAGGTCCGAGACGAGCTGCATAACCTGCTCCATCTGCATATCGTGGTCTGTCTGCTCTGCAAAGGTCGCTCCTTTCTCATTAGCCGGCGTCTTAATGTCTTCATTAAGCGGGACGGTGAGTTTGCGGCTCTGCACATAGTTGATAAGATGATTGTGCGCGATGGTGAAGATCCAGGTTTTGAATGAGCGCGTTTGATCGTATCTGTGGAAGTTTTCATATGCTTTAATGAATACCTCTGAGGTAAGATCTTCCGCAGTTGCCCGGTCGTAGCCAACACGATAAAGAAGGTAGCTGAATATCGCGTTTTTGAACTCCTCGTAGTAGTCGAGAAACTCTCTTGTCTCTGAGGGATGTGACATAGGATGCGTGATCTCGCAATAAAATACCGGTTTCGTATGTTTGTGTTACAGCGAAAACGCGAAAATGTCCAGAATTATTGATCTGCAAGGCATTTCTCTCTATAATCATCCCATGAAAAAAACTCTCTCACTCACACTAATTCTCAGCTTGATCTTTATTCTAACTGCCTGTGGCCAGCCCGCACAGCCGCTTACCTTTTTTCTGATCTCTTCGGAGGCCGGTGCCAACCAAGATCGGCAGTCTGTTGGATGTGATGAATTTCTTGCGCCCGTTCAGGTCGCGGCTACAAGCTCCGATCTCGATACTGACGTCCGTGTTTCAGAGGCCCTCCGAAGCCTGCTCTCGGCCGATCCTTCAGCTTATGGCGCCTCACTTTCAACGGCGACCGCTTTCACCGATGGCTACATAACGCTCGGACCGGTTATCGATCAGACCGTGGGAACCGTCCAGACCCTCATCATCGATCTTGCAACCGCAGAGGAAGGTGGACTCTCCGGCGCTTGTGATGCTCCCCGCGTAAAGAATCAGATTAAAGAGACGATTCGCGCAAACGCACAAAATAGTCCCTTTCTTATCCGCCTTAACGGTGAGACCCGTCAGTGGGAGTGCTTTGGAGATGAGTCGGGGGAGTGCCTCTAGGCCCCCGGTTATAACCAGTTGATGGCCTACACGACGACAAAAGGCCCACAGAAATGTGGACCTTTTTGATTGTAGAAGGTAAGAGCTCGGCCCAGTCGTTAGGCTTTCTTGAGCTTCTTTGCCAGCATGGACTTTCGTCGAGCTGCAGTGTTTCGGTGGAGAAGATTACGCTTAACCGCTTTGTCTAGAGCACTTGCAACCTCGGGAAGCTTTTTCTCGTAGGCGTTAAGGTCTTTTGACTCGGCAAGCTTCTCGATCTCTTTCATCGCCTTCTTGAGCGTAACTTTCGTTGCGCGGTTCTGAATGCGACGCTTTTCCGACTGTCTGTGGTATTTTGTAGCTGCTTTCTTGATTGGCATAGCCAGCTCACTATAAGAATCCTCTTCCCAAATGTCAAAGGAATTTCGTATCATATTGGCTTCAGGTAGCATCTGGCGCAAACGTCTCCTCGAGAAGCATGGTTATAACTGTCGTCGCTGTACCACTCATTTTGAGGAGAAAAAGGTCGGTCTGCCCGCTGAGGAGCTGGTTTTATACAATGCCGTAGGTAAGGCGCGCCTTGCTGCTAAGCGGTATCCGAATGAGATTATTGTTGGTGCGGATACGATGGGGATCATCGGCTCAACGGTGCTCACGAAACCGCGGAACCGAGCTCACGCCCTGCGTATGCTCAAGAGTCTCTCCGGAAAGAGTCATCGTATCGTTACCGGTATCTGCTTAGTCTCACCCGCGGGGCGTCTGTACAAGGACGTCGTCTCCGCCACGGTGACTTTTAAAAAGCTCTCGATGGAGTCTCTTGGGCGCTATCTCGACTCCGGTCAGTGGCAGGGGAAGGCCGGAAGTTATGCGATCCAGGGGCTGGCCAAGTCCTTTATCGACTCGGTTGAGGGAAGCCACAGTACTATCGTAGGGCTCCCCATTGAAGAGCTGAGCCGAATGATAGCGAAGGTTAACCGCCTTTGACTTCTCACGGTAGACGATGTATGGTATCTTTTACTCACCCTTAATATATTCTGAATTATGGAACGACGAAGCACACTCAGTTGGTTGTTTGGTCTCATTGCCGGAGCACTTCTTGGTTTACTCTTTGCCCCAAGCAAAGGTTACGACCTTCGAAAAAGGATAAAGGCGCAGCGCAAGAAGGGGAAGTTGGGCGTCGCTCCGCTTCAAAGTGATCTTAGGCACGTTGTTGATGATATTACTAAAGTAGCCAAGGAGGTTTACCGCTCTGACTCGGTGGCCGGTGCCGTAAAAAAAGGGAAGAAAACGGTTAAGGATATCTCGACACAGGTTAAGGAGGAGTTTGCCGATGAGGTAGCGCTTATAAAGGAGCTTTACCGTCAGAATGGAGGAGCCAATAAGGTTGTTTTTGATAAAGCCGCTCTGAAAAAGACTCTCAAGAAGAATGTAGAGAAAACCGTGAAGAAGGCCCTCTCAGTGAAGAAACAGGTTAAAAAGGCTGCAATGAAGAAAGCAAAAACTCTCCCTAAGAAAATCAGTAAGGCGACAAAAGCTGCCGTGGCCGTTAAGAAAGAGGCGGGAAAGCGAGCCCCGGCACCCCAGCGAGCTTCCTCCCTCAAGAAAGCCCCCGCACTCAAGACGACTCGCAAACCTGCTTCTCGGAAAGCAGCTGCCCCGACGAAAAAAAGAACGGCAGGTAAGAAGGCGAAGAAAGCTAGCGCTTAGTTTAAAGGGCACGCCCCGCTATAAACTATGCAAAGAGTAGTTTTGCTGCAGCTGCAACTCCGGCTAGGAAGAGAATAGTGGTGAGGCCGCCCACCCAGTGATAAGCGCGCGTGAAGCCCAGGTCGAAGACGATCGTTTTTACCCTATACAGACTGTGGTAGAGGCCGACGACAAAGAGGAGGGCGAAGTAGAGTTTGAACCAGATGAGCGAGATGTTCATCGTCTTTCCCTGTAGAAGCGCCCAGATGTGGACCGGGAGGATAAAGGCGCTCAGCATGGCCGTTCCACTAAAGGTAAACCAGAGGAAGCCTTTGAGTCTGAGGGGTGGTGGAGTCTTATCCATAGAGATAGGTGTAGAGAAGGAAGGAGAGGCCAAGCCAGACGACGAGCGAGAGGGCGAAGAGGGTGAGCTGGACGCTCCGTGAAAGATCGAAGGGGGTAACTTTTGCTGTGACGCGAAGCCAAGTGAGCGTGTGGAAGATGCTCGCGCCCAGGCCGATGTAGCTGATAACGTTGAAGTGAGTGGCGCTTGTGAAGGTGAGGCCCGGATCTGAAACGGCAAAGCCCAGGAAGTAGAGGAGGTAGGCTGCAATCCCCACGCCTGTGAGTTCGCGGACAAAGTAGATCGTCGAGGCGAGGTTGCGGGTCCACCAGAAGGCCGATTGTTTTTCGTAGTAGCTCATAGTGTTATTCTCCTTTTACTGTTCGTTCCGCGAGTCTGAGGGCGCCCATTACTTTCAGGCGCTGGAGTGAGAGGGCGGGGTCGACGCGCTTTGGGCAGGCCGCGCTGCACTCTCCCACAAAGCTGCACTTCCACATGCCCTTTTCCCCACTTATTGAGTCAATGCGGGGACGCTTGCTCTTTTCGCGTGAGTCAGCGGTGTAGCGGTAGGCGAGTGCGCCCGCTGCCGGCCCCATAAAATTCTTGTCGAGACCGTAGACCGGGCAGGCCGAGTAGCAGATCATGCACTTGATGCACTGGCTGGTCTGATCGATCTTCTTGCGCTGCTCGGGGGACTGTAGGTACTCGCCCTCGGTAAGGCCTTTTTCTTTGAGGCGGTCTATGTAGGGCTTGGTGGAGCGCATCTTCTCGAAGGCATCGTCGAGGTTGACCACGAGATCTTTTACGACGGGGAAGTTACGGAGCGGCTCAACCTGGACCGGCTGCTCCACGTCACGCATGTAGGTCTGGCAGGCAAGAACGGGCTTCCCGTTAATGGTCATCGCACAACTCCCGCAAATTCCCATGCGACAAGACCAGCGGAAGGTGAGGGTGCCGTCGTCTGCATCCTTTATCTCCGTCAGCGCATCGAGCACGGTCATGTCGTTGTGAAAGCGGAGCTCGTAGGTCTGGTAGAAGGGAGCCTCGTCTTCGGGGTGGTAGCGTTTTACTAGTACACTCGTGGCTCTGGTTTCCATTTCGTTATGGTTACGGGCTTTTTAGTGAGGTGCATGCCCTCCTGATCTTTGGTGATGTGGGTGTGGTGGAGGAAGTTGGTGTCGTCACGCTCGGGGAAGTCGCTACGGGTGTGTGCTCCGCGTGACTCATCCCGGTCGTGTGCGGCGCGGAGGAGCGCTTCGGCAACGGTGAGCATGTTGTCGAGCTCAAGGCGGGCGATCAGCTCTGTATTGAAGAGGTTTGAGTGGTCGCTCAGCTTAATGTTTCGCGCACGCTTTTTCAGGGCGACAACCTTCTCGACTCCTTCGGCCAGCTCGGTCTTTTCTCGCTCGATGCCGGCGTGAGCCTCCATTATCTGCTGCATCTCATCTCTGACTACGGCGAGCTTCTCCTCACCTGACCTGTTCTTGAGCTCCTCGATACGCCGCTCTTCATCGTGGAGGACGTTCGGGGAGACCTCGGCACGGGGATTTTCCTGAGCAAAAACGGCGGCGGCCTCTCCTGCTGTGCGCCCAAAGACGAGGCACTCGGCCAGTGAGTTTGAGCCGAGGCGGTTGGAGCCGTTGATCGTCACGCAGGCGACCTCGCCGGCGGCATAGAGGCCCGGAACGGTGGTCTCACCATTTATTGTCGTTGCAACTCCGCCCATAAAGTAGTGGAGGACGGGGCGGACGGGGATCGGCTCGTGGACTGGGTCGACGCCCATAAAGTCTATTGAGACCTCACGGACGAGGGGAAGGCGTTCGTCAATCTTCTTCTCGCCAAGGTGGCGAAGGTCCAGGTGGACGTAGTCTCCGTAAGGGCTGGCAATGCCCCGGCCCGCCTTGATCTCACTGGTAATTGCGCGCGAGATAATGTCTCGGGGACCGAGCTCCATCTTTGCGGGCAGGTAGTCTTTCATAAAACGCTCTCCATTTTTGTTGAGCAGGTAGCCTCCTTCTCCACGAGCTCCTTCGGTGATGAGGATGCCCGTTCGTGGGAGGCCCGTTGGGTGGAACTGAACGAACTCCATATCTTTGAGCTCCGCACCCGCCTCATAGGCGAGGGCCATACCGTCACCAGTCTTAATCGCGCCATTTGTTGTGAAGGCGTAGATCTTGCCGGCTCCGCCCGTGGCGAGAATCACCGCACTCGACTCCAGAACATTTAAGGTTCCATCGTGAAGGTTGAGAGCGACGACACCGCGAGCCCGTCCATTTTCCACGATGACTTTTGTGGCGTACCACTCGTCGTAGCGAATGATGTTTGGGTACTTGAGCGTGCGTTCGAAAAGGCTGTGGAGGATGTAGAAGCCGGTCTTGTCTGCGGCATAAACCGTACGCTTCACGGACATTCCACCAAAGGCTCTTACAGCCATCTTCCCGTCCTCTTCACGGCTCCACGGGCAGCCCCAGTGTTCGAGTTGGACGATCTCTTTGGGTGCCTCCTCAACAA
>Ga0210044_10004817_pt1 | contig 18621 bp, 12 predicted proteins | sample CryGey13umfilter_2_FD_183959 | JGI IMG/M metagenome (GOLD analysis project Ga0210044, IMG submission 183959) | Groundwater microbial communities from aquifer in Utah, USA - Crystal Geyser 4/9/14 3 um filter (SPAdes) (version 2) | ecosystem: Environmental > Aquatic > Deep subsurface >... | reverse complement strand
CGAGCGGGTCGCCCCGCTTCGAAAGCTGCCGAAGCCGATGCTCGACGTCCCAGAACCCAGCCTGCCGACCTGCCATGCCCGCCTCGCCCGCCATCCCATCAACAAGATGGAATCACGCCAAAGCGCCCAGGGCCAGAGGTTTCCGGAAGCGTCCAGTTCTTGATGCGCTTGAAGGCGATATAGAAGCGCAGCGTTGTTTCCTGCACATCGTCGCCCAACGCCAGCAGATACGCTCGGAGTGCCTCGTAGCGGTCGCGCATGCCGGGGTCGAGCTCTTCGATCACCGTGCCGATAGTCTTGTAGCGGCCTGAGGAACCCCCTGGCTCAGCGGCGCTGGAAGGCTTAGTGTCGGCTGGCCCGGCTTTCACAGATGTCGCCGCAACGAGATCGAGCATCAGGAGATCGGCGCCGAAGCGGCGATAACGGATCAACTCGATGTTGCGCTGCATCTGCTTGACCGCGTGGTCGTCGTATTTGTTGAAATCACCGGCGATGCAGATCAGGCGCGGCGCGGACCAATCGACCGCCTCAGCTTCCTTCTTGCCGAGCTTTTCCAGCACAAGCCACTGGAAATCCTTGCGATGGTCCATCAGCCAGTCGAGATAGAACAGGCCCTGGTTGATGACGTTCTCGTTCACCGAGCGCTTGTATTCGAGGATCACCGGGCAACCGTTCTCGTCGAGCCCCAGCGTGTCGATCCGCGCGCCATTGCTGGTGGTGAATTCGCTGGCCAGAAAGCGCACGCCAAGCAGCGCTTCGAGGTTCCGCTCGAAAAGGGTCTGCAAGGATTTCTCGATCGTGTCGGTCGTGCCGGAAAGCTCGGAAACGCCGCTCTGGCCGATGCGAAAGAGCTTGATGTCGGACATGGGCGGGCCTCAAGGAACGGGTGATTTTGTCCCTGCGGGGACAACCTTCAATGCGAACAGAAGGCCATCAACAACGTTGAGGGCACCCTGGACCTCATGACTGGTCACGGCGGGCACGCCCCCGTGAGAGAGCTTGTTGAAGAGGATCGACGTGTACATGTCGATCGCGGCGAGCGGCACGTCGTAAGTCCCTTTCGCCTTGGTGGTGCTGAACTCTTTCGCAGCTGTCAGCAAATCGCTGGCTGGCGTTTTGTCCGGAAGCTGCTGATACGCGACCAAAACTTTCTTGGTCTCACAGAACTCCCGCAGGGCCAGTTCGACGGCTATGCGTGCATAGTTGCCAGCGGCGTTGACGTGACCCTGTTTTAGAAAGTTTCGGCCGTCAGAGATCACATCAGCAGCAGCACTGGACGTGGCAAGCGAAACAACCGGCGCTTTCGTCGGATCGTCATCGGAATGGATTTTCGCGTAGTTCCAGAACTTGTCGGCCTTGTGCCGCCGCTGATAGGCACGCGCCATCTCGAACCAGACACGATCATGGGTAAGCAATACGATCTGCCAGTCCTTGAACTGGTCTGCCAGAACGTCAATGACCGGCAGGCGGTTTGATTGATCCAGCCCGATCAGCACGTCATCCAGTACAATCAGCCGCGGGGTGTCAACTTGCAACGGACCCGCGCAGATTTTGCGTCCAGTAAGATAAATCGCAAGCGCCAAAGCAGAAAGGCGAGCTTCGTTCAGAAACAACTGAGGTCGATCAACAGATTGCCCACGGAATTTGAGTTCGACGTCAACCTTGCGCGTTTCAATTCTGTCCTTGGGAGGGATCGTCACCTTGTCTGTGTACGTCAATCCCGGAACAGTAAGTGAGACAATTTCTATGTCTTCCCAACCAAGGCACTTAAGCATGGGGACAATTTCTGGGAGGATCGCTGAAAGAGCGTCGCGCAGACCCTGATTGATTGATGGCAAGAGCTTGCGCACCGCAGGTGCGTCTCTCTTTCCCAGACGCAACCTACCCCGAGCAGCAACGTCGAGTATACGTTGAACTTCGAGCCATAAGTCGAAGAGGCGACGCTGCTTTCCATCATGCAAAACCTCGAAGTCGCGCAATAATACGTTGATGCAGACATCGAATAGATTTACCGGTCCATCGCCGTGGCGATAGTTCGTTTCGAGAAGCGACCGGTAATCGAGAATGGCTTTCCGGTAGGCGGCGTTCTTGACGCGGTCGTCAGCGGCGGGCGCGATATCGACGGGGTGCCGAGCGGTTGTCCATTCGGCAGCGAGCTTGCCGTCGTCGAACTCGACGGTGATCTTCAATCCCGTATTGGGCTGCCCCGAGAAAACATTCTTCAGCCCGAGCAACCGTTCCTTTCGGGCTTGCGGACCACGACGGGCGACGGAGAAAAACTCATCCAGCGCGTGGAACACAGATGACTTGCCCGCGCCGTTCTCGCCGTAGACCAGCAGGTTCTTGCCGTCGAGATGGAAGGTGACGGGTTCCGGGCCGGCGAAGGCCCGGAAGTCGCAGAGGGTGAAGGATTTGATGCGCGGCGGGGTGACGGCGGGAGCGGCGGCAACCAAAGCGGCGGCGGGGACTGCGGCGACCTGCGCGGCAGGAGCTGGGTCGGCGTCGGTCATTCCCGGCCCTCAATGATGCGGACAACGTCGAGGGTGGCGAGGTCGGAGAGCATGGTGCGCAGGCGCGCGCCGGGCACGAGGTGGGTCGCCGCGAAGCTTTCAGCCGCCTTCACCAGCGCCGTGCTTTCGAGGCCTGCGAGTTTGCCGAGCCCCGCCTTCTCCGCCTCGTCGAACAGCGTCAGGCCGCGGGCGTGGAGATCGTCCTTGAAGAAGAGTTCATAGACGAAGCCGTTGAGGAGTTGTTCGAGGCGGTTGTCGGCGCGTTCAAGTTGAAGGCCGACAATAGTATCGATACTTGACCGCTCCGCTTCTGTCGCTCTGTTTGGGATAGGGACTTGCTGCATATAGTCACTGAAAGCCCGCAGATATCCTCCACGAATACGGTTGGAGATCTGGCCATAGAGCCACTCAACCAAACTCGTGTTGAGAAAACCTGTAAGCCATCGTTGATCGGTCGGGATGAAATAGCAGGTGTTTGCGCCATATGCGCCGCTGCGATCCCAAGCGAAGCTTTGGTGCTCGTAGATGTCTGGATAAACAATTTTCGGCTGCTCGAACTCATGCCAATAGGCGATATTGTCCTGAATCTCGAACCACTTGTACGATCCGGCCTTGCGGCCTTCCCACTTGCCATCCCGCGCGCCGTTCCAATCAGACGGCTTCGGCTCCAGCTTGTCGCGATACGCCTCCAGATGCCGCCTGATTGCCGGATAGGCGTCGATGTCGATCCCTCGACGAGTGAAGATCAACCACAAATCCTGCGGCTCGACGCGCCAGCGCTTGATGTCGCGTCCGCGCAGGAAGGGCTTGATGATCTCGGCAGAACTGGCGTGTTCGGCGATCAGCCGGTCCTTGGTTGGCCCGTCGATCACGAAGGCGTGGTTGAAGCCGGTCTTGATGCCGTAATAGAAGCGCCCCTCGACATATTGGCCGAGCGGCATGCCCGCCGCGCGGATGCGCTCTAAAAGCCCACGCCGTGCCTGCGGCTCCAACTGCCAGCCATCCAGGCTTAGCGCCTTCTGCGGCACGTCGAAGCCGATCTCGTCCACCAATTTCGAGAAGCCGGGGATATCCTCCCGGGTGAGGTCCTGCGGCCAGATCATCACACGCAAGGTGTCGTGCTCACCCGGCTGTTGCACCGGCGTTTCGCGCCGCGTGGCGATGATGATGGTGGGATAGGCGATGGCGTCGAACACCTCGGCATCACCGAAATCGACGATGCGGCGCAGCTCCGTCTGGCGGTTCAGCCAGCCGCGCAGATTCAAGCCATATTTGGCGCGATACCATTTATTCGAGGTGATGTAGGCGAAGGCCCCGCCGGGGTTGAGCAGCTCGACGCCGCGCTGGATGAAATAGACGAACAGATCCGCCGTACCGGCATAGGCGCCGAGCGGATTGCCCTTCTTGTCCTTGCCGCCATAGTGCTTTTCCAGCGCGGGCTTCTGATCCTTGATCGCCTCCTGCCGCACGTAGGGCGGATTGCCGATGACCAGATCAAACCGCGAGGACAGGCCGAACATCCATTCGGGATCGAAGAAGGACGCAGCGGCGTTCTGGTCGAACGGGTCCCAGGCCGCCATCAGCTTGGCGTCCGTCTCCGGGAGATCACGATCGGATTTGAGCAGCTCCGCCAGCTCATCGCGCAGGCGGGCGATATCCTCTCGGCGCAGGCGCTTGGTCTTGGCGGTGCGGGCTGAAAAATAGCGCGCGTTCATCGCGCGCAATTCCGCCTCCTTCTCCGCGATTTTGGTGTTGCGGAAAAGGTCGGCTTGGCGCGGGCGCTCGATCGGGATCAGGCTGTTGGCGGCGACAAGCTTGGTCTCAAGGTTCGGCAGCGCCGTGATGTTGGCGTTATCCTGCTCGCGGTCGATCTTCTGGCTCACCACCAGCGAGATGAAGAAGCGCAACTTGGCGATCTGCACCGCAATGGGCTGGATATCGACGCCGAACAGGCACTTATCGATGAGATAGAGCTTGCGGGCGTAATCTGGTTTGTTGGCATCCGAGAAATCGCGGTCGAGCTTGGCGAGCGCGGCTTCCGCCTCTTCAATCTCGGTTTCGCGGCGCGAGGGATCGGGAGTCTGTTTCGCCGCCGCCAGGCGCATTTCCAGGGGCCTGCGATTCTGCGCCTTCCAGCGCGCATTGTCCGGGTCCAGCCGGTGCAGCACATGGATCAGCTTCTGCAACAGTCCCATCGGGAAGGCGCCCGAGCCACAGGCCGGGTCTAGCGCCTTCAGATTGTCGATGCCGGCGATCAGCTGATCGGTCTCGGCATTCGAGAACGGATTGCCCTCCTTGACCTTGAAATCCAAAAGATTGGTGAGACGGAGCCGAAGGTCGCTTGCAGCTTCCGGTGTGCCGTCCAGCTGCCGGTTGGCTGTGAGCTCGAACTCACCTGGCATGACCATGTCAAGCGCCTGCTGACGCGGCTTGCCGAGCGCAGGCGCAGCATGCTTTGTCGCCAGCCGTCGCTCGAAATAGGCGACCAGCGCCTCATCGACCATGTAGTCGACCACCTCTCGCGGTGTGTAGAACGAGCCTGATTTCTTGCGCGCCGTAGTGCGGGTGTCCGCGTTGTAGCTGGCGAGCAGGTTCTCGAACACCTTGCCGAGCAGCTCAGGATCGAGCGCGACCTCTTCCTCGACCGGCGTATTCTCCTCGACCGTGAACTTATAGCGGGAGAAGAGTTCGATCAGACCGTCGGCCTCATAGGTCTTGCCCTTGGTGTCATATTCCTCGTTGAGATCGACCTTCTCCTTAGTGGCGAAGAAAATCTTGTTCGGTACTTTGAGCGGGTTGTCTGGCCGCTCGGAAAAGGCATCGATGCGGATGACATCGCGCGAGCCTTCCTTGACGAGCCGCTTCTTCAGGTCCGGATTGCGTTCCAGATCGCGGGCGGAAACCTCGCGATCCAGGCATTCAAACAGGCCGCCGTTGAGGAATGGAACCTGTTTGAACAGACTGAGGGCTTTGTCGGGATCACAGAAGGCGTCGCGAAACCGATAGACCGTATGGATCAAATACTGCCCGTCCAGCCCGCCGCCGCTGCTCTTGGTGCGCCATTTGCGATCCTCCGACATCTCGGTGTTGAGCGTGGCAAAGAACAGGTTCTGCAGAACGGCCTTGTAATAGGTGCTGCTGTCGCGATGGGTCGCGGGCTCCTCGGTCAGGAGGGCCTTGAGTTGGACCGGATCAAACAACGCCTCGGGCACGAGGCGTTTTTCCTTGATGAACCAGACGAAGATCAGCCGGGTGAGCAGCCGGATGACTGCGATCTGGTTCTGCGCCTCGAAGGCTTCCCTCTTCGCCTTATCGGTGGTCTCGTTCTCCCGCGCCCGCACGGCAGCCGGGAACTCGACAGTCTTTGTGGACCAGAAGAACCAGTTGGCCAGCTCGCGATAGAAGCGCGTGTTCAGCGTCTGCGCTGAAAGCGCCTCGATCCAGCCGTCGTAGAGATCGCGGAAGTTGGTGGGCGTGCCCTTGCCTCGTACCTTCACGGCGGACAGAGCGATGTCGCAGATTATATCGACATGCGCGCGGTGCGGCGATCCGAGATCGATGTCCTTGACGATCGAGATGCGCTTCTCGACCACATCGCGCAAGCCGTCCTTCTTGTTCAGGCGACGGTCGATGATGGCGAGCGAAGCCAAGCCGCCATGCTTGAACAAGATGACGGCCGGCATAGGAAAGAGCCGGTTAATCTCGCGCGTAATGCCGGCAAGCGCGCCGCGGCTCCACTCTTCATCTGCCAGTTCAATGGTGAGTAATATGAACGACTCTATGATCGATTTGCGATAATCCTGTTGGCCCGCGAACATGTCAGGCGTACCTTGCGCCAGGATCGGGAGTTCATCGTTGGTGAGCTGAAAGAGAAAATCGACGCGTTGCCATTTGTCGATCTGCGCTTCGCGTTTGGTCGCCAGCTTCCCATCGCGGTCCGCGAAGCTGAGGAATGACGCAGGTGAGCCATCAAGATCGACCGTCTTGCGGCTGGCATAGCCGAGCGCGCCGAAAAGTGCGGTCGCGGCCATCTTCGTGTTCTGCTTGGCCAGCGCCTTCAGCGCGGCTTCAACCCTCAACCGAACTTCACTCACTTCCGGTTTCCTCGGGCTTCATGATGACCAGCCACGTCACGAGATCGAAATCGGTCACCGTCTTTGGAAGCTTGGTATCGTCGACCAGCTTGCCACCACGGCCGGCAAAGAGGTTGCCGAGGTTCTTCTTGCCCGACTGAGAGGCTATTGCGCTGATCGCGGAGTCCAGAAGCGCGCTGTAGCGCTGCATGTCCTTGCCATCGTTGGTCTGTGCGTCGAACAATTCGCACAGCTTAGCATAAGGTTTGGTCTTGCCCTGACAAAGCGCACGGAAGATTTCGAGCACCTGTTTGGGCGCCGTGAAATTGTAGCGCACCTCTCCCGTTGCGCGGACATAGACAAGGAAATAAGGCTGCAACGGATTGACTGCTTCGGCGCCTGTCGAGGGCACACGCTGCATGAGGCAGTAGATCGTTCCCGGCTGGATTGCTACGTTTTCGGCATGGGGCGGCACGACCGCATAGAGCCCAAGCGGCGCGTCTTCCAAACGCTCACGGTTCGCCTCGATGAAGCCCAGCAACTCGGCGCGGAAATCGTCGAGCGTGAACTCGTTGAGCGCGACCGTTTCGTTGAAGTCCTCGAGATCGAGTACCTCATCCTTCAGCCGCAGCAATTGCTTGTCACGATATCGCAGATCGTTCTGGACGAGCTCCTCGATATCCTTGGCGTTTAGTACATTGTCCTCGTTGGTCGCAGCGATATCGACGAGCGCCATGCGCGCCTCGACCCGGTTTTTCAGGTTGATGTATTTGTTGAGGTCGGGTGTCGGCCAGAAGTTCACGAGCTGGATTTCTTGATTGAGGCTGCCGATACGATCGATGCGCCCGAAGCGCTGGATGATCCGAACCGGGTTCCAGTGAATGTCGTAGTTGATCAGATAGTCGCAATCCTGAAGGTTTTGGCCCTCGGAGATGCAGTCGGTCGCTATCATGATGTCGATTTCACCATCTTGCGGCATCGACTTAAGTTTCACGCGCTGCTTGGCTCGTGGAGAGAAGTTCGTGAGGATCTGGGAAAACTCCGCCTTGCCGAAGGTCGTCCGATTCGGTTTGGAGCCCCCGGAAACGAGCGCAATGTGTAGACCCAATGTCTTTCGTGCCCACGTCTCCAATGAGTCGTAAAGATAAGCCGCTGTATCAGCAAACGCGCAGAACACAATCACCTTACGGTTTTCCTCACCCAGACTGTTACGATCCGGGTGACGAACTTTCTGCTCGATCAGTTGCTTGAGCTTTGCCAGCTTGGCGTCGCGTTTTGCATCGACCGCCTGGGCGGCGTCAGAAAGCAGCGATAGTTGTTGTTTATCAGTAGCGAGATCCTTCATCCACCCATCGACATCGAGGTGAGACATTTCGAACTTGAGCTTAGAGCCCACTTGAAACGCCTGAGTGAGATCGTCGTCATCGTCATCTTGAGCGGCAAACAGATCAGGCTGAAGTGCATCTTCTGCGGCCTTCACATGGCTTTTGTATTGGCGCAGCCTCTCTTCGAGCGCCTCGATCTTTGAGACGGTTCTTTCCATCGTGATGGCAAAAGCGTGGACGGAGCTTTCCAGTCGCTTCAGGAAGTTGACCTTAATCATGCCAATCAGGAACTTTTCACGATTGGCTTGCGAGAAGTTTGCAATCTTGCGCTCTTCATATTGTGCAGCATAGACCGGCAGCACGTAGCGCGAGGGATTGAACAGCGACAGCTCGTATTTGGAGATCTCATCGTTCAGCCGGTCATAAGACAGGAACCGGCCCTTCAGATCTATGTCTGAGAATATCGATGCCGGCTTCCTCCGCTTGGGAAAGTGCCCAATTCTTTCGAGCGAGGCGCGATAGTACTTCTTGATGTGGTTCCGGGAGCGTGCAATCGTTAACTCGTCGAGAAGCGTGAAAAACGAAGCGGGAAGCCGATCCATGAGATCGCGGGCGTCGCGCTCCCCACTGCGTCGTGCCCACTCGATGAACGTCTTTTGTGCCGTCGCCAGCGTATCTTTGACGCTGTTGATTGACAAATCGGGCGCGAAGGCGGCATCGCGACCTTCGGTGACAAAATAGATTTGGTTACGCAGATCACGGAGGTCGTTATTGACTGGCGTCGCTGAGAGTAAGAGGATCTTGGTCTTCACTCCCTTCTTGATTACATCGTCCATCAGCCGCTCATAGCGGCTCTTGCGGACAATGTTTCCGTCATCGTCGCGCTTGCCCTTGGTGTTGTTCCTGAAATTGTGCGACTCATCGATCACGATCAGATCAAAATTGCTCCAGTTGATCGTCGCCAAATCGACACCGTCAACCCGACCCGTTTCGCGAGATAGATCGGTGTGTGATAGAACGGTATAGCTAAAGCGATCTCTCAGAAATGGATTGAGGTCGCTATTGTTTTGAGCAAGAAATACAGTCCAATTATCCCGCAACTTTTTTGGGCAGAGAACCAGAACACGGTGATTGCGTAGTTCAAAATATTTTATCACAGCGAGTGCTGAGTAGGTTTTTCCTAAGCCAACGCTATCCGCGAGAATACATCCGTTGTGGGCATTGATCTTGTGAATCGCCCCCTTCACGCCATCCTTCTGAAAATCGAACAGCGCTTTCCAGACATCAGTGTCGACAATTGCCGTTTGCTCGAATAGGGCCGCATCGGCATCTTGACCCGAAATGAAGCGTTCAAAGACGTGGTAGAGAGTTTTGAAATATATGAATTCAGGCGGGTGATTAATGTAAAGCTGCTCAAGATAGCGCAGCACCTCGCCCTTGACGTCCGACACGAGCCTCTTGTTTTCCCAAATTGCGTCAAACCATGATTTTAGATCGGATCGATCACGATCGCCGTCGACAATTAGATTGAGTTCTATATTTGGCGTGCTCGATATGCCCAGACCACGACACGTGAAATTTGAACTCCCGACTATCGCATGCTCGCGTCTGCCGTCATCGATGTGATACATTTTGCCATGTACAAAATTTGCATCTTGCACTGATCGGACATCGACTTTTTCGGTCAGCCACCGGGCGCAATCAGAGGCAATCTGTTTCTGCTGTAGACGGTTACTTAGCTCTAAGCCGTCATCTTCGATTGTAAATCGCTTTCGCTCCATCTTTTCTGGGTCCAGTGACTCGATGAAACGTGGCTCGCCGAACAAGAAGCGAACCCGCCCAACAGGATCAAGTTTTTCGCGGAGTGCTTGATAGGCGTGAATGGTAAAATATGCTGAAACTACGGACAGTTCGCTGCCGGCGGAGACTTTCTCTTTGAGAAAATCAGCGACGCTTCCTCGGGAGTGGTTGTCTCGAATTCCCGTTGTTATTGGTTGTGGTTCTTTGATCATTGTGACGAACAATCCAATTGTGATCGCAGATGAGGGTGGTGTTGACGTGGCCGGCGATGAAGCGTTGCGATGTTGGCGAGGTTGTCGTTGTGTGGCCGTATGCGACGCTGCGCATAATGGAGCACGGTGGGTCGCGCGGGCAGGGCTCGGTTGCCTCGCGAAAGGCGACATATCGCCCCCGGTCCCCGAAGCCGTGACCGGCTGGAACCGGGAGTGGGCGTTCGGGTGCGATTGGCGGTATCGCAATGGGTTCATATCCAAAATGGTCGGGCGCCAGCGTCGTTGCAGATGAGTTTCATCTGCGGGCTCTGCGCCCATCGCACCGAAATCTGCATCCTTGGTGGGCGGTTGTTTAGCTGAGCTACACATCTCTTTCAATTTTCACAAAGGAAATCGCGGTCTGATTCGGATACCAATCCTTCCAACGGGCACCGACCCTTAGGGAGGACACCATGACGACGCTTGATCGCCCCCGGGCGATAGCAAACGTATCCTTGGCGCAACGCGCCTGGAACATCCGGCGCAAGGCGCTGCTGATGGGCGAGGTACAGGGGCAGGGCTACATCGGGCAGGCGCTCGGCGTCGCCGATGTTCTGGCGACCGCCTATTTCCACGCTCTCGACTACCGGGCGGAGGACCCGGAATGGGAGGGGCGCGACCGCTTCCTTCTCTCGATCGGCCACTACGCCATCGCGCTCTACGCGGTGCTGATGGAGGCCGGGATCCTGCCCGAGGAGGAGCTTGAGACCTACGGCATGGATGACAGCCGCATGCCGATGTCGGGCATGGCGTCCTACACCCCCGGCATGGAGATCACCGGCGGCTCGCTCGGCCACGGGCTCGGCGTGGCGGTCGGCATGGCGCTGGGGCTGAAGCGCAAGAAGAACCCCGCCTTCGTCTACAATCTGATGTCGGACGGCGAACTGGGCGAGGGCTCGACCTGGGAGGCCGCGATGGGCGCCGCTCACCATCGGCTCGACAACCTGATCTGCCTCGTGGACTTCAACAATCAGCAGGCCGACGGCCCCTCGACACAGATGCTCAGCGCCGAGCCGCTGAAGGAGAAATGGGAGGCGTTCGGCTGGCATTGCCAGCGGGTCGACGGCAACGACCTGCCTGCGGTGGTCGCCGCCTTCGACGCGGCCCGCGCGGTGACCGAGGCCAAGCCCCGCGTGATCGTGTTCGACACCACCATGTGCAAGGGCGTGCCGTTCCTTGAGGCGCGCGAGATCACCCACTTCGTCCGCGTCGAGGCCGACGAATGGGGCAAGGCGCTTGCGGTTCTGGAAGAAGGACGCCCGGCATGACCCTCGCATCGATGGCCCGCAAGCACGAGCCGCGCACCGTCCAGCGCGGCGCGGACGGGCAGCCCGCCCGCACCACCGCCATGATCGCCTCGCTGGCCGCCGAAGGCTACGAGACCGTCAGCGCCCCCTTCGGCCACGCCCTGGTCGCGGCGGCGAAGAAGGACGACCGCATCGTCGGTCTCAGCGCCGATCTGGCGAAATACACCGACCTGCACATCTTCGCGCAGGCCATGCCGGACCGTTTCCACCAGATGGGTATGGCCGAGCAGCTGCTGGTCTCGGCCGCCGCGGGTCTGGCGCGCGAGGGCTTCATGCCCTTCGCCACCACCTACGCCGTCTTCGCGTCCCGCCGGGCCTACGATTTCATCGCGATGCAGGTGGCGGAAGAGAACCTGCCCGTCCGCATCGTCTGCGCCCTGCCGGGCCTGACCACCGGCTACGGCCCCAGCCACCAGGCGACCGAGGATCTCGCGATCTTCCGCGGCCTGCCGAACATGACCATCATCGACCCCTGCTGCGCCGACGACGTGGAGGGCATGGTGGCGGCGATGGTCGCCCATGACGGCCCGGTCTACGCCCGGCTGCCGCGGGGCCGCGTTCCGAAGGTGCTGACGCGGCACAAACCGGACTACCGCTTCCAGCTCGGCCGCGCGCAGCTGATCCGCGACGGGCGCGACGCGCTGGTGATCTCGACCGGCTTCATGACCATGCGGGCGCTCGACGCGGCCGAGGCGCTGGCCAGGGACGGGGTCGATGCGGGCGTGCTGCACGTGCCCACCATCAAGCCGCTGGACGTCGAGACCATCGTGGCGGAGGCCCGTCGCGGCGGGCGGCTGGTGGTGACGGCGGAGAACCACACCGTCGTCGGCGGCCTTGGCGAGGCCGTGGCGGGCGCGCTGCTGACCCGCGGCGTCACGCCCACCTTCCGCATGATCGGCCTGCCCGACGCGTTCCTCGAGGCCGGCGCGCTGCCGACGCTGCACGAGATGTACGGACTGACGGTCGAGAAGATCGCCGAACAGATCAAGGGCTGGCTCTAGCACCAGCCCGCCGCCCACAACAACCACAGAAAACCGAAGGGAGGAAGGCATGGGCCTTCTCGATGACACCTGCGCCGTGATCACCGGCGCCGCCTCGGCGCGCGGGCTCGGCAAGGCGACCGCGCGCCTGTTCGCCGAGCATGGCGCGACGATCGCGATTCTCGACCTCGACCTCGCCGCGGCCGAAGCCGCCGCGGCCGATTTGGGCCCCGATCATGTGGGGCTCGCCTGCGACGTGACCGACCTCGACGCCTGCAAGTCCGCGGTCGCCGCGCTGAACGCCCGCTGGGGCCGCATCGACGTTCTGGTCAACAACGCGGGCATCACCCAGCCGCTGAAGATCATGGACATCGCGCCGAAGAACTACGACGCGGTTCTGGACGTCAACCTGCGTGGCACCCTCTACATGAGCCAGGCGGTGATCCCCGGCATGCGCGCGCGCCGCTCGGGCAGCATCGTGAACATATCCTCGGTGTCGGCGCAGCGCGGCGGCGGCATCTTCGGCGGCCCGCACTATTCCGCCGCCAAGGCAGGCGTGCTGGGGCTGACCAAGGCCATGGCGCGCGAGCTTGCGCCCGACGGCGTGCGTGTCAACGCGGTCTGCCCCGGCTTCATCGCCACCGACATCACCGCCGGCAAGCTGACGGCCGAGATGCACGCGCAGGTGCTGGCGGGGATCCCGATGGGTCGCGCGGGCGAGGCGGTCGATGTGGCGGGCTGCGCCCTGTTCCTCGCCTCAAGCCTCTCGGCCTACTGCACCGGCACCGAAGTCGACGTGAACGGCGGGTCGCTGATCCACTGACGACGGCTGCAAACTTAAAAGAAACCAACGGAGGAAACACCATGAAATCGTCGCTGATCACCCTGATCGTCGCCGGCGCGCTTGCGGCTTCGGCCGCGTCCGCCGAGACCGTCATCTTCGCCCACGGCGCCAACGCCGGGAACCCGCGCTTCGTCGCCGCGGAGAAATGGGCCGAGCTGTTCGCCGCCTGCACCGGAGGCGCGCACACGGTCAACGTCGCGCCGTCGGCCACCATGGGCGACGACGTCGAGCTGCTGACCTCGGCCTCGGCCGGCGTGATCCAGATCACCGCCAACAGCCAGGGCGCCATGTCCCAGATCGTCCCCGAGATCGGGCTGCTGGGCCTGCCGTTCCTGTTCGCCGACCTGCCCGCCGCCTGGGCGGTGCTCGACGGCGAAGTAGGCGAGATGCTCGACGCCCGCGCCCAGAACGCCGGGCTGAAGGTGCTGGGCTTCTGGGACAACGGCATCCGCCATGTCAGCCATACCAAAAAGGCCGTGCCGACCCCGGCCGACGTGGCGGGCATGAAGATCCGCACGCCCCCCGACAATATGACCGTCGCCATCTTCCAGGCCCTCGGCGCGTCGCCCGCGCCGCTGGCGTTCTCCGAACTGCCCACCGCCCTGCAATCGGGCGTCTTCGACGGGCAGGAGAACCCGCTGACCAACATCTACTCGTCCAAGATCCACGAGATCACGCCGTTCATCACCCTGACCGGCCACAAGTATGAGTCCACGCCCGTGGTCGCCGGCCTCGGTTGGTGGTCGGGCCTCGACGCGGCGACGCAAGCCTGCGCCCTGTCCGCCACGGCCGAGGCGGGCGAGATGCAGCGCGCGCTGTCGCTTGAGGCCGAGACCTCCCTGCGCCCGACGATGGAGGCCGAGGGCGCCACCTTCACCGAGACCGACCGCGCCGCCTTCGTCGCTGCGACCGCATCGGTCTACGACGCCTATGCCCGGGATTTCCCCGAGCTGGTCGGCGCGCTGCGCGAAGCCGCAGGTCAGTAATGGGACAGGGGGATCGTGAAGCCCTGCGTCGCGACGCGAGGGGGGCCCGGTCCCCCTTCCTTCGCCTCGCCGACGGGGCCGTCGGCCTGCTCGACTGGAGCGGCCGCCTCATCGCCGTCAGCAGCCTGGCCGTGCTGTTCGTCACGCTGCTGCTCAACGTGGTGCTGCGCTACGCCTTCGGCTCCGGCATCGCCTGGGCCTATGAGATCCACGCGCTGCTGCTGCCCTGGATGGTGGCGGGCGGGGTCGTGATCGCCGCCGCGCGCGGCCGCAACATCACCGTCACGCTGTTGCCGGACATGGCGGGCGCCGTGACAGCGAAACTGCTCGCCGTCACGGCGCAGATCGCGGTCGTCGCCATCTGCGTCGGCGTCCTGCAGTCGAGCCAGCCGATCCTGCGCGCCTCTCAGTTTCAGACGCTGTCGACGCTGGGGATCAAGCAGGTCTGGGGCTACGCGAGCCTTGTCTACGCCTTTGGCGGCATGGGCCTCATCGCCGCCCTGACCGTGCTGCGCCTGATCGGGGGTGCCGACGCGGGCCCGCGCGATCCCGCCAGCGCCAGCCTGAGTTGAGGGGGGACACGCCATGACCGCTCCATTGATCTGGGTGTTCCTGTTGCTGATGGCCCTCGCCGTTCCCGTGGGCTTCGCCATGCTGGGCGGCGTCGCCGCCGCCCTGCTGATCGACGGCAAGCCCCTCGCTGTCATCGCGCAGCGCCTCTACACGCCGACGCAGAGCTTCCCGATGCTGGCGATCCCGTTCTTCATCCTGGCGGGCAGCCTGATGATGTCGGGGCGCTTTGGGGTCTATCTCGTCAACATCGCCCGCCTGCTGGTCGGCCATTTCAAGGGCGGGCTGGGACAGGTGTCGATCATCGGTTCGGTGATGTTCGGCGGCGTGTCGGGCTCGGCGGTCGCCGACGCCACCGCGCTCGGCAACGCGCTGATCCCGGTGCAGAAGGAGCAGGGCTACCCTGCCGGCTTCGCCGCGGCGATCAACTCGGCGTCCTCGACCATCTCCGTCTTGATCCCGCCGTCGATCCCGCTGATCCTCTACGGCCTCGTCGCCAACGTCTCGATCGTCGACCTGTTCGTGGCGGGCATCCTGCCGGGCGTGATGCTGGGCCTCGGCATGTTCGCCGCAGTCTGGTGGGTGGCGCGGCGGCAGGACCTGCCGCGCTCGCCGCTGCCGGGGGGCTTTCGCGCCTTCCGCGGCCAGATCCTCACGGCCCTGCCGGCGCTGCTGATGCCGGTGTTCGTCATCGGCACGCTGCGCTTCGGCGTCGCCACGCCCACCGAAGTCAGCGTGATGGCCGTGGCCTATGCGCTGATCGTCAGCGGCCTCGTCTACCGCGACCTCTCGTTGCGCACGATGTGGGAGGCGGCGGTCGAGACGGCGCTGATGACCGGCGCGGTGATGCTGATCATCATGGCGTCCTCAACCATCCAGTGGGTGCTGACCGCCGAGCAGACCCCACAGGCGCTGACCGCCTTCATGATCGGCACGTTCTCGGAGCCGTGGATGATCATCCTCGCGCTCAATGTCGTGATGCTGGTGATCGGCGCCTTCCTCGACTTGCCCGCCGCAGTGCTGCTGCTGGGGCCGCTGTTTGTGGCGATCGGTCAGGCGATCGGGATGGACCCGGTGCAGTTGGGGCTGATGATGGTGGTGAACCTGTCGATCGGCCTCTACACGCCGCCGGTCGGCACGACGCTGTTCATCTCGGCCGCCATCGCGCAGGTCGGCGTGGGACAGGTGGTGCGGGCGTTGCTGCCCTTCTACCTCGTGGCCATCGCCGCGCTGCTGCTGATCTCGTTCGTCCCGGCGCTGACGATCTACTGAGCCGCGCCGTGGATCAGTTCCGGCCCGGAACCGGGCCGGAACGAGCATCCCAGCGCAGTCAGGCGCCCCCGCGCCTCGGCTTCGTGCTCGCGGCAGGCGGCCTCCAGCCAGGCGGCGAAGCGGGCGACGATGCGCCGGTTGAAGTGTCGGGGCGGGCAGACCAGCCAGTAGCCCTGGAAGTCGATCACCGGAAAGGCGGGCGCGAAGGGGACAAGCTCGCCGCGCATCAGTTCGGGCAGGCACAGCGTCAGGCTGTCGAGCGCAAGCCCCCCGCCCTGCTTGGCCATCTCGATCGACATCGAGGATCGGTCGAAGCGGAACGGATAGCTGAGATCGGGCAGCACGATCCGGTTCGAGGCCAACCACAGATCCCAGCGATACAGCATCTTCACGCTGTCGATCAGCCGCGCGGCGGCAAGCTGCGCCACGGAATCGACCGACACGGCCCGCAGCTTCGCCAGATAGTCCGGGCTGCACAGCGGCAGCACCAGATCGTTCATCATCGGCAGGACCGTCAGCCCGGTCCACCCGCCGAGGCCATAGCGCACGTCGAGATCCACCGCCTCGGTCTCGAAAGCCGTGAAGTCGGGGGTGGCGTCGATGCGGATGTTCCAGTCGGGGTTGTCGGCCGCGAAGCCCGCGATGCGGGGGCCAAGCCAGCGCACGCCGAAGCTTGGGCTGACGCGGATGGTCAGGCTACGCATTTCGCGCTGGCGGGCGATGGCGTTGCGCGCGTTGCGCATGGCGCCGAAAGCCTGCGTCGTGGTCTGAAAGAGCCGATCGCCGTCCAGCGTCAGCACCAGCCGCCGCTTCTCGCGCCTGAACAGCCGCACGCCGAGCTGGCCTTCCAGCAGCCGGATCTGCTGGCTGACGGCGGAGGGCGAGACGCCGAGTTCTTCGGCGGCCCTCGTGACGCCGCCAAGCCGCGCGACGGCCTCGAAATGCTCGGTGGCCTTCAGGTTGATGTCCTTCATCGCGCGAGCGTACCCCGGCCCGCATCGCTGGAACAGCAGCGTCGGCCACCCGTCCCGCCCGATCGACTGGCGGCTTGTCGCCTGCGGCTCTCCATGGGGCGACCGGCGGCTTTCGGGAGATATCGGCCACTGAATGTCAGAAGCCAGAGACTTCCCTGACAGGGCGGGCCAGCGCGCGGCCCTCGAGAAGGTTCTTGTTCTTTTCTCGAGGCAACGGGCCAATCACAGGCCGCAGCGCCGTTGACTGCGGCTCCCGGGCCTGGAAACCTGGTCGCCGTCCGATGCCGCTCGCGAGTCCATCGCCATGCGCAACGATCCAGACGCCAGACTGAGGGCTTCTGCCTTCGCTAGGCTCGACAGCCTGCGCGCGATCCATGGCGATGTGCTTGCCGATCGCATGATCAGCGCTCCCTGGACCGTCGACGGGGCAGAGATGTTCTTCAAGACCCGGGCGCGCGGGATCTTCAAGCCCAAGGCGATGTCGACAGTGCTCAGCATCACGACAGTGATGCCGAGAGCGGGGCGCGAGACCCGCTACGCCGACCAGCCCGGCCCGGCTGCCGCCGAGGCCGAGTCGCAGGTCTTCACGGAAGCCGCCACGCCCTTCCGCTACAGCTTCATGGGCGACGACCCGGAGGCAGGGCCGAACCTCCTCATGCGGGAGGCCATGGCGCTGCAGGTACCGCTCATATGGTTCTGGGCCGTGGCGCCGTCTGTCTACCGACCAATCGCGCCGGTCTTCGTGATCGACTGGGACCGTCATGCGCGCGAAGTCGCCCTCGCCCCTGCCCTTGAGGAACGGGCCGGCGCGCCTCTCCCCGAACCCGACCTGCGCGCATATGCGATCCGCCAGTCCAAGCAGCGCCAGCACCAGGCCCTCTTTCGCGCACGCGTCGTCTCGGCTTATCGCGGCCGCTGCGCGCTTTCGGGACTTCCGGTGTCGTCGTTGGTCGACGCCGCGCACATCGTGGAGGACAGAGACGAGCGGCTGGGCCAGCCAGTCGTCTCGAACGGTCTCTGTCTTTCGAAGCTTCATCACGCCGCTTTCGACGCGCATCTTATCGGCATCGACACCGACCGGCGCGTGCATATCGCTGAGCGTCTCATTCTCCAGCGCGATGGGCCGATGCTCGAGGCGATCAAGTCGCTGCACGGTCGGCGGCTGGAGCTGCCAAGGCTGCCAGAAAACCATCCCGATCCCGCGCGGCTCAAGGTGCGTTTCGCGCAATTCATTGCGGCAGCCGGATGACGCGCGGCGAGGAAATGCCGCGCGAGCAGCTTCGTTCTTCGGGAGCGACCGGGCAGTCCCCATCGGCAGCGGCATTGAGTGTGCTCCCGGGCAACGGGCCGGGCGCGCCATGCGGAACACGGCCCCATAAGTCGTTATCGGGAAGTAGGCCGGAAAACGCAGGTTTTCTTGCCCTGACTTACTGCGCGTTCTCGCCAGCCGCCTCCAGCGCCCGATAGACCGTCATCCGCGACACGCCCAGGTCGCGGGCGATCTGCGCCTTGGAGGTTCCCTCGGCGGCGCGCCTGCGGATCTCGGCGTCGTCGATGCGCTTCTGGCGTCCCTTGTAGACGCCCTTGCCCTTCGCGGCGTCAATCCCCGCGCGCTGCCGGTCGCGGATGAATGTCAGCTCCATGTCGGCGACCATGCCGAGCACGGTGATGACCATCCGGCCCATGGCGCCGGCGGTCGTCACCTCCGGCTCAAGCACGCGCAGCGACG
>Ga0210044_10004815_pt1 | contig 18622 bp, 16 predicted proteins | sample CryGey13umfilter_2_FD_183959 | JGI IMG/M metagenome (GOLD analysis project Ga0210044, IMG submission 183959) | Groundwater microbial communities from aquifer in Utah, USA - Crystal Geyser 4/9/14 3 um filter (SPAdes) (version 2) | ecosystem: Environmental > Aquatic > Deep subsurface >... | reverse complement strand
GACCACCGATTCCGATACACGGCAAAAAAGTGGACGATTTAAATCAGAACCGGTGGACGATTTGGCTCGGAACGAGTGGACGATTTATTTCGGAATCGGTGGTCGATTAGCGTCGGAATACACAACCAAGGACCATCCGCGAAATACCCGATTCTCATTGAATCACCTCATCCGCTTTAAAGTCTCTTTCCGCAATCCTGTCAAGCCATTGCCAGTAATAAAGCGGTGACACCCCGCTACCGGGGCGTTTTACGGTTAGATTTACCTCAGTAAAAGGTTCGCCCTTCCTAATGTCTCGTGCGGCAACAAGGCTCTTTCTTGCTATGGTTTTATTCTTCATTTCTGAGGGCGCCGGTAGTTTTAGCGAATTACCTAAAGCCGACTCAACTTGACGTATCGACTCTACCATCTCCTTCAGCTCTTTTGGCTCCAAGGAAGCTTTATGGTCCGGACCCGGAAGGCTTTTATCGAGTGTAAAATGCTTTTCGATAACGACCGCGCCCAACGCCGCAGCAGCTATGGGGATTGCGAGTCCCGATGTGTGATCAGACAACCCGATCTTTAGACCGAACGCAGTAGCTAGAGTATCCATTGCTCGGAGGTTGACGTCTCCGAAGGGTGCGGGGTATTCAGTCGTGCAGTGCAGCAGCGTAACCTTTTGTCGTAATAAGCTGTAGCCTGTGTTGGAAGCATACGCCTCCTGGAAAGCATCTAACGATGGCTTCCCGTCTTGCTGCATATATCCAAAGGCCAATATACCTAATGCCATCTCAACTTCCCCGAGAGTACTCATCCCCGTGGAAAGAATAATTGGTGTACCTGTCTTTGCCGCTTCCAGTAAGAGTAAGCCATTTGTAATCTCACCAGAAGGAAGCTTTATATAGGGAAGGTTGAACTTGCTTGAAAGTAGGTTAAGGCTCTCAATATCAAATGGTGTCGAAAGAAATTGAATCCCTCGCATTTGACAGTACTCAATAAGGACCTCATGTGCCTCCTCGCTCAGTTCAAGTTTCTTAATCATTTCAAACTGCGATTCTATATTATCGGTTGTCTTGAGCTGATATTCTGCCTTTGGTGCAATCCGGCTGACCAGTCGATCTGCTTTGAATGTTTGGAACTTAACGGCATCCGCACCGGCTGCAGCAGCCGCATTAATTAGCTCTCTTGCCATACTAAGAGAGCCGTTATGGTTAACTCCCGCCTCCGCAATGATGTAGACCCTGGTCACGTCAATCACTCTAAACACCAACCTCAAAGAAATGCTTCTTTAAAAGAATGCTAAAATCGGGAACTTGTTTTAGTTCATTTAGAATCTTCGCAGAACTATCGCCCTCTCCAAAGGGATTAACAACTGTCGAGCAATCCTTCTCAAACGCTTCAAGAATTGCCCTTTTAATCTCACCGGCAACGGAACGGCAGTTTATTACTGATGCAGCCTGCAGGCGGCCTTTTTGCCTATCACCTATATTAACGGTAGGTTTTTTAAAGGAGGGAACCTCGTAAAGCCCGCTCGATGAGTTTCCTACCACCGCATCCACATGCGAGATTGTACTTAAATAACGGAGCTGACCGAGTGATGTATATGCCTCGGCATGAGAGCGACGTGCGACGTACTCATCGATCATGCGAATCAAGACCCGTCCATCGGTATCCGCGTTGGACTTAGTAAAGATTAGACCAACATCAGGGCCAATGCTATCCAAAGCTTCTAAGAGTTCCTGGAATTGCTCGGCTGCAGGCTGGGTATCAAGCGTCACGGGATGAAAAGTAATCAGCAAGTTTCTCTCCCTAAGTTTGAAATCCAGCGACTCTTCTAACTGCCTCCTGCCAAGCAACTTAAGGCGCTTAATATGGTCAAGCCCTGGGTGTCCTACGTTAAAAACGTGCTCTGGGTTTTCGCCCAACTGACGCACTCTACACGCAGATGCCTCGTTTGTGGCGAAATGGAGATGGGACATTTTCGTAATACTATGGCGGATTGCTTCATCAAATGCGCCTTCGGTGGTATCCCCACCTGCAACATGAGCTATAGGAATACGGGCAATAAGCGCCGCTTGCGCAACCGCCAGAATTTCATAGCGGTCCCCCAGTAAAACTAGAATCTCTGGCTTAAGCCGGTCGAGCGCATCGGCAAAGCCAATTACCCCAAGACCAATCGATTTCGTAATCCCGACAGGTGTATCGCTTGATAAAAGCATCTCTACTTTTTCGTCGATTACGAAACCGTCTTCCTCGATTACTTTATACGTAAGGCCAAATTCCGGCGATAGGTGCATACCTGTTACGATAATTTGAAGTTCAAGATCAGGGTTGTCCTGTATCCCTTTCATAAGCCAGTAAAGCAATCCATATTCGGCTCGCGTGCCGGTAACGACACAAACCTTGCGTTTAATCACATCACTCACCCATGGCCACACTACTTGGAATGTTCACTATGCGGCGCTCCAAACTTTCCGCAACAGATACATCCATTCTTGGACATGATGAATACATCGGCAACTTGTGCATCAAAGTCCATGCCGGTCGGGTCATCACACCCTGGCTATTGGTGGCCTCCAGTAGCGCATCACGCTCGGCGGCATTATCCTCATCTAAGAGCAACACGTTTAGCCAGTAATTGCTCACGGCAAAATCGGGCTCTGTAAAAAAGCTGATTCCGTTAACCGCCTTAAATGCCTCTTTATAGCGCTGTGCCAGCGTCCGTTTTTTCTCTAAAAAGACAGGTAGTTGCTCAAGCTGGGCACAGCCTAACGCCGCATTAATATTAGGTAAGCGATAGTTGTAACCGATCATATCGTGGTTGAATTCCCACCTATGAGGCATCTTGGCGGTAGTTGTGACGTGCTTTGCCAGCTTTGCCAGCGATTCGTCATTGGTTAGGATAGCGCCGCCCCCACCCGTAGTCACGATCTTGTTGCCATTAAAACTAAGCGCGGACATCATACCCCAATTTCCGGTATGGCGCCCATTATAATACGAGCCAAGCGATTCCGCGGCGTCCTCTATAAGCTCGAGCTTATAGCGGGCGCAAAGCTCGGCCAAAGGGGCTAGATCAACCGGATGACCGAAGGTATGCATCGGTATAACCGCTTTGATTCGCCTTCCAGACCGCCTATTAAAGCAACCGTCCACACGGATGTCGGCTATCTCCGCTAAATAATCAGCAAGCTTGCACGGATCAAGCCCCAACGTTCTTTCTTCACTGTCGACGAAATGAGGGATCGCTCCGCAATATGAAATCGCATTGGCCGTTGCCACAAAGGTCAACGCCGGTACAAGAATTTCGTCGCCAGCAGTCACATCCACTAGTTTAAGACAGGTGTGCAGCGCTGCCGTACCGTTGACTGTTGCAACCGCGTATCGTGCTCCGGTAAATTCAGACAGCTTAGTTTCAAACTGATCCACAAATTTGCCAACCGAAGACACCCAGCCGGTATCGATACATTCTTTAAGGTAAGCCCACTCGTTGCCGCCGAAATAGGGCTCATGTAGGGCGACAAAATCCTGGTCATCGGGCAAACAGCGTTTTATTGCCGCTAAAGTATCATCTAAGATTGTCGTTCTCACTATTATTCGCTTCCTTTTTTGGAAAGTAAGACCTTGACTCGCTTATCCGCTGGGCTTTTTCAACCCTGGCCCCATCGCAACCATCTTGAACTCTTTAGCCCACTCGTCAATGGCATTGGTTGATAACCGTGCAAAACGATCGCAGAATCTACGACGGGCAGTTTGAAGTTCAGGGTTTCTCCACCAACTTTCTACATCTTCGTAGACCGCATGCGCCGCTCGTGCGGCAACTTCCGGGCTATTATATAAGATCCCTGCTTGACGCAGCTCATCATAGTATGGTTCGGCTTCGGGAAGCAATTCATTGGCGTCAGGGTCCCAAAACATGATGGTCGGTTTATCAACTGATAATGCCTCAGCAAACGTGGTTGCTGGCAGGTCACACACAAAAAGCCGACAGTTTTTCAGGCTTTCTAAAAAAGTCATATCCCAATTCTCAAGAAACAGGTCTGGAAAGCTATCTAATAACCGCTCGCCCATATCCCAGCCAAAATCATCCCGGAATAAACGCATTCTCATCTTAGCCCTTAGCTCAAGCGGAATACTCTCTAGAAAACGCAGCAGCCAGCGCAAATAATCATTAATCTTATCCTCATCGAAAGGAAATTGAAAGAGATATCTCGGCTCTGCACTTGCAGAAAAAAGAATGCCTTCTTTTTCATTGCTTGCGCCTATAGGGGTCCTGCAAATAAATTTGGTAGCAGGCATTGGAACAATCTTTGATGAGAACTCGGGAAATTCCCAGCCCCATGTGTAATACCGATCCGTTATCTTTAACTCATGGGTAGCACTTGATACATGCACTAGACTCCCATAGTTGCCCCCATGCTGGGCTCCCAATAACTGCACACCGTTTTCAGCGGCATTGGCGGCCCAATGTTTAAAAACTTCATCATAATACCAATCATTAGCACTAAATATCGCCCTCAATTTTTTGGGGTAGCTTCTCTCCGCTTCCTTTTTGATTTGATCGTATCCCTCAACCAAGCTCTGCGGTAAATCCAGCGGTAGCAAGGCAACCAAAAGCTGCTCGAACTCGTTTTCTCCAGGAAGTAAACCCTCCAGGTTTGTCCGCATCTTTTTATCGATTTCAAGAGGAGGTAATTCGATAACTCGCCTTTTTAATGGCAAAGCCTTACCGTATGTCTTTAGAAAGAGACTCAATAACTTCTTGCGCGGAATATACGAGTTTTTTAACGCAATCGTGTTTCTACTCAGAAAGGGAGATTCCACTGCTCTTACGACGCTCTCCAGTATATTTTTTCCTTTGGGTGCTCCTTGTAACCCTAAGGAAAAATGAGGTGCGATGGCTAAACTCTTTTGTGGAAATTTGAACCCTAAACCTTTAAGCATTTTTGTAAACAATTGCAGATTATAGGGATCTTCCGCTATGTATGCGACAAACTCAACGGCATTACGCGGCGTAACGAAAGACTCATCAGCTAGACCTAGCGTGGTAAGATTAGGGTACTGGTCTAATGCCATTCGTAATCTAACATACCTATCATACATAGCATTGACGTATAAGATAAGCCAAGGCTCTATCATGATTCTCCAATAGCGGTCGCTATAATCAAGGCCATGTAGAGAGTTTAACCGCTCGCCTAATACTGCCAACAGGCGCTCATCAAAATCGTAGCAATAATGATACGCATCGCCTTTTTGCTTGTAGCTCCAATTGCTTCCTATTACCTTGCCATTTAATGGCTCCCAAAACGACTTGCGGCTAAAACGCCGGCACCAATGGGCTAGAAACAACATCGGTTTGGTGATATCCCAAAAATCTTCAAGAGCTGTTGTCGCCAAAAAATATTCAGTTTCTTTCGCAAATTTCTTTTCTTGCATTTTTAGCATCACTACTTATGTCTATAATAGCTGCTTTTTGCTAGCTGGTTTTCATCTATGCCAAGCCCAAGTGCTTTGTTGCACTTTCTTAGACCATTAAGCACGTGAGTCTCGAATTCTTCATCACTCATCTGCGTCATATTCAGCCGCAAATCCTGTCGATCCCCCATTTTCATTAAGTATTCTTCTTCATCATCAATAAACCCGTGTTCAATTGCGTAATCGTACATCTGCGATCCTGGTTGAGGAAGAAGATAGCCGGACGAAGGATAAATTCTATTTTCCACACAGCAATCAAATGTCTTCTTAATGGTCTCGGGCGTCTCCTGAGGATAACCTAAAACAAGAGCAGTGGCTACCGGAATGCCTGCTTTGCGCAATAACTCCGTCTGCCTTGCAAATTGTTCAGTCGTGATCTTTTTATTCATAGCTTTTAGGATTTCGGGATCGGCGGATTCAAGTGAATAGCCCATAGCCACACACCCCGCTTGCTTTAGCTTTTCCATTATAAAGACATCATCATCGTCTTTAAAGAGATTAGCCCTGCAACTTCCAACCCAATGAAAATGTACATCCTCATCTATGATTTTTTGAGCTAATGCTTCGGACTGCCTTCTAGAGAAAAAGGTTAGCTCATCCCAGAAGTTGATATAGTTAAGCGAGTAGGTATCAATCAAGGTCTTAACCTCCGCAACTATCGAATCAGGAGTTCTGTATCTATACGGGGTTCCCTTAAAAACGTGGTAACAAAAACCACAGTTAGCAACACAGCCCCGTGCCGTATTTACTGGTAGCGCTCTCACCTCTTCTCGGGGTATAGGCAGCGGTTCGCCAACCGAGAGTTTGGAATTATCAATATATACTTCTACATCAAAGATAGAAAAGTCGATAAAAGGCAAGGAAGATATGCCCTTGATCAAGGGCTGCGGGGGCGTTCGTACTATTTTCCCATCTTTTACAAAGCAGATGCCGTTAACCTCTTCTATATTCCCAGAGTTGGCAATCGTATTGAGCAGGTTAACAATGGTTATATCCCCTTCTGAAATTACGGCGATATCCGCCTTGGTCCGCGTTAGAAGGATTTCAACGATAGACGTCGCTACAGAGTTTCCTACGATTATTTTAGCGTTAGGATGATGTTCTTTAATTAACGCTGCAAGCGATTTTACTATTTTATAGCCGGTAACAATACAGCCCATACAGACGACGTCGTACTGCTTATTTCTAATAAACCGCTCTACCTCGGCATCGGAGTACCTGTGTGCATCGATATCTAATACGTCAAAATCATATCCCGCATACTTCATGGCCGTAGCTATATACCCTAAGCCAACCGGGAATAGCTTTATCGGTGATTGTGGCCTTAACGATACGTTGATCACTAATATGTTCATACGAGCCCCTTCTCAATAACTTTTGAACATTAAACCGTATAAGGCCTCCAAATTGCTTGTTTGAGATCCTTTACTGTCGTATTAGCAGAACGGGTACAGCATGTAATGCATTATTTAAACGCATTTAATATTCTGCTTAACACATAGTCACCGTGCTTTTACTTAACCCAGGATATCCCAGGTGACAGGCGTTCCTTTTATAACATCGCGATTAACATTCTTTCCAAGCAATGTATCGTAATACTTAGGTGAAATCCCGAGGCCAGGCCTGACTACCCTGAGGTTATCTTCAGTGAAAACCTCTCCCTTTTTCATGTCCTTAGCAATATAGAGCGAACGACGAAATTGCAGTGAGGATTTTTCCTTATCGGTGGGACCATAGCTAACAGTACCTAGCGCCAGCCATGCCTGTGCGCTCTCCTTAACCAATAGTCTCATCTCTTCGGGCTCCATCGAAAAAGCGACATCCACGCCGCCTTCAGCGCTAGAAAGAGTAAAATGCTTTTCAATTACCGTAGCCCCCAGGGCCACACTAGCAATAGCAGCTCCGATACCCAAAGTATGATCGGAGAGCCCGACCTGGCACTGAAAAAGTTCTCTCATGTCGGGAATGGTAAGAATATTTGAATCCTCCGTGCTGGCCGGATAGGTGCTCGTGCATTTTAGCAAGACTATATCGTTGCAACCCGCCTCCCTTGCAGTTGTAACCGCCTCGTTAAGCTCGGCCATACTAGCCATACCGGTTGACATAATCATTGGCTTTCCAGTAGAAGCCACCTTGTGAATTAATGGCAAGTGATTGTTTTCGAAAGAGGCTATCTTGTAGCATGGCGCATCCAAAGATTCTAAGAAATCAACTGCAGTTTCATCAAACGGTGTGCTAAAGCAAACCAAACCCAATTCCTTGCAACGATCAAATATCTGCCCATGCCACTCCCAGGGCGTATAAGCCTGCTGGTAAAGCTTGTGCAGCGACATTCCGTTCCAAAGGCTTTTAGGGTCATCAATGCAAAACTCGTCTTCTTCGACATCTAAAGTAATCGTGTCAGCGGTATATGTTTGAAGTTTTAGGGCTTGCACACCAGCTTTCGCGGCGGCATCCACTATTGCCAGCGCCCTATCTAACGACTGGTTATGATTCCCGGACATCTCGGCTATAATAAAGGGCCGGTGGCCTTGGCCGATTATGCTATTGCCCAATACTATCTCACTCATGGTTATCTTCTCCACCAAAACAGTTAGCAGCTAAATTGTCCCTTGTCTCAAGCCAATCGTCCTGAAACAACGCCATACAAACAACATCCTCATACCTGCCATTTTTTAAAGCATGCGCTTTAAGATAGCCTTCTTCGATAAAACCCAGTTTCTTGTGAAACTTAATACTCGCTGTATTAAAACCGAATACCTCGCTGTATAGCTTGCGGATATTTAAAACTTCAAAAATATATTCTAACCCAAGGTAACCCATAGCAAGGCTCGCGCCTGGCGGGAGATTATCACCGCCCACGTAAAATCCCCAGTCGCACTTGTTGTTGTGCGTATCTATAGCAGTAACGTTAACTACGCCCTTTGGAGAACCATTGTATTCGAAGATGAAATGTTTGCTGATCAGGCTATTCGCTACTTTTTCAAACCACTCACGGTGTTCGTCCAGGGAGATGATATGGTCTGTAAACATATTGGCTCGAATCCTATCCGAGTTGCGCCAGCCAAGAACCAGTTCTAAGTCTTTTTCCTCAAGCACCCTAAGGTGACACTCTTTCCGAAGTAGCACAACTTCCCTCCATTATAGCTCCAACCAGGATATTTTTATCCTCAGGCGTAAGATTGCCCATCATTCGAGCTGCAGCCAATCCCATCTCAAACATGGCATCTTGGTTGCCTATAGCCCTTTTAATCGCCTCAGCTAGATCCTCTACCTCAACATCGGCGGCCCAGCCTAAATTCCATATTGCCCCAGCAGCCGCGGCCACAGCGGTTGTCTCAACCTGGTTTTGTGCCAACACCAAGGTTATTGACGGGAGGCCCAAGAAACATCTCTCCCATATTGTCACTCCACCTGCACCAATCGCCAGGTCAGCATCGGCCATTAACTGTGCCATATTTTCAACCTGGCAATGATAGCTTACGTTTGGAGTGTCCGCACAAAACCGCTTAACTTGCTGCTTCTGAAGATTAGTGGCACCCACCACAACATCAACAGAAACGTCGGTGAGATTCAGTAGGCGTATTGCCCTTAGAGCCTTCACGGTTTCATTGGTTGGATCACCGCCACCCAAGAAAACTAGGACACGCCTTATGCTACCATCACGACGCTCAAGACCTTCCCGCGCCTCCCAAAACTCAGGACGTAATAGAAAATATTGTGGCCCGAGCAGTCTACGGCAATACTGCGGAACCAGGCCATTATAGCGGGTATCTAGATTATCGTACAGATTCTGATCCAGCAGTAAGTTGCAATCATGCGGTCTATTTGCTAAATCATCAATAACCATGATCTTTTTAACAAATGCGCGCATTTGCTCTTCCCATCGCTTGTCAAGCAGATAATGATCGACAATTAAATAGTTAACAGGTCGCTCTATGCTCTGCAGGATGGCTTTTGTCTCAAACGCATCTTCAACCCAATAATCGCTAATTCGGTCTGTATCTTTAAGGTCATGACTACCGTTTGCGACCTGAAGCATGCGATTCGGCAATCGATAAACGGTATACCCTCTATTCGCCACCACATGGCAAAGATCCCCAGGCAACTCCCGGCAAACAAATAAAACATCGCAACCCCTTTGGTGGAGTGAATCGGCAAGAGTTAAACAACGCATCAAATGGCCGCTGCCTATCTCAATTGACGCATCAACCCTAAAAATGATTTTCATTTCTTCCGTCTTCACAATGTCGTTACTAAACATTATCAACTAACGGCTTTCCTTTACGATGTAACAGGTTGGCTGTCGGTTAAAAGGCATCTGCTTAATAAGGTTATTGCCGACATGTTTTTCAACAATGCTGCTCTCTGAAGGCGAGACTTCGCAATTATAGTGATCGAGTATTAGAATGCCGCCGTTTACTAAGCGAGGCCAAAAACTTTTGAGCGATTTTTCGAGTACTTCGGCTATACCACAATCAATAAAAACCATTTTGAATCTAAGGTGTGGTGCTTGTTCAAAGAAGTTGTTCAAATCCTTGGTTAGGTCTAGTTTGTGAAGCAGTGCAACGTCTTGGAGTTTCTGAAGCTCTATCAACTTAAGAAGCGTATCATAATCGGCAATATAGGTTCCCTGATAATCTATATCGTCCACTTGTGACGGCTGCATCCCTTCAAACCAATCGAATCCAAGTACCTGGGTTGTATTATAGGATTCGAACAACCTCACTAGCTTGGCCATGAATAAGAATGAGGCGCCTTTGTAAGTTCCAACATCTGCGATATGGCCGTTTAGGTCCTTTATATTTTTATAGAGTTCATAGAAGAATAAATGCCTAGCGATATTAACATGCCCAACAAACACAGGGAACTGGTAAATGAGATCTAATTTGCTGATGTCTGACTCTAAGAGTTTTTCTATGTATTTAAAATAGTCTTCATCCGCATCCCTGAACTTACCCCAGCCATAATTTACATTATCCACTCTACTGTCCTCTCTTACCTGTCTATCCTCAAATAGTGGCGCTAACTTCTATTATTTGCCTCAATGGCAACTTCTCTTTATAGGATGTGCTTGTATATAGGAATTGCCCTGTCTGCAAGATTAACTGATTCCAGATATTGAAGAATCTCGCCCTCAGCTTCCCGAGCGCTGATAACAATCGCATCGAAGGAGAGTGTAGGAAGCTTCCCCGGCGAGTAAACCATTTTGCCAAAATAAGGATGGCCTCGGAAATCCTTATTTCCATCTACAAAACCAATACAACTTTCCTTTAAGAAAGGAAAACGATTCAATAGTTCCGCCGTGTGGGTACCTGCGCCGTAAATGATTATTGACTTAAAGTGGTCTAATTCTATTGACTCGAATCGTTGTTGTATCAAGGTAATTAGCTTCTCCCGCTTCTCTAAGTATCTTGCGCAAAGATCTAGGCTGTTTTCCTGATAATTGATGATATCCTCGCTCTTCTCTCCATGAGTAATGAGCATTCTTAAGGATGCAAAAGTTCGACGTGGTATGTGGCTGTTATCCACTTCCGCTATTGCGTGAATGTTATATCTATTGACCTTGGCTATCTGTGCTAAAGTATCCTTGCTAAAGGTATAGAGGTGGCCGAACGAAAAGAAGCTATCTAAGCCGACATACGGCTCCGCCATATTTGGGACCTCAATAAAAATGAATCCATTGGGTTTAAGCAGGCCCATCAAATCGGTGAGCATTTTGCTGGGCTGGCGCAGATGCTCAAAGACGAATCGCAGCGCGATCAAGTCGAAACTATGCGGCTCATAATCTGCAGGATCAAACATCCGGTTGATTACCTTAATCCCCTGCTCCACCGCCACTTTCGCATCCGAAATGCTCGGTTCACAGCCAACGCACTCAAACCCATCACCTACAAATAGCTTTAAAAATCCACCTAAAGAGCAACCGATATCAAAGATTTTAGCGCCATCCGGTAGATCAATACACTCCTTTATAAACATATGCTGCGCCTCTTCTATGGGCAGCATCGCGTAATCCACCTTAACCGCATCCGTAACGTTACGCGACATAGAGTGATAAAGCTCGGATAACTCATCGTCCGTCATCATGGGATTGTTGTATACCTGTCCGCATGTATCACAGACCACATCAATTGTGTCTTTTATAAAAACACTCCCACCACAGTTGATTGTATGCGATGTATTCTGCGATACCTTGGTGTATGAATTACTTCCACAAACATCGCAATTAATGTACTCCATTGCCTTAACCCCACTCTTCTCTTAACGTCCTATCGATAACCTACCTGATGCTAACAACCTATGACTATCTGATCTTGAATAAGGGCTCTAGGGGATCGCATCGGAGGTACTTTTCGAGGTTTAATCCATCCACCGCGTCCTTTAATAAAGGGAAGACCTCCTCGTAGGCACCCAAAATTTTTGCCACATCGGTGTTGGTGTGGGAATAGCTGATATTATGGGAGCCTAGGATTAAAATGCCGCGAGCAAACATTTCTTGCAGAAAGAGCGTCTTAATTTGCCACGGGCTATACGGTCCAACGTTCTTAAAGTTAAGGAAAGACCAGGTTGGATTTCCAGATAAACCGACGATATGTTCTATCGCATACTTAGCAATCATCTCTTGTGCTCCGGCAATCACTTTTTGCCCTTGCTGATAGATTCTCTCAATAACCGGCTCTCTCATAAGCTTTGTCAAGGTTGCCAGAGCTGCCGCTAACGAAAGGGTCTCTCCGCCAAAAGTAAAGGAGAAAAAGATCTCCTCCATGAGACACATAATCTCGGCCTTACCTGCTACAGCAGATACGGGATAACCATTAGCAAGCCCTTTACCGAATGTAGCTAAATCGGGAACAACACCGAAATACTCTTGCGCTCCCCCGTTTGAGAAGCGAAACCCGGTAATAGTCTCATCAAAGACAAAGACTGCGCCATGTTCATGGCACATCTCTTTTACGTCCTCTAAGAAACCATCCTTTGGCTCCACAACATTCATCGGCTCCATTATTACGGCAGCTATTTGATCAGGCCACTCGTTAAAGATCTTATGTAGGGAGTCCAGCTCGTTATAAGTAAAGACATGCGTTAAATCTCGATCCGCTTGTGGTACCCCGAGATTTCGTACCGTTGAGCCTATATACCAATCCTGCCAGCCATGATAGCCACATACGGCAACGTGATCACGTCTGGTATAGGCCCGTGCCAGCCGAATAGCACCCCCCGTCGCATCCGATCCATTCTTGCCAAATCTAACCATCTCAGCACATGGTACCATTTCAATAATTTTCTCAGCTACATCTAATTCGATTGGATGGGGAAGTGAGAAAATCGTGCCCTTTTCAAGTTGCGCACGAACGGCAGTAACCACATCGGGATCATTGTAGCCTAGGGTAACAGCCGCAAGGCTATTTATGAAATCAATGTATTCGTTTCCATCTATATCCCAGATTCGACTACCTTGTGCGCGCTCTACAAAGTACGGGGAGACACCAAATGGATATTGCGTCTTGCTTTTACTAAAAGTCTGGGTTCCAAGAGGAATGATTTTTAGCGCTTTTTCAAGCATCTCTTCCGAGTGATAGTATCGTTCAGACATGATCATCCCTCCTTATTTTCCTGCTTATGCAAAAAGTTCTTGGCAAGAGACTTTTTAAGACGCTCATTGCGCTCATGATGCGTATTAACATTACCTAGCTCGGGGTTCTGATCGAAAAAGGCCAGTATATCTTCCGTGGTAAATTCCGCGTTAGAGGGATGTAAAGTTTCGTAGACTTTCTCTATCAGCTTAAAATCGATTAACTCATCAACCGTCCAGCGTAAGTTTGATAAATCTACTTCACTTTTAAAACTACCAAGCTTGTAACGTTCAGCTTGCTGCCAAATAAATAGCGTAACGTGCTCCCGGTACAACGGGAGATTCGTTTCTCTCCACGCTTGCTCTAAGCATGAGAAGCGAAAGACCTCAACGTCTAAGCCGTCGGGGTAAGTGGGCTCCAATGTATTGCTTGTATAATCAAAGTCTCCTGTCAGGTGGAATGTGACTATTTCATCGATTAAATGAGGATCAATTAGAGGACAATCCCCTGTTAACCTTACAATATGATCGGGTTCAAATTGCCTTGCCGCCTGGTAAAAGCGATCAAGCACATCATCAAGGCTCCCCCGAAAACAGGGTATGTCATTTTCCAGGCATAGATGTTCAATGGGGTCATCAGTTTTATCAATGCTAGTAGCAACCAGCAATCGATCAATTAGTCTTGAGCGTTTCACACGCTCAATTTGCCTTATGAACATAGGCGTACCTAGAATGGGTTTCAACACCTTTCCGGGTAGGCGTGTCGAGGAGACACGCGCCTGCAATATAGCCAGAATCATAGTAATTCAACTGCCTTTTCAACTTGCTTGTGTGCACTGTTCACCAGGGCCTTATCTGCCGCAATATTAACCCGAGATCCTCCACTTTGAGGGATCTACTATTGCTACGTCTTTGGTTGCAAACTCGGCAAAGTCTTTGGCCGCAGCAGATTTATACCTAGAACATATCTCCAGTAACTGCAGATGATCATTCACACCGCATATTACAATATCAACTTCACTTAATCCTGCCATAAAATCGAGGGCGGCCTGGACCGCGGATACTCCCTGCCGTTGTAGTGCTTCGTGATACTTTACTAGATGCTCCCTCGCCGAATCAAAATAGAGTGGCAGGCTATAGGGGTCCATAATCAACAGCCCCTGCAAAAATACGGAGCGAGCATGTACCTCAATTCCCAACTTATTTAGCTTCAATAAATGTCCGCTCTGAATTAAGCGCTGATCAAACACATTAATCGGTAGCTGCACAATATCAACCTGAAACTTTCCCAGCACTCCATCTATCTGATCACCGGTATATACCGAAACGCCAATTTTTTCTATTAGCCCTCGCTGCTTAAGATTTTGTAGCCTTTCCATCAAGAGATAACCATTCTTTGCCAACAGATCATCTGCATTATGAATTAATAAGCCATACGAAGAAACCTGATGCATCTTCGAGAGAGATTGATAAAAAGTGTCCTCTAACAATGTGGCATCCTGCAGAGTAATATAATCTTTTTTGAATTGGGGCGTCTTGGTTACTATAGAAAAGCCGTGATCGTGTGGCAGTGCCTCCCCCAAAGCATCCTCACTGGTTCCATAAAGCGAGCCGGTATCTATAACCTGAACCCCATTTTGTGCTGCTACCTCTAGAATTTTTATAACTTCCTCGGGCGGGGTTTTTCCTTCTTTATTTGCTACTCCATAATCCAGACCAAATTGCGCAGTACCTAAGCCAAGCTTCATTGCAGCAACTCCCCAAGCTTACCTGCTATAAAATCCTGCTCTTCTTTTGTTAAGCCATAATATAGGGGCAAACTAATCGCTTCCTCATAGTATTTCTCAGCCTCGGGAAAATCCCCTATCTTAAAGCCCAAGTTCCGGTAATACGGCTGGGTGTGGACGGGGATATAGTGCAGGTTGACGCCTATGTCCGCCTTGCGAAGAGCTTCAAAGACCTGCCGGTGCGTCTTCCCTATCTCTTTAAGCTTTAATCGAATTACATAAAGATGATATGCGGAATAGGTATCCGGGTGTTGCCAGGGTAATGTCACCGGCAAATCTTTAAGTAATTCGTTATAGCGGTGGGCCAGAGCATTGCGCCTCGTAACAAACTCATCGATTCGCCTCATTTGGCTTGCGCCAAGGGCGGCCTGGATATCGGTAATTCGATAATTAAAACCCAGCTCAACTTGCTGGTAATACCAGGGACTGTGGGATTCGCCCTCCATGAATTCGGGGTTGCGAGTAATGCCGTGGGTTCGCAATCGGATCAATTTATTATATAAGTCTTCTCGATTCGTTAGAACCATACCGCCTTCCCCTGTTGTAATGATTTTTACCGGGTGAAAACTAAAAACGGTCATATCAGAATAAGAACATGCACCTACTTTAACATCCCGATAACTGCTCCCTATCGCATGGGAGGCATCCTCAATAACAGTAATTACATATTGCTTAGCCAGTTCGGAGATTCGATCCATCTCACAGGACTGGCCAGCAAAATGAACCGGAACCAATATTTTCGGTGGTTTTCCCAGGCGCTCTGCCGCTTCAAGTTTACACTTAAGCGCCTCGACGCTCATGTTGTAGGTGCGAGTATCTATATCAACAAAGTCTACGCGTGCTCCGCAATAAAGTCCGCAATTCGCCGAGGCGACAAACGTATTAGGCGAGGTCCAGAGCATATCGCTAGAACCCAAACCTGCGGCTAAGCAAGCAATATGCAGCGCAGCGGTGCCGTTACTCACGGCGACCGCGAATCTGGCGCCGCAATACTCGGCGACAATCTTCTCGAACTGCTCAATAGCCGGCCCCTGGGTAAGCCAATCCGACCGCAGCACTTCAACTACCGCCCGAATATCGTCTTCGCTTATGTCTTGCTTAGCATAAGGTATAAACCGCACTACACATTCATCTCTCTTAATTGCTCAATGGTTAAAAATATCGGGTTATTGCCCGAATTATATTCAAAGCCCTGGTCCACCGCAGTTCCCTGTTCGCCCAATGGGTTAACCTCATAGTTAACAGGAGCGGTAAATATAATAGCTGGTCGGATTACATAATGATCCTGAAATTCTACGGTTAAATGCGAATCGTCTCCGGGGCACATTACTTCATGTAGTTTCTCGCCCGGCCTGATGCCGATTACTTTTGCCAGCATTCCGGGGGCCATAGACTCTACAAGGTCAAGAATTCTCATCGAAGGGATCTTTGGCACAAATATCTCGCCTGCTTGCATGCGTTCAAAGCTTTTAAGTACGAATTCGACGCCTTGCGGCAGGGTTATCCAAAATCGGGTCATCCTGGGATCAGTAACAGGCAGCTCTTTTGCACCCTGAGCAACCAGATTCCTAAAAAAAGGCACAACAGAACCGCGTGAACCTACGACGTTTCCATAGCGAACGACAGAGAACTTTGAGCGATTACCCGATATATTGTTGCCGGCAACAAAAAGCTTATCGGAGACCAGTTTTGTGGCGCCGTAGAGATTAATCGGGTTGGCCGCTTTATCGGTGGATAAGGCAATGACTTGTTTTACTTCGTTGTCGATCGCAGCTTTGATAACATTCTGTGCGCCGTGGATATTAGTTTTCACGCATTCCATCGGGTTATACTCAGCAGCCGGTACTTGCTTTAAGGCGGCAGCGTGGATTACGTAATCAACACCTCGCATTGCTTGATTGAGGCGATCGCCGTCTCTGACGTCACCAATGAAATAGCGCATTTCGGGGGTATCAAATACCTGCTGCATCTCAAATTGCTTCAGCTCATCTCGCGAGAAAACAATAAGTTTTCGAGGCTTAAACCTGCTAAGAATCGTCTTTACGCATTGCTTTCCAAAAGAGCCTGTCCCACCCGTGATAAGTATCGTTTCGTCGTTAAACATGTTGTTGACCACCTTGCCCAATCATCAAATATTGTAGATATCGACTTTATAGCGCTTGAGGTTCTCTGGATCAGTGAACCACGCTACCGTATCTGTTAACCCCCTCTTAAATCCGTCACGACCACCGTATACGGGCTCCCATCCAAGGAGTTCTTTAGCTCTAGAGTTATCCGCCCAGAGGCGCTCGACTTCGCTTTTTTCAGGGCGGATGCGGATGTCTTCTGTTTCAATCTCGATCTCTGCGCCCATGACCTCGGCGATGAGCTGGGCGGCCTCACCAATTGATATCTCATAGTTGCTTCCGATATTTATTACTTGTCCGATAGAGCGGTCTGATTCGGCAACAGCGATAAAACCGCGCACGGTGTCTTTTACGTAGCTAAAATCGCGCGTTGGATGAAGCGAACCGAGTTTGATGCTACGCTTTCCATTGGCGATCTGGGTAATCACCGTTGGAATGATGGCACGGGCCGATTGGCGTGGACCATAGGTATTAAACGGCCTGATTATTGCAACGGGTGTGTTAAAAGCATTATAAAACGACATCGCGACCTGGTCGGCGCCGATTTTTGTCGCCGAATATGGGGATTGCCCCTGCAGGGGATGATCCTCAGTGATCGGCACTAATCGTGCGGTCCCGTACACTTCACTGGTTGAAGTATGAACGACTTTTTCCACCTCTAGCTCCCGGGCGGCCTGCACAATATTTAATGTGCCCTTGATATTCGTATCTACATAGGTATCCGGTGAATGATATGAGTATGGGATCGCTATCAGCGCGGCCAGGTGCAGCACGATATCGCAACCATCCATCGCTTTTCTTACGCCATGAGGGTCCCGGATATCCCCAGAGAAAATATCGAGGCTATCGCGAATATCCTGCGCAGAACTATCAAGCCAGCCCCAGGAATTAAAAGAATTGTAATAAACAAAGGCACGAACGTCGTATCCCTGCCTGATCAGCGCCTCTGTAAGGTGAGAGCCGATGAAGCCATCCGCTCCTGTTACTAAGATCTTTTTGTTTTGCAAATTCATGCCTTACCCCTCACGTATCAGTATGCCTTGTTAAAAGCATGTATGTTTTATCTCGGTAATTAACTTCCTTTTCAAGAAACAATCAGTCGACCCATGACGAAATACCGAACCCTTGCGTTTCCTAAATAAGTCGGTAGACCTCTGACCCATCTCTGACATGCCTGGCAAGTTCTTCTATGTGCATCTCATCCGTTTCTACGCAAACGATAACAGCATCCGCCTTGCTTAAGGCAAGTTCCTCGAGCTTTATCGCAGGATACTCTAATATCATTCGTGAGGCACCTGTCTTTTCATCGATGATGCCTAGTATCTTTAAGCCGGCTTCGGGCGCCACGATAACAGTAATCTCGGTCAACTCTCCGATGCCGTAAAGAATCACTGATTCAATACCTTGGTGCGCTAAATCCGCCAGCCTATCCGTAATGTTTCTTCTTGCCTGGCGATAAAATTCGATGGTATTTAACGTCCATCGCATGGCCAGACGGCTTTTCGTCATGACTCCGGCATGGGTTAAATGATACGTTAACGAGCGATTATTTTCACCACGAATCTTAAGAAGCCCTTTATGGACTAGGTTTTTAAGAAGAGAATTTGTAATACCAAGAGCAACCCCAAGATGGTTGGAAAGCTCACGCTGTGAAATCTTAGGGTTTTTCTCGATCTCTTCTA
>Ga0210044_10004813_pt1 | contig 18625 bp, 18 predicted proteins | sample CryGey13umfilter_2_FD_183959 | JGI IMG/M metagenome (GOLD analysis project Ga0210044, IMG submission 183959) | Groundwater microbial communities from aquifer in Utah, USA - Crystal Geyser 4/9/14 3 um filter (SPAdes) (version 2) | ecosystem: Environmental > Aquatic > Deep subsurface >... | reverse complement strand
ACGCCGTTATACAGTATAGAATAAGCAATTAATGAAGGAGAAATATTATGGAGGCTGTTTTAGTAATCTTTGGAATTATAGTCGTTTCGTTTATAATATTTGTCATCTATTTTATTTTCAAGATACTTCAATTTGTAATACTTGCAATTAATCTTTATAAGAAAATTTTGAATCGGCAAGATGCAATGTTAAAACTTCTTCTTGACATCAGAGATAATACTAAAAAATATGATGATAGCATACTTTCTGCCCAAGATGTGAATTCCAATATAGAAGAAGGTGACAAATTTATTTGTGATAAATGTAAATCAGTAGTTCCATCTGATGCCAAAAGCTGCCCAAAGTGTGGAGCTGAATTTGAATAATAAATCAAATGGTTGGAACTGGTCGTCATTCATTTTTGGACCATTTTGGTATCTTTCAAATGGAATGATTATTAAGGGTTTAGTTCTTCTCATTATTTCAATCATTACTATAGGGCTTGGTATTCCTTTTATTTGGTTTTATTGTGGATTACGTGGCAGTGGTGATTTCTATGAAAAAACATTGAAGAATAAATCAAAGTTTGATATAAACAAGTTATAATCAATTTATAGGATATAATATGAATTCATCATTTATAGTTTCAATTTTATTTATGGCACCACACCCCAGTGAAGGCGGTGGTGGAGGTAGTATTATTTCAACAATTATACTTTTCGGAATTATCTTTGGTATAGGTTACTTCGTTTATCGCAAAGTTAAAAAGAAAAGACATACAAAGATCAAGCGTGTTAAATCAGATAAAAACAATGATACTGTATAACAGCAGTTCAAGCTGCATAAACAAGAGAATGAAAAACCCCAAAACAAAATAGCGACCGGTGACTGAAGTCTAATTTATCTGCCAAAGGTAGACGGCGTGCTTAAATAGCGAAAGCTAAAAAAAGCGTAGTGCAAGTTTGCGGCCCCGGTCCATTAATATGAAGACGAACATGCTGCATCCGCCAGAGGTGGACAAGTTAGACAGCGTATAACAGGATATCCCGATTTTATAGAGGATAAAAGATTCGTCATTTTGGGTGTAGAAGTTTTTGAAAATAAAAATAAATGAATATTTTTACTAAAGTAAAAAGAACTGGAAATCTTTAAATAATTTATACGGTAGTGTTGTATTTTAACATAACGCCGTTATAAGTGTTTGTTCTTTGAAAAAATGATTTTGAGCTGGTTAACTAATTAGTTATCTTTGAGTCGTGAAAAGGAAAATATTATTCTTCGGTGATTACTTTTTAGACTTCTATTCTAAACAAGATCTTAAAACAAAAGAAAAGATTGACTTTGTTCTTGATCTTATTAGAAATGTCGAAAGAGTTCCTATTAAATTCCTAAAGTATTTGGAAGGAACGGATGGTTTATATGAAGTTAGAGTATTAACACACAAAAGTAATATCCGAATTTTCAGTTTTTTTGATGAAGGTAATCTAGTAATTCTAATAAATGGTTTTATTAAAAAAACTAACAAAACTCCGAAGAATAAATTAGAACTTGGAATAAGATTGAAAGATGAATATTTCTCAGAAAAGTCTGAAAGGAAAAGAAAATGAAAAAGATAACTACATTCGAAGAACATTTAGATAAACAATACGGTAAGAAAGGAAGTGAACAGAGAGATAAATTTGAATCTGATTCAATTTCATTCCGCTTAGGTGAAATGCTCAGAGAAGAAAGAATGAAAGCAAAGTTGACACAAGAACAACTTGCTGAAAAAACCGGGACCAAGAAAAGTTATATCTCAAGAATAGAAGCTGGCAAAAGTGATATACAGATTTCTACTTTTTATAGAATAATAGAACTTGGTCTTAGGAAAAGACTAACTATTTCCATTACTTAAAATCATTTCTTAAGTCCACACTTATAACAAGCCGCTCAACCGGACAGCGTTTTTCAAAGCGGCTTTATTTCATTTTACAAATTTGTTTATAGAACGGAATTATTTATTCAAGTATATTCTAATAAATAAATATTTTTAAAATATATTCATTGTTGTTGTTAATTGGCAATCTTGTTCTTGGCTGCCGGTTAGTGGCAAGACAGCGTATAACAGGATATCCCGATTTTATAGAGGATAAAAGATTCGTCATTTTGGGTGTAGAGGTTTTTGAAAATAAAAATAAATGAATATTTTTACTAAAGTAAAAAGAACTGGAAATCTTTAAATAATTTATACGGTAGTGTTGTATTTTAACATAACACGTCGTTAGCCTTTTAGATAAAGATATATATAAATGAAATAAGAATAGTATATGAAAGATATATCGATTTTGTTTATGATGTATTTTATAATTATAAGCAACGCAATTTTTTCTCAAACTAAAGAGAATGAAAACAAAAATTATGGCACATTGATAATCTTAATAACTGGACTTGAGAACAATAATGGTGAAGTACAAATGGGTTTATTTAATTCTGCCGAAAGTTATAAAGGCAAAAAGCCAAAATATCTTGGTGCAATAATGAAAGTCTCAAATCAAAAAGTTGAATGGAAGTTGGAGAACATTCCATTTGGAGACTATGCAATAAAAGCATTCCACGATGAAAATTCTAATAATGAAATTGATACAAATTTTTTAGGCATTCCTACTGAAAAATACGGCTTTTCCAATAATGATAGAAGTCTATTTGGACCTCCAAGTTATGAAGATGCAAAATTCAAATTCAATAGTGTAGAAATGAAGACCGAAATAATTTTAAAGTAAGAGGTATAATTATGAAAAGCATAATTAAGAATGGAAGTATTGCTGGATTAGTTATGGGAGTTTCTCTTTTTATTGGCGGTACTATTTTATCGAGAATCGTCTATGGTCCCCAAATGGCACCAGAAGGGAAATTTGAGGCTAGCCAAATGAATCCTTTCTATTTTATTTGGACGAAACTTTTAATTGGAGTAATCTTTGGTATTCTTTTTACATTTGTTTATGAAAAACTTCCGTTGGTAAAAAAAATATCAAGTACACTACAAGGCATTAAATATGTTTTCATATTTTGGATTGTTATTTCTCTATGGAATCTTTCACATCCAATAATATATGAATCAATTAATTATAAAAATCAAATATTTTGGTTACTGTATACTTTATGTGGATTTCTTGGTTTTGGTTTTACTCTCGGTCTGTTGTATAAAAAACAAGTTACTAATAAATAAAGGCTAACCCGCCAATCAAGCGGACGCCGTCCGTCAGCTGACGGATTGCATTTGGCATGGTTTAAAAGGTAGTTGTTCCGTTTCGGCTATCTTGTTCAAGGTTGTAGAGCTAAAAATTTTTTAATAATTATTGGCGTTGTAGTTTTAAGCAAGCTGTTTGTTTTGGGCTGCGCCTTAGCAACCACGCCGTTAGCACATGTTAAAGTATAATCAAAAATGAGTTGTTTGATAAAAATAATTCCTGTGTTTTGATTTAACTTTACCTTAAGAATTATTTCTTCTAATAAAAAAAAGCAGTTACTGATTAAACAGGATCAGGAGAAAAAAAATCAGAAAACAGGTTGTTTTCAAGTAAAATCAGAGCCACCTATGAGACTTGAACTCACGACCTGCTGATTACGAATCAGCTGCTCTACCAACTGAGCTAAAGTGGCTTTAAAAATTATCGCAATTTCTTTTTATGACGGTTCTTGCGAAGTCTTTTTTTCCTTTTGTGTGTGGCCATTTTATGACCTTTTCTTTTTCTACCACAAGGCATTTTTTTCTCCTTTTAATGTGATTTTAATAATTCTTTTGCTTTTCCGGCGATTTCGGCATTGGGATTGACATCAATTGATTTCTGCCAATATTTTTTTGCTTCATCCATTCTTCCGGCTGAAAAATTTATTATCCCCAAGTTGAAAAGTCCGATTTGATGTGTCGGATTAATCTTTATTGCTTTTTCAATTGTGGAAATTGCTTCATCATTTCTTTTTAAATTATAATAACAAACTCCCATATCAACCATTACGTCGGGTGAATTAGGAACTTTGGTCAAATATGATTTATATTTTTCAATTGCTTTATCAAACAATCCTGAATCATTATATAAATGTCCAAGTCTCAAAACTGCCTCAAAATCATTTGGATTTTTGCTCATTGATTCTTCCAGTTTTTGAATCTCTTCCATATTTGCCAAACTCGGAGATCCGCCCTGATTATCGGGAACTTGAGCTTGCTGAGCAATTTCATTAACAATAGGATTATCAAAAGTTCCGGAGCTGAATAAAATAATAAATCCAAAAAGAAGCAGTCCAAAAGCGATATAAAAAATTTTGGTTGTGCTTAAATTTTTTGATGTTTGGGAATCAATTTGATTTTTCAAATATTTTCCTTTTCACTCTTTTGATTCAAAAATTCTTTCATTCCCTGATCAACAGCTTGTTTAAAGTCTTTTGAGAACTTGAAAACAGGAACAAAATGATCAACTACAAAAACCTTTTCGCCGCTTCTTGGGTTACGGGCAAATCTTCCTTTTTTACTTTTTACTTTATAGCTTCCAAACCCGCGTATTTCAATACCACTGCCTTCTTTGAGTGTTTGAATAACTGTGTTTAAGAAACCTTCAATAATCGCTTCAGTTTCGATTTTAGTCAAACCTGTACCGGAAGCAACTTTCTCTACAATATCTGCTTTTGTCATTAATTCTCACTAACCCATTATACTTAAATAATTTAGGGGCGGTAATATGGTAATTTTTGTTTAAAAATCCAAAAGAAATTAAGCAAAGACAATCATGATTATTTTTATTAAGAGCAAGATAAAAAATCTACGTTTTTTTATTTCTTTGAAATTATATTCACTAAATGAAACAGTATCAGTTCTGTATTTTCATACAACATTTGCCGTCTTGTTTTGAAACACAATCTCGATTTTTTTTAACCGATATCCAAAATGTTTTTATTCCAACTAAAAATCAAAGAAATATCATGGCATTTATTTTGTTTAAATATTTTGTCAAATAAAAAAAGGATAAAAATAAAATGGCATTTCTTCCTATAATATATACGAGTTTATTAGTCGTCTTTGGCTTATTCGCTCTGGTTTTCTCTGTTTCATATATTTCTTACCGTATGAAGACAAAGCCGGCTCATGTTTCAGCTTCTGTCAACCAAACAATCAAAAAACAGATTGTTCATGAAAGAATTAATAAAATTCCAATTCAAAATGCAGAACGACAGCAAGTGCCATCCGAAAATGTAATCAGAATTAATGAAAACAAAAAAATAAATGTCATTAACTCATGCCACAAAATGGCAGAAAACTACAGACCGAAAAGAAAAAGTCGTTTTTCGGTAATAAACGCTGATGACACAAGAAAATTCAATCAGTTCAGCGATTCAGTTGAATTAAATAACGTTTCCAATTTGCAAGTTCTTTCAATCACAAACTATAATGATATCGATTTTCTGAAATTCTATGACGAGTAGAATCAAATTATTTTTTTGGTAATCTTTCAAGATAAGAACTGTTTGACAGAATTGAGAAAGTATTTATCTTCCTTAATTCTTCAATAGTTTTGCAATTCATATAACTCATTGAACTTCGGAGTCCGTCGGAAATTCCGTCAATCACATTTTTAACAACACCTTTGTAAGGAATCATTGTCTCTTCACCCTCAATGAATTCATTTTTCATTTTAACACCGAAGGAAGCGGAACCGCGATATTTTTTCCACAACTGATCATTGTATTTGATTACTTCGCCCGGAGTTTCTTTTGTTCCTGCAAGCATTCTTCCGAGCATTACCACATCAGCACCGAGTGCAATAGCTTTAGCAACATCGCCGGGACTTTTAATTCCGCCATCAGCAATCAATTCGATTTTCAGATTGTCTTTTTCTCTCGCAAAATAAACATCAAGCAGTGAAGAAACCTGACCGATTCCAATTCCGGTTTGAATTGAAGTAGTACAAACACTTCCGCCGCCAATACCAATTCTGATTGAATCCGCACCAGCATCAACCAATTTTCTGAGTGTTGCACCATGAGCAATATTTCCAAGCATAACTTTGATTTTAGTTTTGGATTTAATTTCTTCACATTTCTGAAGAACTGCTTTATTATTTGCGTTTGCTGTATCAATACATATTATCAAATTTAGTTCTGCAAGTTGTTCAATTACTGAAAATGGTGTATTCAAAGCAATAGAAACAGCCTTTATTCCTTGTGTTTTCGCCGAAGATGAAGTCAATTCTTGTAATGATGAATCAAACCTATTCACAACTCCAAGACAGCCTGAATTTGTCAATTCTTTAGCCATCAAATTACCTGTCACAGAATCCATTGGACTTGAAATTACCGGCAGTCCTAATTCCAATCCCATGAAACTTGTCTTTGTAATCGGCTCTACTCTGCTTCTAATTTCTGATATTTGTGTTGGGATTAAACTAATGTCATCATAAGTTAATGATAGTTCGTAATTCTGTAAGTCCTGTTTAGAAAATATTTTCATTGATTCCTCATTAAATTTTTCATTACTAAGCCACCTTACACAAAGATAATAATAAAGTCATTCTGAACCTGCCTGTTGGCAGACAGGCTTGTTTCAGAATCTTCTTTGTCAAGTTTTTTAGATGCTGAAATAAATTCAGCATAACAATTGCGTAAGGTGAGATACTAAAATAATTAAGTTTAATTCCATTAAAAAGAGCAGTTAAATTTCTTTATCGGCGATACAATTTTTGTCCACGCAAAAAACGCAGGATTGGCAATGGTTCAAATCAGGAGCAAAATTTTCATTTCTGATTTCTTGAATAATTTTATAAATCTTTCCACCGAAACTTAAAATTTCCGTTTGATCAATTTCACGTGAGTAAGATAATTCAGGAGATTTTATAAAAACAAGATTAATCTCAGCTTTTTTATGAAAGTCAAAATACTTCGATGAAATAAAGGCATAAAACATTAATTGATTGTAATAATGTTCGATTTTTTTTTGAATATTCTTTTCATTAATTACATCTGTTTTATAATCCACTATAATCAACTTTTCTTCTAAAATAATTTTATCCATTATTCCAAAAAGGAAATAGTCATTTTCTTTTAAGTAGATTTGATATTCATTGAAGTAATTTCTATATGAGCTTAATCGCGAATAAATGTCACTCTTAAAATATTTTTCAAGTTGTTGCTTCAGTTCCTTATGTAAATTTTCCAAATTAATTTCAGATAATGTATTTATGTGGTTGCGGATTGAATTCGATAGAACGGCATCTAAATTTTCTTTTGTTGGTTCTTGCTGCAAAAAATTATGAATAATTGAACCGGCAATATTTGCCTGAATTTTATTTTCTACATCAACCGAAAATTCATCATCAAAATGGATGTTTTTTGTCTTTTTGATAATCTCGCCCAAACCAAGATTATACAACAAATTATATTTACGCGGGCATTGGCTGAAGACTGCAATTTTAGTGGCTGAAATGATTTCATCACTAATTTTAGAATCGATATTTACATTAAGTGATTTAACAGGAAATTCAAAGCTGCTTTTGTTTATGTTTAATGATACATCATCAATGGGATGACAATTAACAGGAATCTCTAAATTCATATCGACACTTTTATTAATAAAAGCACCGTCAGAGTCAATCAACAAATCAAGTTTTCCAGAAAGACTAAGTGTTTTCATTTCAGCATTAAAGTTCAAAGTTTTAGAGATGAAATCAAAAAAAGAATTGCCGGTAATTTTCCCTTCTTTCAGTGTTACACTAATGAATAAATAATCAATTGCACGAGTGATACCTACATATAACAATCTTTTTAGTTCAGCAATTTCCTTTTTCTTGTTCCGAAAATTATAAACTTTATTGATCTCAAAATTTTTATATTCCTCAAATAAATTATCAGATGGAAGTTTGGTAAGAAGCCCGTATTCCTTATCTATAATCAAATCCTTTGCGGCGACAGAATTCATGATTGGCTGAGAATTTGTATCAATTAAAAATACAACTTTGAATTCCAACCCCTTTGCTTTATGAATCGTTAGCAATTTAACAGCATTGGATTCAGTCCGGACAGCAGCTTGGCCCTCATCCTCTATTTCACTTGATGCTGTTTTCAAATATTCACTCAAATCAAAAAGCGACTTGAATCCAGATTTCATAAAACTTCTGGTTATTGATAATAACTTTTCAAAATTTGCTAATTCCTGATCGGCATTTATACGCGACATTATTACGGAATAATACCCTGATTCAAGCATCAATTTTATAATCAGATTAGTCGGTGAATACTCGTTAGTTCTATTAATATTGTTTTTTAACACAGAGCATATTTTTTCTATAACTTGACTTTTTGAAGAATAATTTTCAAGTTTTTTATAGAAAGATTCTCCTTCTTCGAGAGAGATTAAGAATATTTCCCTGTCACTTAAGTAGAAAAATGGAGAACGAAGAATTCCTATTAACGCTAAATCATTCAGCGGATTTATCAAGAACATTAAGTAATTATTAATGTCAAAAATTAATTGCCGTTGATAAAACCCTCGTCCGCCAATGGTTACATACGGAATATTACATTTAATAAATTCTTTTTCTAACTCAAAAAACGGCAACTTCCTTTTTGACAGAATCGCTATATCGTTGAAAGAAATTTTGCCACCCTTAACCAACAGCATAATTTTGTTTGCAATTAATTGTGGCTCTGTTATCTCACCATTAGCAATCAAAAATTCGACGCCACCGGTTTCTAAATCATTTCTGGTAGAAACAAGATTACTGTTGGCAACTTCATTAAAATATTCCGTAGGATTTTCAAACAGTTTTTCAAATATGGAATTAGTAAAAAATGCAAGTTTTGGCGACAACCTAAAGCTATGAGGAAGTTCAAGAATATTCTGACTGCTTTTCTGTTTAATTTCATTTTTGGTTTTATTAAAGACTTCTAATTCCGCATTACGAAACCTATAAATACTTTGTTTTTCATCGCCTACAATGAACAAATTTCCGTGTTTAAGTTCATCAAGAATGGGCATAAATATTTCATACTGAATTTCATTTGTGTCCTGATATTCATCAATCATTATGTATTTGTATTTAACTTTCAGTGCATCAAGTATTTTTTCTTCTTTAATAATTTTAACAGTTTTCGACATTAAATCTTCAAAGTCGAGGTAACTTAACCTATACTTTTTCTCTTCATATTTTTCAACCAACTCTGAAAATAACTCAATAGCATCTTTGGAAAAAGCAATCAAGTGCAAATTAGTCAAATCATTTGTGCCGAATACAGCTAAATATTCCTTTACAAAATCTCCGATGAAATTTATTTTGGATGAATAATTATCACTTATTTCACTATTTAAATAGCCTCTTTTTAATAAAGTGAAAGATTTTGTGAAAACTATTTCTAAAAAACTATGAAGCACATCCAAAACATTTCTAACCGAATCATCTGAATTTAATTTTTGCAATTGTTCATTAACAAATATTTTCTTCTCTCCTGCTTTGCCTTTATCTTCCACCAACTCATTTAAGAAAAGAAATTCACTTTTAAATTCCGGTAATCTCTTTAGAAAATATTCATTGAAAAGCTTCATTTTTAGTTTTTCATAATATTCTTCAATTTCTTGAGGAGTTTTATTATAAAAATTATCCTTTAATTCATTGATTGTAGTTGAATTCGATATTACGTTTTCAAATATTTTTTTGGTGAGAATGACCGAACCGAATATCCTTATCAGTTTTTTAATTTTTTCATTACCATTCTGCAGATTGACATTTATGAACTCATCAATCACCATTTCGACAAGTTCATCTCTCTGCTGTTCATCGATAATAATGAATGATGAATCAATTCCGGCTTCTGATGGAAACTCTCTCAAAATATCGGAGCAGAAAGAATGGATTGTTGATATTTTTGCGTTGATTAATTCCGCACGGATTTGAAGTATTTTTTTTCTTCGTACCGGATTTTCTTCATCGCTTAGTAAAGAATTGATTTCTCTCGATATTTTCACATACAACTCAGATGCAGCTTTATCTGTGAAAGTTATGGCAACAATCGAATTTACGGGTGAGTCGGTTTCAACAGCTATTTTTACAAATCGTTTGGCAAGGACAAAAGTTTTTCCCGATCCGGCATTTGCCGTAAGTGCAATATGATTTTCAAATTCAAGTGCATTTTTTTGATATTCAGTTAGATTGGTCATAAGTTATATCGGGAAAGTGATTTTGATAATCGTGCTGAATTCATTTGATTCTTCAATTTCAATTTTTCCATTCATTGATTCAACAAACCTTTTAGTTAAATAAAGTCCAATCCCCATTCCATCTTTTTTTGTTGAATAACTACGGTCAAATATTTTTTCTCTTAGTCCCACTGGAATACCGATTCCATTATCACATATTTTTAATTCAATAAAAGTTGCAATCTGTCTTACGCTTACAAATATTTTTTTTGAATTAGCCTGTATTGAATTACGAATCATATTAATTATAGAACGCTGAAATTGCTCACCATCAGTTGCTAACCAAATTTCTTTTTCAGATGATTCAAGACTCAAGTCAATTCCATCGTCATTAAAAATTGTTAATGTTTGATTGAGCAAACCTACCAATTCAACCGATTGAATATTTATACTCGGCATTTTCGCAAATGAAGAAAACTCCGAAGCAATGTTTTTCAGATTATCAATTTGCTTTATGATAGTTGCAGAAATCTTATAAAAGAATTCATCAAACTTAGGAGACTCATCATTTTTCGCTGCGATTAATTGCTGAATCGAAAGTTTCATTGGAGTAAGAGGATTTTTAATTTCATGTGCAACCTGCTTAGCCATTTCCTTCCATGCAGCTTCTCTTTCCATTGCCGCCAAATCGTTCTGCGTCACTTTCAATTGTTTTACCATTTTATTAAATCCATCAACCAATTCTTTTATCTCACCTTGCTTTTGAAAATCAACTTCGACATTTAAGTCACCGCTTCCAACTGCTTTTGTAGCCTGGATAAGTTTTCTGATGGGAGATGAAATTTGATTTGCAAAAAACGTACTAAGAAACAGCAGCATAATAATCGCAAAAGAATAAACACCAAAGAGAAAGACATCAATCTCAGTTCCTGTCATCGGCAACTGAACGTAGTTAAACAAATCCGAGATTTTTAGAACATAAATTTTATTGTTTAATTTTATCTTGTGATACAAAGAATGATAGTAATAATTTTCTATCCTTTCTTCAGTCACAAATTCTTTTTGCTCTTCTTTTGCTAAACGTTCAAAAGCATTTGGATTGATATAATTTGAAATCAGCCCGGCTGAATAGAATTCTTTTTTAGAACTATAAATAAGAAACTTATCTGAATAAACAGAATAATTAATTCCAAGTGTATTTGCTGCTTCAGAAAACAATTCAGTATTGCCAACCACTTTTGCTTTTGAAGTCAAATATTCCTCAATATTATCAGCCCTTTTAGCAAGTTTATAATAGATCGAATTCAGGTTTTTCTCATTTGTTATATTTCTGAAATAGAAGGCAAGAACAATTATTGGGACAAGCGAAATTATAATGAATGCTGCAGCAAGCTGGAATCTGAAACTATATCGCAACCTATTTGTCTTCTTGAAGAAAAACACATAAATACCGGAAACTATAAAAAGAATAAATAAAGAATGGACAAAAAATATCTTAAAGAAATCGAACAGATACCAAATGTAACTTTTCTCTTCCAATCCAACTGCAATAATCCGCCTGATATCTTTAATATTATATTTATACAAGTAGAAGACATTTCTTTTCCCATTTAAAAGCAATTCCAGCCAAGCCTCATCAGAATTCTTAAACCGAAAATTCAGAATAGATTTCACTGCATGAGCCGGAATAATAATATCCGTATAATAATTTTTGAGCGAGTCATTTTGGAAATCAAATATTTTCAGTTGATTGATATTTATTGGAGTATTAGCAAAAAGATTTGATGAACTGAATATCGGCGGAGTATTTTCAAACCCCAGACTGTTCAAATCAATAATTGCAGATATTTCAACATAACCCAATATTTTATTTTCAAATCTTACCGGAGTAATACCACGCAATACTTTTGAACTCTTTGTTAAGTTAATCGGAATGATTTTTTGACTTTTAAAATCTTCAGTCGGGTTATTCCAGTCCCATATATAATTTTCGCTGTAATCAAAAGAGAAAGAGCCGATTATTTTTTTGCTGTTGTTGATAATATTGATATTTGAACTTATTGGAAGCTGCTCGAATCTGCTGTTGCTCCAAATTGCAAATGCAAGTTGGTCAAAGTCTTTACTACGATTTTTCAATTTATAGACCAACTCATCATTTTCGGCAGCTTCAGAAAGAAATCTTGCAATTGTGAAAGTCAATACATTCTCATTAGAACGAGTTAATTCAGAGGTATTCAATTTAAGTGCTTTCAGTTCAAGCTTTGAGTTATGGTGTATCAAAATTACAATTGATAAATATGATGAAGCGATTAGAATGACAATTAAAAATAAAAAATTACTTTTTCTGATTGATTCATATTTATAAATAAAAGCAAATGAAAAAGTAATCAAAACTACTCGAACAAAATGATTCCCTTGTGGCTGCTTTTGAATAAAATCAAACAGTAATCCCAATATTTGAACCGCAACAAATAACATTATATAAATACTTTTACTGTTATATTTTTGATAACATAACCTAGCGAGCGCAATTAAAATATGCAATAAAAACAAACAGAATAAAACTGTTATGGTTCCGATGATAAAAAGATTTAGCTCCATAAACAATGTAACAAACGATGGAATAAAACTTGCATCCTGAAAGTATCTGATCGATGAATCAAACACAATGCTCTTTATGGCAGCCCCTGAAGCACGCCAAAAAAGCAAATAGAATAAAACTACAATTAGCGAAGTCAGGTAAATAGAAATGGTTTTTATTTTTTTTGTTTTTGGAAACAATTTGTTCAGTGGGTCAGCGACTAAATATTGCCGAATAATTATCACCAGAATTGACAGGATAAAAATCAGACTTATAAATAATTCAACCGGAGATCTAAATGCACCAAATGCAAAAGTAGAAGAAAAACAAGCAGGATCAGTTAATTCAGTTGAAATGAAATTTGCCGGAAATCTGAAAATTAAAAGTACTGCTCTAAATAAAATTAACGTAATGCTAAAATAAACTGCCGACATAAATGAGTTTTTAACAGAGTAGAAAAACTTCTTTAATTTAACTACAAAAAGACAGACGATAAAAAAGAGCAAAACAGATTGCATCAAATAAAATTTCTGTGCAATTTCATTTAACTGAACGTCCTGACTTGGAGTATCATAAATAACTTTTGCAATAAAATTATTCTTATTATTATCTAAATTAAAACCGCTGACCCTGCCATCAATAATTTTTGAGTGGTGGCTTTGTAGTTCGATTTTTGTCGAATATTTCTCGGCAGTTTTTTGTGTAAAATTAAGATTATCAGAATATTTACTGTTAAGTGTGTATTTTCTAATTAGCGGGATCGCACAAAAGTCATATCCTTTTGGAGTAACTTTATATGCCGATAAAAATAAAAATGTTGGAGTATCATAGAAGAAATATTCATGTGGTAAATAATGTTTCGTGATAATTGGAATATCCACAGAAAAACTATTTGCAGACCATTTCACCATTTGAAAATTTTTATCAAACGATATCATCACATAATCATTTGAAATGCTAAAATGCCTGCTGCCATCTGCAGTTGTATTCAAAACCCCAAAAAGTTTTTCCGCATAATTTTTAACAGCATGTTTAATATCATTTTCAATATTCTCTTTTAATTCGTGCCTCGTCCGAATCCAATTTGTCTTTTTGTTCTCAATAATAACCGGTGGAAGAAAACTTGAAATAACCAATGCTGCCAGCAAGATAATTATTATGAGATTAGACTTTTGCGTGAAATATTTAATGATATGCATTTGTATTTAATCAAATGTTATTTGGGATATTTTCCATGAAGAATTATTTTTTTTCAATGATATAAAAACCTTGGAATTACCTCTGATCCCCTTCTTTTTATAATAGTAAGAACCAAATCCATATGGATAATCTCCTTCAGTTTCTTTTTTATATAAATTAAAACTGAGCGGAGAATATTCCCTCAGATAATCATTCAACAAATAATACGATTGGTTTGAACTAAAATAACCTGATACACCTTTTTTAATACTTAAATAAATTTCCCCATCAAGATCAGAAAAGAAATCTTCAACATTTGCATTTTTAATGCCTGTTTCAAACCTTGAAAATATTGCTGTAATTTCATTATCATTTTCTTTATTCGGAAGAAAAGCATTGATTAAAAAAAATATTATTAAAAGACTTTTATTCATTTTTAGTTTTTTTTTCTTGAAAGTTAATGAAATGTAAATATAAAAGCATACTTACCGAAGTATGCTTTTATTAAAAGTGTCAGACTATCTTTTGATGAGTGTTAATTTGCCGCTTCTTTCTGTAATTGCTCTTTTCAATTGTCGCTCCCCATCCAATAGTTGATATGCCCAGTCAAAAACTATTCTTTGTTCAGTTATCTGAGAGATACGAATCTTTGCAAAGTGATTATCAAGAGTCCAAATGACATAAGTATGACCAACAATAGCCTTTACGTATTTTACATTCTCCCCTTCTTTCATCGAAATCCATCCATCTGCAGGTGCAAAACTTATATCGTATATTGAGTTGGTCACTCCCATATCCTGAATATCCGAATCGTACCAAACATTCAGAAAATATTCGCCATTAAAGTTTTCGAAAAAGAAATCCGCGTCGACACCATCAAAAGGAACCATTGTGTATTTAGCAAAACTATAACCCGACGATTCAGGAAACTTTAGATAATCAAATACTGTCTGATTAAATCCTTCAGGACGAGCGATACCATAAGCATAATCATAACTCAATTCACTTTCATTCCCGCTAAAATCATAAGCTGTAACTGCATAAAAATATTTTTCACCATTTACAGCATCACGATCAACATAGAAATTTGTTTCAGAACTTCCAATCAGTTCATACTTTCCATCATAGCTGCCTGAATAATAAATATTATAACCGGAGACATCCTTTTCCCTATTATAATCCCAACTGATTTCCGTTTTGCTGTCGCCTGTTTTTACGAACAAATTCTTAGGTGGTTCAGGCGGAGTATCATCATAATAATCAGACTCTTCACATGCAATCAGTGATAAAGCAAAAGTTGCTGCAATCAAAGTTCTAATTGTATTTTTCATTTTATCCCCCAAATTATTTATTAGACTGGTTCAATGATTATGCCACTAAAGGATTTAGTTTTGAAAACAAAAATCAATATCCGAGAGCCAGTTGTACATTAATTGGCTCTCTGTGTATAAATAATTAAACAGAATTTATCAGATATCAGTAAACTTGTTTTCGAAAAACATTTTTGAATTATTAATTACGGCAACCGAAGCACCTTTAAGCAGTCTTTTATCAAAAGGAGAATTTTTGGATTTTGACTTAAATTTGGAGACGTCAACCGTCCATATTTTTTCAGGATCAAAAATGGTAAGATTTGCCAACTCATTAGTTTCAAATTTTGGAATCGGTAGGTTAAGGATTTTTCTTGGATTGATTGATAATTTTAACACTAAATCATCCAATGTCAAATGATTCTTGGAAACCAATTCATTTAAACAAAGTGCAAGTTCAGTTTCCAAGCCCAATATTCCATTTGGTGCATAAATAAATTCCATTTCTTTTTCTTCAACCGAATGTGGTGCATGATCGCTTGCAATGCAATCAATCGTACCATCTTTTAAGCCTGAAATTATTGCCTGAACATCCTCTTCTGTTCTTAGCGGCGGGCTCATTTTAAAATTTGTATCATAATTTTTCAGTACATCATCTGTCAATGTAAAATGATGCGGAGTAGCTTCAGCAGTAACTTTTATTCCTTTTCCTTTTGCATTTCTTACAAGTTCCACTGATTTTTTTGAACTGATATGTGCAATATGAATTTTTCCGCCTGTGTATTCTGCCATTAAAATATCTCTTGCAACTATCAGATCTTCGGATACAGAAGGCAAAGGCGGTAACCCTAACAATGTGCTGATAAATCCTTCATTCATTGCACCATCAGAGAAACAGATTTCTTCGCAGTGATCGATAATTGTTTTATCAAACATCAAACAATATTCCATTGCACTTTTCAATAAAGCTGAAGTCTTTACAGCCACACCGTCATCGGAAAAAGCTACTGCTCCGGCATCAACAAGTTCTGCAATCGGAGAAAGACCTTCACCAGCACGATTGACAGATACAGCTCCAATCGGATGAACATTAACAAGATGATTTTTAGCTTTGTCTTTAATAAGTTTTACAACTTCAGCAGAATCAATTGCAGGATTTGTATTAGGCATACATGCAATCTCAGTGAATCCTCCTCCTGCTGCTGCATTGCTTCCCGTTTCAATAGTTTCTTCATCTTCTCTTCCGGGTTCACGAAGATGAACATGCATATCAACCAATCCGGGCACACAGTACATTCCCGTAAAATCAAAAGTTTTTGTTTGGCTGTCAATCGAAGTGATGTTACTTCCCAATTCTATAATTTTCCCATCTTCAATAAGTAAATCAGATTCATGATTAATTTTTTGTTCCGGGTTTAGCAGATTCAAATTTTTTAATAATATTTTCATTACTTACCTATTGTCTTGTTCCTAATAAATATAATACTGACATTCTAATTGCAACGCCATTTGTTACTTGGTCAAGGATAATCTGATACGGACCATCAGCTACTTCAGAAGTTATTTCAACACCTCTATTAATTGGTCCGGGATGTAAAATCAAGATATCTTTATTGTTTTTTTCAATTCTCTCGGCAGTAATTCCAAAATAATTATGATATTCTCTTAATGTTGGAATGGAAGTTCCTGCTTTTCGTTCTAGTTGAATTCTGAGAACATTCAAAACATCATTTTCTGAAATTGCTTTTGATATATCCGTATAAATTTTCACTCCTAATGATTCAATATTTTGTGGAATCATTGTTAACGGACCACAGACAGAAACCTGAGCACCCATCGTTTGTAATCCAAAAATATTTGAAAGTGCAACTCTGCTGTGTGCAATATCTCCAATGACACAAATTTTCAATCCTTTTAATTTTCCTAAGCGCTCACGAATTGAATACATATCAAGCAAAGCCTGAGTGGGATGTTCATGTCTTCCGTCCCCGGCATTAATAATACTCGCTTTTGAAATCCGAGTTAAAAACTGAGGAACGCCAGCTGATTCATGCCGGACAACAATCATATCAACTTTCATCGCTTCAATGTTTCGAATAGTATCTTTAAATGTTTCGCCTTTTTTAGTACTGCTTCCTGATTTAGAAAAATTAATCGTATCAGCAGATAATCTTTTTTCTGCAAGTTCAAATGATATTCGGGTTCTTGTTGAATCTTCATAAAAAAGATTTACAATTGTTTTTCCCTGAAGTGTCGGCACTTTTTTAATGGGTCTTTCAAGAACTTCGCGAAAAGTCTTGGCAGTATCTAAAATTGTTTGAATATCATCGGAAGGAACTCCATGCAAACCAATTAAATGTTTTATAGTTAATGACATTTTTATAATCCTTTTTTGGGCGATTCGACCAAGTAAACGCCATCTTCTTCATCAATTTCTTTTAGCCGTACTTTGACTTCTTCATTAATTGAAGTAGGAATACTTTTGCCAACAAAATCAGCTATAATCGGCATCTCCCGATGACCCCGATCCACCAATACGCACAACTGAATTGAATTTGGTCTGCCTAAATCCATTAAAGCATCCAAAGCTGCCCTCACTGTCCTGCCGGTATAAAGCACATCATCAACGAGAACAATATGCTTTTTTGTTATGTCAATTGATATATTTGTTACCGATACTTCCGGCTGTTTTAACCGGGTACGAAAATCGTCCCGATATAAAGTCACATCAAGTATTCCGAGTTCCGGACTAACTGATTCGATTGAAGTGATTTTTTCTTGAATTCGCTTTGCAATAAACTCACCTCGGGTTCGCATCCCGATTATTACTACATCCTGAATACCTTTATTCTTTTCAACAATTTCGTGAGCAAGACGAGTAATTGTTCTTCCAAAACCGATTTCATCAATAATTTTTGCTTTTATAGTCATATAAAAAAAACCTCTTCAGCAAGAAGCTGAAGAGGTTCTCCAAATTTTGTTTTTAATATTATTTTCTTTTAACATCCTTCTTTATCTCACCGGATAAAATTAAAGGGACCAATTATTTAAGTAAAAAAAGGGGGGCTAAAGCCCCCTTAAAATTAATTTACAACTCTTAATTCAATTCTTCTGTTTTCTGCTCTGCCTGCAGGAGTGCTATTATCAGCAACCGGATTAGCTGAACCATAACCAACAGCAGTTAATCTGCTTGCAGCAATACCTTTTGCTACAAAGTAGTCTTTAACTGAGACAGCTCTTGCTTCTGATAATTTTTGATTTGCAGCATCTTTACCAACATTATCAGTATAACCATCAACTTCAACTTTTAAGTTTGGATTATCTTTTAATACCTGGACTGCTTCATTCAAAACTGTGAAAGATGATTTATCAATTTTTGAACTGTTAGTTGCAAATTTAACTCCTTTAAGAACCCAGTTC
>Ga0210044_10004810_pt1 | contig 18632 bp, 25 predicted proteins | sample CryGey13umfilter_2_FD_183959 | JGI IMG/M metagenome (GOLD analysis project Ga0210044, IMG submission 183959) | Groundwater microbial communities from aquifer in Utah, USA - Crystal Geyser 4/9/14 3 um filter (SPAdes) (version 2) | ecosystem: Environmental > Aquatic > Deep subsurface >... | reverse complement strand
CGGGTCAGGATCTGCGCACCAAAACAGTGTCTGCAAGAGCAGGTGAGTCACTGAAAACACAAGCCAGGAGCATGACGCCGCCTGCAGAGAGCAGGCGCGTGGCACGTATTCCGGATAAAACAGACACGAGGCGCGAATTACGGCCACGGCCAGAGCGTGCGGCTCCGACAGCTGCGCCAGTGATCACCTTCCCGGCAAAAGGCGAGCGCTTCACGGCTCCGGCCAGTGTAACAGCCAGAGCGGACTTCGACCGCAAGCAGCGGATTCAATTCCTGCTGAAAACAGTTCCGGATAACCGGATCGTGCAACGCTCATCAAGCGGCCGGTTCACCAACATCGGTACCGGATCCTACTGTGTAAGCGCAGTCTATGCCGGTAAACAGGGAGGCAGCAGCGCCTGTATCGAATTCAGTGTCGGAGCCGGCCGCATGGCTCCGCTGCGGCAAGAACGACTGCTGCTGCACAGGCCATAAGGAGCCCTGATATGAAAATATTGCTGATAGCTATGCTTTGCCTTCTGCCTGTTGCATCGGCATCGGCTGGGTCAGGTTTTCAGGCCGGTGAGTGGGAAATCACCAGCACCACCAAAATGCCCGGCATGCCGGTGAGCGCGCCGCCGATCACGTTCCGTCAGTGTATGCAGGAAGAGGACAGCATGGCGCAGCAGAGCAGTGAAAACAGCGGCTGCAGGATGCTCGAACAACAGAAAACCGGCGACACCCTGAGCTGGAAGGTGCGCTGTGACAGCGAACAGGGGCGCGCCGACATCAGCGGTCGGCTCACCTGGTCCGGTGACAGCATGCAGGGAATCACCACCATGACCACCGATCAGGGCGGGCAACAGATGTCCATCACCACCCGCATGCAGGGTAACCGACTGGGTCCTTGCCAATAGGTTTCCCCGGCTGCAGGGGAAACAGCTGAATTCGACATCGCCGCCGTTATTCCGGCTCATTTCGTCCGTTTCAGACATAATGGCATCAAACCTGCTCGCAAAATCCGATTGCATCTGTTTGCGAGGAATGTAGGAAAATGAAAACTGAACTGATCGCCGACCTGCATGTGCAGGAACAACCGCAGGAAATCATTATCTATCACAAGGCGCTGCATCTTGCTCTGGCGCTCGGTGTTGAGGCAGACCGGGCCGAAGTGCTGGCCGCTGCGGTATCCGGCCACTGCCGCCTGCCCGATGCTTCGATCATGCGCTGTGAAATCGAAAGCGATGAGCCTCGCCACCGGCTGGTGATCAGCGGCGCCAGCGGCAAGTCGTGGAGAGAACAGGTGAGCCTGCCTTCACTGCCGGACAGCGTTATTCTGGAGGAACAGCGTCAGTCGCTGGCGGATATCTCACTGCCCGATCTGTTGCGGCAGATGCAGATCAGGCAGCTTGAACTGCAACAGCAGAACAAGACACTGAAACTGGAGACTGAGCGCCTCTCTACCAAGCTCAAGCATAAAAACCGCGATATGGAACATCAGGCCATGCACGATGACCTGACGGGGTTACCGAACAGGCCGCTGCTGACAGAACGCGCCAGACATGCACTGCAAATTGCCGGGCGTCAGAATTTCACCTGCTCTCTGATGGTCATGGATCTCGATAACTTCAGGGATATCAATGATGCACTGGGCCATCAGATCGGTGATCTGATGTTGCAGGAAGTAGCCAATCGCTTCTCGAAAATCCTGCGCGCCTCGGACACACTGGCAAGGCTTGGTGGCGATGAGTTTGCCGTGCTGCTGCTTAACAACAACGCTGATCAGGCAGAAATCGTGGCTGAAAAATTGCGGCTGGTGCTGAGCAAGCCCTTTGAGCTGCAGGGGCATGTACTGTCGGTCACGATCAGTATCGGCATTACAGAATTCCCCAAACATGGTGGCGATATCTCCAGCCTGATGCGGCGGGCCGATGTGGCGATGTACCATGCCAAAAACAAGAAACTCGGCAGGCTGGTCTACAGCCCGCTGCAGGACGAACACAGCATCGAACGCCTCGCTCTGCTCAATGACCTGAATCTGGCGATCAAAGCGGGGCAGCTGGAGCTCTACTATCAACCACAGGTGCTGACTGCGGGTGACGGCATGCCTTCTCTGGAGGCTCTGGTCCGCTGGCCGCATCCGGAAAAAGGCATGGTTTTTCCCGACCGCTTTATTCCGCTGGCAGAAGATTCGGGCCTGATCACACCCATGACATGGTGGGTGATGGAGTCAGCGGCAGCCCAGTGTGCCGCCTGGCATCGAGCCGGCCTGAAGGTGAATGTGTCGATCAACTTCTCGGCCCATTGCCTGCAGGAGCCCGATATGGCGCAACGGGTTGCCGACTGTATCAGGCGGCATGCACTGCCCGATAACACGCTGGTGCTGGAAATCACCGAAAGTATGATTATGGCCGACCCGCATCAGGCCTCGAAAGTGCTGCTGGAGATTGATGCGATGCACGTGGATGTCTCCATCGATGATTTCGGCACCGGCCACTCTTCGCTGGCTTACCTGAAACATCTGCAGGTGGATGAACTGAAAATCGACCGCTCGTTTGTCATGGGCATGTTTGAGCACAAAAATGATGAAGTCATCGTGCGTACGGTGATCAATATGGCGCACAGCATGGGTTTAAGAGTAATCGGTGAAGGCGTGGAAGACCGTCAAAGCTGGGATGCTCTGGCCGCCATGGGCTGCGACCGCATTCAGGGTTATTTCATCAGTCGACCCCAGCCGGTTGAACAGATGACCCGCTGGCTCGAGGATTTCGCCCGGCACGGCCTGCAACTGGATGACAAATAAGCGATCGCAGGCTCAGCATCACTGCCGCGACAATCCCTGCTGTTCAGATGGTAACAGCGCCTGAGTATCACCGATCCAGCTGACGATATCCTGCCACAGTACTTTGGCCTGCAGATCGCGCAACAGCATATGGTAACCGTTTTTATACAGGTAGAGACGCTGGTCACTGTGGGCGGCCGTCAACGGCCTGAAGGTTGCCAGTACAGGTTCTTTCGGGATCACCTGATCCTTCTCGCCATACAGAATCAGGGCCGGCGCCTGCAACTGATCAACCGCCTCAAAACCCGACTGCATCAGTTCAACCAGTCCGTAGATGGTATCCACGCGTGTCGCCTTGATCACCAGCGGGTCACGCCCCAGCGCGATAAGCATCTCCCGATTATCCGATGCGACGATACCGAGCGACCGGCCGGTAAATGTTGTCGACGGCATCACCATAGCAGCGGCCTTCAGCCCCCATCGCTGCCACCACGGCATGGCATCCCAGCCCCGCACTGCAGGCGCGGCAAGGATCACCCCGTCAACATCAGCAGCACCCGATGCCACTGATTGCAGGATTACCGCCGCGCCCATGCTCTCGCCGAGCAGGAACAGCGGTTTATCCGGACAGCGTGTTCTGATGGCCTGAATCAGGGCCTGCAGATCCCCGGAAAATGCCGCTTTCCCCGGCCACAAACCACGCCCGGGCGCATTGCCGAAGCCTCGCTGATCATAAGCATAGACGCTGATGTGCTGCGCGGAGAACCAGAGGGCCGCATCAGAGATAAAGTTGGAGTAATCATTAAACCCGTGCACGGCAATGATCACGGCCCTGTTGCGCTGCTCAGGCACGCTCCAGCTGCGCAGCGGTAAGCGGGTGCCGTCGAACGAAACAAAGTGATCGCCTTCGATCATCGGCCTGACTGCGGCGGGCTGCGGCTCGATAAAATGCGGCGCGCAAGCGGCCAGCGTCAGCAGCAGACACGCCCACATCAACCTGCACAGCTGCCTCATATTAAAGTCGGGCAGCAACAAACCCGGCCGTAACAAAATCCATTGTGCCGATATGCTGTTTCAGCCACGCGGGTAAATGCTGACGCATAAATTGCCCGACCGGACCGACCTGCTGATTCGACTTCCACGCCGCCACCACCTGCCCGAACTCGCGCAGAAATAGATCATGGGCACCTTTATGCATGGCATAAGCAGGAAAATGACAGTCAGCCATCAGCTGCTCCTCTCCGGCAAAGTGTTCAGTCGTATGTTTGAACAACTCATCCAGACGCTGCGTCAGCAGCATTGGTTCTGTGGTGCCATGTTCCATGGCCTCGATCCGGGCATAAATGCTGTTGATCAGCGCCACCTCTTCGAGGTGGATGGCATGCATCGGTGGATAGGGAACTTCGGTAAAGTCATCGGCACTGATTCTCATGCGACCATTCTACCAGAATGGAACCGCTGCAACAGCGCATCGGATATCCGCAGTTCAGCACCTCCCGAACAACAGGCTGCTCCGTTGCAGTATTATTGCTGACGCATTCCCGTCATCTTTTTGCCGCAAGGCACGGAGATCCGCTGTTCCTTCAACCGCTGTGCTTCACAACCGCTTGGCTGACGGCCCGGACAGTCCCGGTATCATGAAACAGGATTGAATCGCAGTTGAAAAGACTCTTATCGATACCTCAGCTTCGGATCCAGACAGGCAAAAACAGCCGGTCCGGAAAAGAGGCACGGATTTTGCTTTAAACAAAGTCAATGATCCTTTGGCCGGGCAGCAGCCCGCCAAAATGTGAGAGGTGGTTATGCTTAAAACAATAAAGGGATGGTGGCACCGGGAAGAGGGTGCCCAACAGAAGCCGGAACTTACCCTGGCCATTACCAAGCTGATGGTCGGTATGATGTCGATGGACAGCAAGATAGATGCTGAAGAACATGCCGAGATCGTCAAAGCGCTTGGCGAACAGTTCTCTCTTTCTGCTGAAGAGAGCGAGGCCCTGATTGTACAGGCAACAGACAAGGAACGTACCGACCTGCGTTTTTCTGCGGTGGTAGAGCAGATCGTTGAACATTTCAATGTTGACGAACGCGCCGCAATCCTAGCCAAGCTGTGGCGCGTTGCCATGGCAGATGGCAATATCGACTTCCTCGAAGAGCAATATATCAACCGCCTCTCCGGTCTGCTCGGTGTACCGACAAGCTTCCTGTCAGAAATGAAAGCGAAGCAGGAGAAGCTCTTCCCGGAGCTGGATCAGTCAAAACGTTTTCAGCATCCCAATCCGGTCATCAAGTAACCTGCAGCTTGCCGGCGCGCCTGCACGCGCTCCGACGCCCCCTCTGAACCGGCCTCCGGAACTTACTCCCGCAGTGTTACGTCACGACCTGCCAGGAATGCTCTGACTATTTCAGAGTATTCCTAAAACCTGTACTCCCCTCAGGGTTGATATATTATAATATGATTATATATTACGGTTCATTCCTGACAAGCGAGGCATGAATATGGCAACTGTGGAACTGAACAAGGTGAACTTCGAATCAAAAGTATCATCCAGCAATATGGCTGTACTGGATTTCTGGGCACCATGGTGCGGTCCGTGCAAAAGTTTTGCGCCTACCTATGAAAAAGTCTCGGAAGTCTTCCCCGATGTCCTGTTCGGCAAGGTGAATACCGAGATAGAACAGGAACTGGGCGGGCATTTCAATATCCGATCCATTCCCACACTGATGATTATCCGCGATAATGTTATTCTCTTCTCGCAGGCCGGTGTTTTGCCGAAAGATGCACTCACCGATGTGATCAATCAGGCGTTGGCCATTGATATGCAACAGGTGCATGCCGAAATCGCGAACAAGAAACAGTCAGCCTGAAGCCGACAGATATACAGGGAGTTCTCATGCTGAAAAAAATATTTCTGCCACTGCTGCTGGCACTGACATGTGCCGCTCAGGTCATTCAGGCGCACGAGTGCGATGGAAAAGCAGCCACCATTATCGGTACGGAAGGCGATGATAAAATTGCCGGCACCAACGGAGACGACGTGATCGTCGGCCTTGGCGGCAACGACAAGATCACCGGCAAGGGCGGCAACGACATCATTTGCGGCGGCCCCGGCAACGACAAGCTGCAGGGTGGTGATGGCAACGACCGGCTGTTCGGCGATGCCGGCGACGACGTACTCAGCGGCGACAAGGGTGAAGACATGCTCAGCGGCGGTGCGGGCAAGGATGTGCTGCGCGCAGGCGCAGACAACGATGACCTGCACGGGGGGGCCGGCAACGACAAGTTATACGGCGAAAACGGCAATGACACCCTGCATGGCGATAACGGGGATGACATGCTGTATGGCTGGTATGGCGATGATGCCCTGTATGGTGACATGGGTGATGACCAGCTGTTCGACCGCGATGGTAACGACAGCATGGATGGCGGCGAAGGCAAGGATGAGTGCCAGGGTTTGAAAGATTTCGGCAGCCGCAATGCACAGGATGAATGGGTTGAGGATATCCGGCCGAGTGAAGAGTCCGCAAGCTGGAAAGGCTGCGAAAAACTGTTTAAATAAGCAGCTCTGCCGGTGAGCGCTTTCTTGCGCCCGGTGCTGCAGGCAGAGTAGCCGGATGGAGTTCATCGACAGCCACTGCCATCTTGATGATGAACGTTTCGATTCCGATCGGGCGGCCGTGCTCAAACGGGCTGCAGAGGCCGGCATCAAGCGTTTCATCGTACCGGCGGTTCATGCCGACAGCTGCCTTAAAATCAACACCCTCAGTCAACAGTATCCTGAAATGCTGCCTGCGTACGGGCTGCACCCCTGGTTCTGCGAGCGGCATCGCGACGCTGATTTTGCACTGCTGGCAACGCTGCTCGGATCGGCCGTCGCCGTTGGCGAGTGCGGGCTGGATTTCGGCCTGTGTAAAACCGAAGCCCGAACCCAGCTTTACTGGCTGCGTCCGCAACTGCAGCTGGCCATCGATCTGAACCTGCCGGTGATTCTGCACAGCTATAAAGCCACAGATATACTGATCACTGAAATCAGAAATCATCCGGGATTGGGCGGAGTCATCCACAGCTACTCAGGCAGCCTTCAGCAGGCAGAGCAATTGATTGATCTGGGCTTCGCTATCGGCTTTGGTGGAGCCGTCACACGGCCGCAGTCGACCCGACTGCACGATCTGGTCAGGCATATCCCTTTAAACAGCATCCTGATTGAAACCGACGCACCGGATCAAACGCCGTTTAGTCAACGCGGCAAAAGAAACGAGCCTGTTTTTCTCATCGAAATCGCCGGGCATCTCGCTAGGCTGCGCGATATGGACAGGGATGCGTTAATCCGCGCCTGCAATGCCAATGCAAAGGGGTTATTCAACTTATGAGCCAGGCACAGGAACGTACAGAGATACTGGTGGGAAAAGAGGGGCTGGATTATCTGGCGGGATTACACCTGCTCGTGGTCGGTCTCGGCGGTGTGGGTGGCGCCGTCTGCGAGGCGGTGGGTCGCGCCGGTATCGGCCGCATGACCATTGTCGACCATGATCAGGTCGGCCTCTCGAACATGAACCGGCAACTGGTTTGCACCCACAGCAGCATCGGCAAGGACAAGGCAACGGCGATGGGTGAACGTCTGCTGGATATCAACCCGGAGCTGCAACTGGATGCCCATGTCGGTTTTCTCAGCCCCGACAATATGGAGGCCTTTCTTGCCGCCGGTAATTTCGACTATGTGATCGACTGCATCGATTCAGTGGCCTGCAAAGCCGTGCTCGTCGCCTGCTGTCAAAAGCTGAATATCCCCGTGGCCTCGAGCCTGGGTGCCGGTGGCAGACTCGATGTCACCAAAGCCGAAATCACCACGCTGGATAAAACCTACAACTGCGGTCTGGCCGTTAACCTGCGCCGCAAACTGCGCAGGTCTGGCGCTTCACTGAATTATCCGGTGGTTTTCTCCGGCGAGTTCCCGATCAAACCGCTGCCGCAGGCACCGGTCGGCAATGATCCGGATGCACTGCCCCGAGCCGTTAACGGCACGATCTCCTATATGCCGAACCTGTTCGGCTTTATGCTCGCTGGTTTTGTCATCAAACAGTTGCTTGATAAGGCAACCCCGACAACAACATTAAAACAAGGAAGGTGATCCATGTTCGGATGGAACAAGAAGAAAAAAACGGCGTCGGCACGCCATATACTGGTGGCGGATCGTGAACAGTGCGAAGCGCTGAAAGCCGAGATTGAAGCGGGGGCGGACTTTGCCGAAGTGGCAAAACAGCACTCCACCTGTCCTTCAGGACAAAAAGGCGGTGATCTGGGTAACTTCCGCGAGCGTCAGATGGTCAAACCGTTCAACGATGTGGTGTTTTCGGCTGAACTGCACAAGGTACACGGGCCGGTGAAAACCCAGTTCGGTTATCACCTGATCGAGATTACCGAGCGCTCGACTGACAAATAATCAGGGCAGCAGGTGGGAGCTGGCCAATTCGATCTGGCGTTCCTTCCAGGCGCGATGTTGCAGCATGATGGCAACCACTTCATCGATATCGTCGGTCACTGTCACCAGAGCCAGCTCTTTTTCAGTGACGTAACCTTCCTCCAGCACCCGGCCCCTGATCCAGTCCAGCAAGCCGGTCCAGAATTCGGAGCCGTAAAGCACCAGCGGAATCGGGAATGTCTTCTGTGTCTGCATCAGGGTAAGTGACTCAAAAAACTCATCCAGCGTACCGAAACCGCCGGGCATGCAGACATAACCCATCGAATATTTCACAAACATCACCTTGCGTACGAAGAAATAACGGAAGTCGACCGAGATATTCTGGTATACATTGGGCGTCTGCTCCATCGGCAGTGTAATATTCAGGCCGACCGATTTGCCACCGCCTTCACGTGCCCCTTTGTTGGCCGCCTCCATAATGCCGGGGCCACCGCCGGAAATCACACCGAAGCCCTCTTTGGCCAGCTTCTTCGCCAGCAGTTCCGTGTCATCATAATAGCGGTTACCGGGCTGATTGCGGGCAGCGCCGAAGATGGTGATGGCATAGGGCAGATCGCCGAGCTTGTCGAAGCCTTCGGTAAACTCGCTCATGATTCTGAATATACGCCAGGCTTCGGTTCCCTTCAGATCTTCCATATTGACCCCCTGATGCCTGCAATACGGACTTAACCGGCAGGATAGTTTCCTGCTATCAAGTTGCTTGCCAACTTTAGTTATTACAGGAGCAAATGTTACGCGCTATGCATCTGTGGCAACAGGAAACGCAGCGCCTCAAAAAATATCCAGCGGGTGATCAGGTAGGTGATCGACATGGCCAGGCAGCTGAGGGCGGTAATCTTCAGTTTTTCCAGCGTAGTCGTGGCCGGCACGAAAAAGCGGGGCAGCAGAATCATCGCCCCGATAACGCCACAGCTGAAGCCCTGCAGCATAAACAGAAAATATTTCAAGGAATTGGCATTTTCCGCCAGACCGGGAAGCGACATAAACTGCGGCATGAGGAATTGGAAGATAATCAGCGGGGCATAGATAAACGGATATTCAATCCACATCAGCCCGGCTTTTTTCTGGCCGAATATATAGATCACGCCAGCCATAATATTGGCTGAAACCAGATAAAGCGTAACCGATATCATCGTGCTGTTCATAACCGACTCCCCGTAATCTGCAGACAATATTACGTTTATCGGCAATCGGAAAGGTCTGTGCCAGTTTTATTCCGGCTCTGACTCTTTGTGCGCCTGCAACAAACACGCATCCATCACATCAAGCATGCGATAGCCCAGTCGTGCCTGTTCAGCATTGGCCGACTGGATCATCAGGCTGGCGCATTCGTGGAACTTTTCCAGTACACCCGGATCATCCATCAGGCGATCCATATCGATGACAATTTTATGATCACTGCTCATAGCCGGAGTATACCAGATCAAACCCGGCTGTCGCTGCGGCTCGCGTGTACTGCGCGACTCAGGAGTTGCCTGCCACGCTGTGCGGAAAATCTGCGGCATAGCAGGCGATCCACTCCGTCGCAGCCTGATTATGCGTGAGCAGGCGACCACAGAGCTGCCACTGCTGCCGGCGATAACATTCGATCTGGTACATCTGCGCGATCATACGCATACGAAACGTTTCGCATTCACTCTCGTCGGGGAGTTGCAACAGTGAGTGTTGCCAGTAATCAGATCGGGTATCCATGTGCTTCTCCATGCATACATCGTACCAACTGTTAAAAAGCTGCAAACGCGGACTTGTTACGCCTGTTGGTAAATTTCTTACACCGGCCGGTTCTTGGCCTCAATCCAGCGCGACATGAATTCGGTGCTGCGATGATGATGATGGCGCAACATGGAACCGGTAAAATTGTTCTGCCGGTGTCCGGCAAGATTTTCCCTGATCTGCCGAATGCGCTGCATGAGGGCTTCACCATTGGCCTTCTCATTAAATACGTTCCGAACAATGTCAAAACCGTGCTGCTGGCACTGCTGCCACTGCTGTTTGTCCTGATATAAATTTACGGCCTGCTCAGTAAAACTATCGGCCGAGTCGGCAATCAGACCGCTCCAGGGCAGCCCTGCCGACATGCCCTCTGCACCAACCCCGGTCGTTACACTCGGTGTACCGTTCAGCATCGCATCGGCCAGCTTGGTTTTAATACCGGCGCCAAAGCGCAAGGGTGCCAGACAGACCCGGGCAGATAGCATCGCCTGATTCACATCGGCTGCACGCCCCTTGATCAGGAAACCCTCTTTGGGGTTATGCAGGGCAGCTGCTTTGGGTGGTGTATAGGCACCATAAATATGCAGTTCAGCAGCAGGAAGCCGGGCCCTGATGCGCGGCCAGATCTCCTGCTTTAACCACAGTACCGCATCCCAGTTCGGCGCATGGCGGAAGTTACCGATGCTCACAAAATGCTGCCGTTGCTCAAAGCCGGGGCTGTCATCGCGGATCTGATGCTCGGCAAACATAAACGGGCAAAGTTGCAGGAGTGAGGCATCCACGGAAAAGGCGCTCTGCAGCAGCTCTATTTCATAGTCCGACACCATAATGGACAGGTCACAACGCAGAATCGCAGCAACCTCCCTGATCGCCACTTCGCTATAGAGGTCACTCTTTGTCACCGCCTGCACCACCTGATGCTGACGCTTGAAAACCGTGTGACGGGCATGGCGCAGACAGTGCAGGTCGATGGTTTCCAGCAGACGCAACGCATGCGGGCAGACCTTTTCAACCCGCCAGCCGAACTGCTCCTCCATGGGAAAGCGATCAAACAACACCAGATCCGGTGCAAGATCTGCAACGAACTGATCGAAGCTGCTGTCGTTCAAGTCAATCGTCTGCCGCTGAACCCCAAGCGTATCCAGATCGGCCATAAACTCGGAGTCAGCCGCAGTGCAGGCAAATGTCACCTGCCACTGCTGCTGCAGAAACAACCGCATCAGCTCCATCATACGCAGCCCCGCCCCGGATGAAGCAGGCTCCGGCCATACCGTTCCAATGATCAGGACATTCAAATCAGCTCCAATACCAGCAAAGATTTACCCATCACGGCAAGACCGGGCTACAGGTCAATACCAATAATTCAGCCAGCATTGAATCCTGCTGGCAACCATTCAGAATGTCTGTTGTTTTCAGCAAGGAGAGATGCATGGCAAGAATCACCTTTCAGGGGCAGACGTATGAGTGCAGTGCTGATGAGCCTCTACTGGAGGCCCTGAACCGGAAGGGATGTAACCTGCCTTATGGCTGTCGTGCCGGTGTATGTCAGGCCTGCATGCTCAAGGCAACCCGCGGCACACCACCGGCAACGGCGCAGGTGGGCCTCGAGAAAAAGCTGCAGAAGAAAAACTATTTCCTCTCCTGTCTGTGCCGGACGGACTCCGATATGGAAGTTGCGCTGCCTGACCCTGCAGACAAATACCACGCATCAATTGTGTTTGAAAAAGAGTTCCTGAGCCCATCAGTCATTCGCCTGCGCAGCAGTCGTCCTGACGGTTTTACCTATCAACCGGGCCAGTTTGTGAATCTGCTACAGCCCGACCTTGGCCTGGCACGCAGTTACTCGCTGGCGAGTACTGGTGAGGATAACTTTCTTGAGTTTCACATTCGCCTGATTCCGGGCGGTCGCATGAGTGGCTGGATTGCCGATACGGTTGAAAACGGAACTTTCATCTTCGTCTCGGATGCCATGGGCAACTGCTGTTACAACACGCGCTATAGTGACTCTCCGCTGCTGCTGGCGGGCACGGGTACAGGTCTTGCACCGCTTTACGGCATCCTGCGAGATGCTATTGGCCACGGCCATCAAAAGCCTGTCGAGCTGTTACATGGCGGCCTTAACAGTGAGGGGCTGTACTACAGGCCGGAGTTGCAACAGCTCGCAGAACGGCATGATTGTTTCACTTACAGACCTTGTGTATTAAACGGGGATGCTCCTGCGGGTGGCGTGCAGGGAGCCATTGATGAACAACTGCAACAGCTGCTCAAAAGCGGTCACGACTGGCGAATTTTCCTTTGTGGTGATTCAGATATGGTCAATACCATGCGTAAGCTTTGCCTTGCCCATGGTATTGACGAATCCGACATTCATACCGATGCATTCGGTTAATGCGCGGGGCTGAACGAACCGGCGCAGATGCCCTGGCCCTGCTCCGGATTGTTTGGGCTATCGCGTAATTCAGAGCAACACCCATTGCTCCGGATTATTTGGACTATCGCGTAATTTAGAGCAACACCCATTGCTCCGGATTATTTAGACTATCGCGTAATTTAGAGCAACCCCATTGCTCCGGATTATTTAGACTATCGCGTAATTTAGAGCAACCCCATTGCTCTAAATTACTTGCTTTTACTATCCCTGTTGCGGCTGCTTTCCATCTCTACTTTTTTGCGCTGCCAGTGCGCCACGAGCTCTTCGCGTGTAATGCTTTCATTTTCATCGCGATCAATAAACCTGAACTCGGCACGGCGAAACTTGAGTTTTTCATCCAGGCTGATCTGCATATCTTTATTGGTATCCCAACGTTTCATTATGTTTTCAATCAGATGGCTTTTTGTGCTGCTGTTGAGTATGTCAGGCCGGTCGGCATATCGGAAATTGAACATTTCATCGCCACTCAGCATGCCATTGCCATCGCTATCGATCTTGTTGAAGTGGCTCACGGAGGCGCGCTCAAATTCGGCGCCATCAATCGTGCTGCTATGGTCGGCATCCAGTGTGGCCAGTTGCTGGTCAGCAATTTCTTCCGGGTTATAGGTTGGCAGTCCTTCAGCGTAAACGGGTGATGCAACCAACAGCGTGACAGCAATACAAATCGATTTTTTCATTTCACTTCCTTTTCTAACATAGACAGATTTCATGGCAGCCGGTTAAGCCGGACAGCTGCAATAATAACGCATGCAGGCCCGTTGTTACACCATAGATAGCTGCGTGGATAAGACCGAAGCATAACGGCGACACCTTATTAGTAAATTAATATGTAATAAATAAGCTGTAATATTCATAAAAACCCCGGTCTGATCAAATCAACACCATGCCATGAGGCATGGGCAGCAGATACAAAGCCAGCCCAAGAACGCCATACAACAGCAGATATGAGAACCAGGAGGTGCGATTGAACAGGGTCAGTGCGGAGCCGAAAGATTTTTTCATCGAAACGCCGATAAAGTTCACACTGTACAACTCGTCCAGCAACAGGTGCAGCAGATAACCGGCAGCAACATATAACGCCGTGAGCCATGAGAGATTCAAGGCCATGCCCAACAGATAATGGGCAAGCGAAAATGCGCCAAGCCCGAATAGCAGGGCCGTCGGAACGGAATGAAACAGCCCGCGATGTTCAGTCATATTGGCAAACAGTCGGTATACCACATACCGCATGAACAGGGCGCTGATCAACGCCAGACCCAGCAGATAAAACAGGCCCAGCTGTCCCTGAAAAATCAGGGTGACCGAAATCGCAACCGCAAAGCTGAGAATCGTGAACACCAGGCGGGTGGGTATGGAGTGATCTGAATCGATGTCAGGCAGAATCCCTGCCAATATCCCCAAAGCGAACAGCGCCAGTGCCTGATGCGGGTTGACCATGCCGGCCTCAAGACATATGGCACTGGCAGTCAGAGAGCCTGCAGCTGCAACCGCTATGTGCGTTTGAAAACTGGCCATACCACCTCCTCTGCGACGACGACGATTATTTCAGGTCTAAACAGATTCAGCCGTGTTCAGGCTCACACATCCATGCGTTCGGACTCCTGCTCGGGCAGGAAGGGCTTGAGCAGATCATCCAGCCACTGCTGCAGTTTTTCCATGCCTTTGCGTACATCATCGAAATCTTTATCCGAAAGTACGCCGTCCTTATTGTGGTCCATCGAATCAAAGGCGGCGCGGGCTGAAGTTTCCAGGCGCTTCATCACCTCTTCGAATGTCACCTGACCATCGCCATTGGCATCAAAGGCATCCGATTTGCTGTCATCGGCCATCGCCGGTGCGGCGGCCAGCAACGCCGCCAACAGCAGCGCTGACAGTGTTGCCCTCAGCGGATATTTTTTTCTAACTGCAAACATGGCACACCTCCGTGAACGCTTATGCTGTGATGCCTTCAACTTCTGTACAGACCTGATTCACCCACAGTCGGCGCATAAATTCCCCGCCTGTCAGGTATTCAGATCCGGCATCGATGCTCTATCCGCCCGTCACGCCGATACTCCCGCTACCGGGGAGTCTTTAAGATCCCGGCTCCAGCCGGGCCAGCATCTGTTGCACCGCAGCCAACTGCAACTCACTGAACACCGCAATACCATGGCGCTGCAGCAGGGTTGCCGTCACACCCATGGCGGCGATTTTATGTTTTGCAAAAGTGCCGTCATTGACGTGATTAACACCACACGACGGGCTTCCCTCTTTAAGTACAGCGATATGAATGCCGTGTCTGATACACAAAGCCAGCGTTTTTTCGGCGCCATCAACAAATGCATCGGTCACGTCCACACCATCTTCCCGTTGCACATACTGTTGCCCGCGCAATACGCCATCCGCATCACCAGACAAAATCTCGGCTGCCGGACGCGGCACAGGCAGGCCGCCGGCAACCTCAGGGCAGAGCGCAACAATGCGCCCGTCTTGCTGCCATAGCTCCAGCAAGCCTGACTGACGGCAATCACCGCCATCGTAGCGAACCTTTTCCCCGAGCAGGCAGGCGCTGACCAGTATCTTCTGCATAGGCCTGAAGCTAAACCCAGCTCGCAAGATCGCAAAGCGCTGTTGAATGCAGCAGGTATTGCTGTTGCTGGCTTAAGCTGCGCTGTTGTATCTCCTGCAGTAACTGCGACGGGTCTGCAGGCATTTCACCGGCATCTGCGTTGACATACCCCCACATGTGCTGCAATGCATTGAATATGCGACCCGATTGCGGCCTCCCTCTCAGGGTTTCCACCAGCAGTAAACTGAGCCTTCCCATGTCATCACGAAATCTGCCGTGGGCAACTTCAGGGCCAATCTCCCGATAGAGCTGCGGAGCTATCGCCATGACGGAGTATTTATACTGAGCCCATAGTTGCTGCGTGTTCAGCGGTAGTGGAATGCGGCCACTGCGTTGATCTGCAGCGTATTTGCCTGCCAGCAGCTCAAACTGCCTTGCCGGTGCATCGATATAGCTCTCTGGCCAAAGCACATCGATTTCATCCCCCTCAATGAGTGGCGAGTGATGGTTATATCCGCGCAACCGCATCTCACAAACCAGCAATTTGTGCCGTTTCACCAACGCCTGTTTGCAGCCCACCCAGCGCAATGTTTCGGGATGGCGCGCATAACCTTTTTTGCCCTGATCAATAATATTGAACAGGCCATGCAACTCCCGATGTTCGCCAAGCAGTTGCTGGCGGGCCAGATAACCGGGGTGGATATCCCAAATACGCATAACGGCCAGCGTAGCGCCTGCCCCCGGCTTGCGAAACCACTATTCACTGACCGGCATACGTATATCATAGCGGCCTCATGAAACCGACCGCTATCATACCGCTGCTGCCTTTCCTGCTTCTGGCAGCCAATACGACCACTGCCGGTGAACTTGCGCCGGTTGAAAAACCGTTATGGGAGGCAGGCATTGCAGTCGGTGCAGCCACACTGCCGCACTACATGGGCAGTGATGAACGTTACACCTTCGCCATCCCGGTGCCCTACATTATCTATCGCGGCGAACGGCTAAAAATCGGCCGTGAGGGCATTACTACCGAGCTGTTCGGGCAGCGTAACCTTTCAATCGACGCTTCTCTCGGTATCGGCTTACCTGTGCGTAATTCCAACAGGGCCCGGGCCGGCATGCCTGATCTGAAATTCAATTTTCAGGCAGGCCCGCGCCTTAACTGGCGTTTCTTCGAAGATGAACAGTTCAAGGTGACCGCTCGTCTGCCCTTGCGCGGCGTCATGGATACCGGTGGCCGCTGGCTGGGTTCGGTGTCGGAGCCTGATATCGCTTTCGAGTACAGACCGAATGCCGAGACCCTGCTGCAATTGAATGCGGGCGCACTGTTCGCATCCCGCCATTATCATGGTACCTATTACAGCGTGGCCCCGCTCTATGCAACACCGATCCGCCCCGTCTACCAGTCACGTGCAGGCCTGCATTCCCTCTCGCTGAGTGCTATCGCTCGTTACCGACTGAATGACTCGATGACGCTCTTTTCAGCTATGCGTTATCGCAACCTGGCTTCCGGCGTCATTGCCGACAGTCCTCTGGTCAAGGATCAGAACTACATCTCGGCGACAGTCGGACTGGCCTGGAGTTTCTGGCAATCGGAAGAGAAAGGTTCCCACAGCGACTGATAGTTCAGCGTTTGTCCGGAGCCGATTCAACCATCTTCTTTTTCAAATTGTCCGGCATAGTCAGGGTTGTCATATCCCAGCCTTCCATCTCGAGTACGGCAGTCAAACAGGTTTCCATGGTCGCATGAACTTGCCTGACATCATCTGAAATACGCTGATGAACCATATCATCGGTCCCGATCAGATTCAGGCAGCCCTGCTGATAGGCATGCACCCTGCGCAACTCCCGCATAATCGAAGCCACCTGAGCCGGGCAGGCGCACTGATAAACCATGGCCTGATCAACAATGCGAAATAACTGTTCGTTGCTGTAACGTTTATCCATCTCCTGCTCCTTGTTCGCTCAGAAAGCGCTCTACATCAAGGCGGCTCGGAAGTGCGATACGTGCCCCCAGCCGGGTACAGGTTAGCGCACCCACAGCCGAGGCAAAACGCAGCAGCTCATGCCACGCCATATCCAACATCAATCCGTATGCAAATGCGCCATGAAAGGCATCACCGGCTCCGGTCGAATCAACAGCATCCACAACAAATGCGTGCATGGATCCCTGTTCACCGTCTGCCGACCAGATCAGCCCCTTTTCTCCCAGTGTAATCACCACATTGGCCGATATCGCAGCCAATTCATCCAGCGCTTTTGCCATATCACGGGTTTCACACCACTGCATCGCGAATTTTTCCGAGGCCACAAGATAATCGACCAGACCGGCAAGTGCCTGAGTACCCTGATGCAGCGAGCCGGCATCGAGCACGGTGGGAATACCCTGCTGTGCAGCCCAATGACAGAGTTCAACAGAGAGATGCGGTTCATGCCCGTCAAACAGCATCACCCGAGGCGCAGTATTGAGTCTGACCGCCCCGGCAGAAAGCCAGGGCGAATCACCCTTGAAGTTCACCAAAGCACGGCAGCCGTCCGGTTTGGCAAGAATCTGCGAGACGGGAGAGGGGTGAGAGCCGCGTTGCACCAGTGCGGTGTCGACCCCTTCAACGGCAAACTCCTGCATATGCAGATCACCAAACGGATCATAACCCAGATAACCGCAGAAGGCCGCTTTACCACCGAGCCTTGCCGCACAGACAGCCGCATTGGCTGCAGGCCCTCCGCCGGAGAGGTTCATGGCATGAGCGAACACCTTCTCATCCGGGCCGGGGTGCTTGTCCACAGCCATGGAAATATCATAGGAGGCATGGCCGATTGCGAGCAGATCAAACATGCTGGCAGCTTATCTGATTCACACCATGTTGTTCAATGGCAAAACAGACAGAGGGATCCTTCATGAAAAAAGGGAAGCAACTTGCGTTGCTTCCCTTTCAAACAGACGAAAATGAATCCTGTTATTCGGCAGTAGGAAGACCGTCAGCCGGTGTCGCTGGAGCAGCAGGTGCTTCGCTCTTCAGCTTGGATGGGTCAAAACCCTCTGCAGGCTGCGTTCCGGAAGACTGCTCCATAGGAATCTCGTCAACGATCGAACGCTCAACCACTGAGCCGGTCTGCTGCTGGGAGAAGAAGGCCAGCGTCAGGCTGGTCATCATAAATGCTGCGGCCAGACCACCGGTCATTTTACCCAGAAACGAACCTGAACCACGACTGCCGAACAGCGTCTGTGCGCCACCGCCACCAAAAGAAGCACCGATATCCGCACCCTGGCCACGCTGAACCAGCACCACGCCAATCAGCAGCAGCGCGATGATGACATGAATAATAATAAGAACTGTTGTCATTTAACCTGTTTCTCCTTAGCTCGCAGCTTTCGCTGCGGCTTTCACAATATCCATAAACGAATCGGCTTTCAGGCTCGCGCCACCCACCAGCGCGCCTTCCACACCAGGGCAGCTCATTAACTCTTCAGCATTGCCCGGATTCACACTGCCGCCGTAAAGTACACGGCAATCGTGGCCCAGACGAACAAGCTCCTGGTGAACAAACGCGTGCGTTTCAGTCACCTGCTCCGTTGAGGCTGTGCGGCCGGTACCGATCGCCCAGACCGGCTCATATGCTACAGTCAGCTGCACATTTTTCGGTGCGCCTTTCAACACAGCCAGCTGCTCAGCCAGCACTACATTGGTCACGCCCTTTTCAC
>Ga0210044_10004806_pt1 | contig 18641 bp, 15 predicted proteins | sample CryGey13umfilter_2_FD_183959 | JGI IMG/M metagenome (GOLD analysis project Ga0210044, IMG submission 183959) | Groundwater microbial communities from aquifer in Utah, USA - Crystal Geyser 4/9/14 3 um filter (SPAdes) (version 2) | ecosystem: Environmental > Aquatic > Deep subsurface >... | reverse complement strand
ACATAGACATTCCTGCGCAAATCCCGGCCAGGTTTCGCACCCTGTAGGAGCCGCCGTGTTCCCTATCCAGACCGCTTTCTCGTTAACTTCCCGTCATTTCCCCTTGGTGACACATTCGGAAATAGCCGGAGAAGGACGTGAGCCGATGGAATCTGACCAAGACAACTGACTTTGCTAATGTTAACCAACGGCCAGTGCTCTGTCCCCGAATCTCTGCGTCAGATCAGAGAGCAAACTGTGTCAGATCTCACTCACTCACCCTTCAGTCAGTCGGTCAGGTCCAGTTCGGTTCACGCATCCCGCTCGTGGTCCTCATCTTCGGCTCGGCCGTTCGAACTGCCCGGCCGCGACCGGGCCCAGCCCGACTTGTAGCCGCCGCCCGCCCGGCTGTAAACCAACGCAGCGGCACGCCGAGTTGAGTAAACCAACGGGCCGTGATCTCTCCCCGCTCTCGGCCTCGGAGAGCACGATCTGGCCCGAGACGAGGCGCGCGAGCGGGCCCGACTGGTTTCTGCGGCGCCGAGCCGAGAGCACCGCGAGGCGCCCGCCGTGGAGGCGGCTGGCGCAAAGGCCCGCGGATACTGGCCCCTTCATGCGAAAGCCCGGCCGATTGCTCGGCCGGGCTTCCTGTTCACCAGACGCGTGCCGGAACACGCAAGTCCTTGAAATGGCTCGGCAACCGCCCCGGCCCACGGACGGCAAGCCGACATCGCAATTCCGGCATATTCCCACACCGACACCTCGAAAACAAAGGGGAAATCGACCAAATTCCGCGGAACGGTAGCAACGGCATGGGCAAGTGCCCCGATGTCGATTTGCGAGGTTAGCAGCCGGGGAACGGCTCGGGCCGGTGGTCCGCGGGGACTGGATGACCGGATGAGAGGGCGCGGTCAGCGCCGCCAGGGCTGGAACCGTGCCTGCTGCACGGCCATCTGCTTCTCGTGATCGAGGTCGCGGAGGAGCCGATGGAGCTCGAGGAGGCTCTCGTCGTCCAGCGTGTCGATGTGCGAGGTTAGCAGCCGGGGTTCAATCCGGCGCGATGAGGATTTGCAGAGCTCGTTCGAGATCCTCTCGGAGGTCTTCGACATGTTCGACTCCCACCGAGAGGCGTATGAGCCCGTCCGTAATGCCGAGCGCCGTCCGCTGCTCGGCCGGCACAGAGGCGTGGGTCATCAGAGCCGGGTGCTCGATCAGCGACTCCACGCCGCCCAGGCTCTCAGCACAGGTGAAAACCTTCACTGCACGAAGTACCGCGCGAGCGTGAACCAACCCTCCTCGGAGCCGCGCGCTGATCATGCCGCCGAAGCCCGACATCTGGCGCTTCGCCAGCTCGTGTTGCGGATGCGAGGGCAGCCCCGGATAGATTACCTGCTCGACCTCGGTGCAGGTCTCAAGCCAACGCGCGAGGACGAGGGCGTTGGCTTGGTGCCGGTCCATGCGAATAGCCAGGGTCTTGATGCCTCGCAGCACCAAGAAAGAGTCCAGCGGACTGGGCACCGCACCAATGGCGTTTTGGAGAAACCGCAGTCGCTCGCCCAGTGTTGGGTCTCGCCCCACGACCGCACCGCCGATCACATCAGAGTGGCCGTTAAGATATTTGGTCGTTGAATGGACGACGAGATCCGCACCCAACTCAAGGGGGCGTTGGAAATAGGGGGTCATGAAGGTGTTGTCCACGACCAGCATCACGTTCCGCTGGCGACACGCGGAGGCTATCTGCGCGATGTCAGCGAGCTTCAGCAGCGGATTTGTCGGCGTTTCAAGCCAGCACATCCTCGTCTCGGGCCTGAATTCCGCCGCGAAGAAATCCGGCGACCGCGGGTCTACGTAGGAAAAGTCGATTCCGCTGTCTCGGAAGACACGCTCGAAGAGCCGATAAGTGCCGCCGTAAAGATCATCGCCCGCGACCACATGGTCACCATTCCGGAGCAGGTGCAACACCGTCGCCGTGGCAGCACACCCGGAAGCGAAGGCAAGGCCGAACGTACCGCCCTCGAGTGCTGCGAGATTGGCCTCGAGCGCGAAACGTGTCGGATTCTGCGTGCGCGAGTACTCGAAGCCGCGATGTTCGCCGGGCCCCTTCTGGGCATAGGTGGATGACAGGTAGACGGGAGTCATAACCGCGCCGGTCGATGCATCGGGCTCCTGCCCGGCGTGAACCGCCAGAGTCTCGAAGCGCGGTCGCTCAGGCATTGGGCTCCTCCTTCCCCTTCGACCAATAGTTGACGAGATCGATCCGCGCGAGGAACCCGATCGCGGCGCCGTCCCTCGTCACTACCACGCCGCCGTGGCCGGCGAGAAGCAACCGATAGACCTCTCCGACATCGATCCTCTCTTCGATCTCGGGCAGCGGTCGCGCGATAACGGCGCGTACTGCCTGCCGTTGCAGGTCGACACCATCGTGCAGTAGCTTGACCAGGGTGATTTCGCTGACACTGCCTACGTTGCGGCCGTCCTCCAGAACGGGTAGCTGCGAAACGTCGTGCTGTTCCATGAGCCTGACCGCATCGATCGCCATCGCGTCGGGCCCAATGCCGATGATCGGTATGGCGTTTGCTTTCGATGCGAGCACATCGCCAGCACTCTGAGCGGTGAGCGCCCGGTCGACGAAGCCGTGCTCGGCCATCCACGAATCGGAGAACATCTTAGTGAGGTAGTTGCGGCCGGTGTCCGGGAGGATCACCACCACGAGTTTGTCCTGCACCAGTCGGCGTGCGTACTTGATTGCTGCGGCAACGGCGGTTCCCGAGGACCCACCGACCAGCAAGCCCTCTTCCCGAGCGAGGCGACGCGCCATCGCGAAGGACTCCGCGTCGCTCACCCGCACCATGTCGTCCACGACCTGGCGATTGAAGGTGCGCGGCACAAAGTCCTCGCCGATACCTTCGACGAGATAGGAGTGCGGGGAGTCACCGGACAGGATCGAGCCCTCGGGGTCAGCACCGACCACCAGGAGCCCAGGTTTCTTCTCCTTGAGATACTGGCCCGTACCCGAAATCGTTCCGCCAGTTCCCATGCTGGCAACGAGGACGTCGACCTTGCCGTCTGTGTCAGCCCAGATCTCAGGGCCGGTTGTTCTGTAGTGCGCATCGGGATTGAGCGGGTTGCTGAACTGGCTGGGTCGGAATGCCCCTGGTATTTCCCGCCCGAGTCTGTCGGCGACGCCGTTGTAGCTCTCAGGAGAGTCGGGAGGGACGGAGGTGGCGGTAATGATGACCTCGGCCCCGTAGGCACGTAGGAGGCTGCGTTTGTCCTCACTCATCTTGTCTGGCATGACGAAAATGCAGCGGTAGCCTTTGACAGCGGCGACAAGTGCCAGGCCAACACCGGTATTGCCCGCTGTGGCCTCGATGATCGTGCCGCCGGGCTTGAGGAGACCACGTCGTTCCGCATCCTCGACCATGGCGAGCCCGATGCGGTCCTTGATGCTGCCGCCCGGGTTAAGACACTCCACCTTGGCGAGCATCGTGACGTCAAGTCCGCTCGTCACTTTGGAGAGTCGAACCAGCGGAGTCCCGCCGATGGCACCCAAGACGTTGTCGAGTGTTTGCACGAGTGCATTCTCCTTAGCCCCTTCTCGGAGCGTCGCCACGTTCACCCCTCAGTCCACCAGGGCCTCCAGAACTCGATACAACTTAGCGTCGACCTCTTCCGCGATCGGTCGCATGTCCGGGTTCCCGACCAGGCCGAACATGACCTTCGGCCTCGGCGTCTGTACGCGTCTGTACGTAGACGCAGCCGTCGTCACCCTCAAACACATCGACGTTGCACGGCAGGAAGACACCGATCGGCGGCTCAATTTCCAGCGCCTTGTGAGCCAGAGCAGGGTTGCACGCGCCCAGAATGAGGTAGGGCTTGCGCTCGACCCCCAGCTTCTTCTTGAGTGTCGCCTGGACGTCTATCTCCGTCAGGACACCGAAACCCTCGGTTGCGAGGGCCGCACGGACTCGTGCGGTGACGTCGGCGAGCGAAACCCCTTCTATGCGCTTCGTGTAGGCGTAGTCTCTTTCGCACATCGCAATCTCCTTCAGTCTAGTCGTGGCACGTGCCGCCGGACATCATGCCCGACATCATTCCGCCACCTTGCATCATGTTGTCCGCACGCCCCATCTCCTGCTGGGCCATCTGCCGCATGGCGTTGCAGTGGCGGTCGGCCTCGGCACGGTCCTGTGCGAGGTCGCTTGACGTGCAGGCGGCCCCCATGTGGGTCGTAAGCTCGTCATTCATCCCCCCGCAAGTCGTCTGCATGTCGGCCATGCTGTCGCGTCCCATGGCCATCATGCAGTCGTCCATACCCGCGCTCATGTCGCGCATCCTGTCGACGATGGGACGGACGTCGGCCTCGTACCGGTCGCGCTCGGCCGTGCATGCCGCCATGTCGGTCATGCCCGGGATGTTGGTCTGGTGGGTGTCGACCGCCGCCACCAGTTGCTCGTTGAACTGGCGGAACGCCGCTACGTCGGGCGCCGGTGTTTCGTCCGCGCAAGAAGCGAGCAAGAACCCTGCAAAGCTACCGATCAGAATTCTTTCGAACATGGAATACCTCCTGTGAATGTTGGCCGACCATGTCGCTCCTGCGACACGGCGAACGTTGCTTCTTACTTCGCATCCGCTCCCAGGTAGATGGTCACCGCCTTCGGATGCTCGGTGGCGCCATCGGTATCAATCATGACTCGCGCTCCTTTCTTGATGTCTGCAACCGAGGCCTGGGTCTTGCCCTTGAAGACCTTGGTCTCCGCGGTGATCCCAACCGAAGCAGCTTTGCCTTCCGTCGTTGTCAGGTCTAGCCGAGCCGCCTCCACGGTGGTGACGGTACCCATGAGGTGGTGGCTGTGCCCCTCGTGCGCCGACACGGTTGCGGTCGCCGCGAACAGAAGAACCAACGCCGTCCCGATGATCTGCAATAGCTGTCGTCTCATGACGTCCTCCTTGGTCTAGTGGTTGGTGTGGTCGACGTCCGCATCGGGCATCTGACCACCTTCGAGCCATCGTCGTGCCTTCTCTTCTTGCTCGAACTCCGCACGGCTCTTCGGATTCATCGCCTTCATCTCCTCGAGCTGAGCGGGAGTTTGGGTTGGTAACGTGCGTATGAAGTGGACGAGCTGCCAGGTTCCACGGTCGTCCTCCTCGGTGCGCGTCCCCCATGCCGGCATCCCGGTGAGGCGAATGCCATTCGTGATGATGTAGAAGAGCTCTCCGTCGGTGAGCTCCTGGGTCTGCGACAACGTCATGTCCGGTGCCTTGGGATACAGGTTCTCCCCCACGGCCGTCTTCCCGCGACCGTCGTTGCCGTGGCACAGGGCGCAGTGGTCTGCAAAATGCGAGCGGGCCTCTGCAAGCGTGCTCGCGTCAGTACGAACCGGGTTCTTCAGCCGACGGGCGTCGCCCGGCATTGCGAGCCCGCGGACCGTCCGCGCGGCGAAAGCCTCAAGGCCGGTGGGTTGGTCGCGTGCGCTAATTCCGTGGTTCACGAGCTGGATCAGCATCACGATGGCGAGCGCGACACCTGCGCTGAGCGCGAGTGCCACTCCAACCAGGACCTTCTTGCATCTGCTCACAACCATCACCTACTCCGTTACGCGGTTGCCGTGTTGACCACAGGGTGCCCCGTTTGTCTTTCGGCACCGTCGCCGATTGTATGCCCCGATGGCGCCTCGGTGGGCGGGCCGTCACGAAGGCCACGGCGTTTCCAAAGGTAGTAGATCGCCGGGTAGACGAGCAGCTCCATCCCGAAGCTAGTCACAAGCCCCCCGACCATCGGCGCCGCGATGCGCTTCATGAGATCCGCGCCCGTGCCGATGGACCACATGATGGGCAACAGGCCGAGCATGGCCGCAAAGACCGTCATAGCCTTAGGGCGGACGCGCTTGACCGCGCCGTGGATGATGGCCTCGACCAGATCCCCGCGGGTGTTGAGACGCCCCGACTTCTTGGCCTCGTCGTGCGACAGGTCGAGGAACAGCAGCATGAACACGCCGGTCTCCGCGTCGAGGCCCATGAGCGCGATCATCCCGACCCACACAGCTATCGACACGTTGTAGCCGAGGAGCCACAGCAGCCAGACCGCGCCGACCGCGGAGAACGGCACCGCGAGCATCACGATGGACGCTTTAAACGCCGATTTGGTGTTCATGTAGAGCAGCACGAAGATGAGCACGAGCGTGAGCGGCAGGATCAGCTTGAGCCGCTCCTTCACGCGCAGCATGTTCTCGTACTGCCCGCTCCAGGTCATGGAGTAGCCGGTCGGCATCTTCACGCTGGCATCAACGGCCTCCTTGGCGCGCCCGACGTACATGCCCACGTCGACCTTGGCCGTGTCGAAGTCCACGTAGACGTAGCCCGCCAAGAGCCCGTTCTCGTCGCGGATCATCGACGGGCCTTGGGCGAGGACGACGTCGGCGATCTCCTCCATGGGGATCTGGCCCTGGCCGCTCGGGAGCGGCAGCAGGACGCGGCGCAGTGGACTATGGCGGCCACCTTGCGGGACGCGTGGTGGACCCCGTGAAGACGTGTCCGGGCTTGGTGCTATTGGGAAAGGTGAAAGGTGAAAGGTGAAAGGTGAAAGGTGAAAGGTGAAAGGTGAAAGGTGAAAGGTGAAAGGTGAAAGGTGAAAGGTGAAAGGTGAAAGGTGAAAGGTGAAAGGTGAAAGGTGAAAGGTGAAAGCGGTGTCATCGGGCCCCTCAGCGGTCTGACTATTGTCTCCTGTTAGCAGACCATTTCGCGAATGTCAACCCGAAAGACGCGCCTTATGCGAACATGCGAATACCCTCACAGCTCCCGCGTCTCGTCCCGCAGCACGGTCCCGTCCGGCACCGTCTTCTGCTCCGTCGCGGGGTTGCGCAGCACCACGTCGCCCTCCATCCGCACGCCGGCGCCGAGGCGCACGTCGCCCTCGATGGTCAGGCTGCGGCAGGCCACCAGCGACGGGGGGTCGGGGATCCGCGCGTCGAGGTCGGGCAGCCCCTTGTAGTACCGGTCGTCCAGGCGCACCACCGGCGGTCCCACCAGCTCGCGCGGCCGATCCGGGCTGGGGCGGATCGCATGGTCCTCGGAGTCGAGGCGGTAGGCGTCGGAGCGCACCACCAGCAGATCGGCCGTGGCCTTCACCGGGGCGAAGCGTGAGCGCGGGACACGCACGCCCGCCGCGCGCTCGAAGCTGCCCACCGCCGCCCCCATCGCCGTCTCCAGCTGCACCACCTCCACGCCCTGCACGGTCTTGGGGTTGACGATCATCGGCAGCTCCAGCGTCCCCTGCCGCAGCCGGTCCAGCATCACCTCCAGCCGCCACCACAGGGTGTTGGTGTTGAACGCGTCGAACCGCTGCAGATCGCCGAAGTCGGACAGGTGCTCGCGCTCCACCTGGGTTCGCTCGAGCAGCATCAGGCGGCCGCGGCCATCGGGATCGGTGTAGCGGATCAGCGGACCGCCCTTGATGTCGGCCAGCGTGCGGCGGGCGACCTCCATCACGAACTGCAGCCCCTCGCGCTCCATCAGGCCGAGGAACCCGGGGTCCACCGTGCTGCCCAGGTTGTCGATGTTGGAGACGCTGACCCAGCGGTAGCCCAGCTGCAGCAGCCGCTCCAGCAGGCCAGTGAGCCACATCGCGAGGTACAGGTCACCGTGGCCCGGCGGGGCCCAGTTGGCCTCCGAGTCGTCGAGGTCCAGCGGCAGGCCGGTCCGCGCCACGATGCGCGGGAACCTGTTCTGCACGAAGTCCAGCGGCAGATCCTGCACCCGCAGCTCGGGGAAGGCCGACAGCGCATCCAGCGTCTCGTCCCGGGTGTGGTAGCTGTTCATCAGCAGCCAGGGCACGCGGCAGCCGGCGGAGGCGCGCAGCTTGAGGATCTGCTGCGCGGTGAGCGACAGGAAGGTCATCCCGTCCCGCACCGGGATCAACGACTTGGTGTGGTCCAGCTTCATCGTCGTGCCCAGACCGCCGTTGAGGCTGACCACCACGAGCTGGGACAGCAGCTGCCGCCCGCGCTCGCGGTCGGCGGGGCCGATGGCGTCGAACGGCAACAGATCCCGCGGGCCAGCGGGGCTCACACCGGACCACGGGAGCTGGCCCGGATCACCGTCGCGGTACCGGGTGTAGAGCCGGCCGAAGGCGTCGATCACGGCCTGGTGCAGCCCGGCGGCCTCCATCTGTCGTGCAAACAGCTCCAGCTCGTCGTAGCCCATGCTCAGTTCCCCTTGTTCAGCCGCACCGACAGCGGCGTGGTCTGCCCCCGACGAACCTCGACGATCTGCTCGAGCTCCGTCTGGTCGGCGCCCCGGAGCCGGACGCGGTGCTTCCCCTCCAGCAGATCCTGGATCACGTAGGCCTCGCCGGCGCCCAGCGCGCCGTGCAGCGTCCCATCAACGAACACCTGCGCCCCCGTGCCGGACTGCACGCGGATGCGCACCGACCCCACGGGCCGCGTCTCGTGCTCCGCGCCAGATGGACACCGGGTCAGCGCCACGAACACGCCGCCGCCCACCACCAGCGCAAACGCCAGGAACAGCACCACGTGAACCCACGGGCTGGAGCGCCGCTCGGGCGGACGACCCACGCCGGTGACGAAGCCGGTCGCTCTCCGCGTCGGGTCGGCCGGGGTCGCCACCTTGCCCGCGCTGGTGCTGGGCGTCAGCGGCGTCGGAGAGAGCGAGGGGTCGGGACGCGCCTCGGCGGGCCGGATCCGCACCGCGGGCGTCGGTCCCACGGGGGTGACGATCCCCGAGCCCGGCGTGGTGGGCTTCCCGGTGCTGCGAACGCGGGACAGCGCGATCACCCCCGCCCGCAGGGGCGTGGGCTCCGGGGGAGCGTCCGGCTGCGGCACCACCGTGGGTTCTTCCTCCTGCGCCGCGCGGTACAGCACCTCCTGCACCCGCTGCTCCTCCTCGGGGAACGTGTGCTGCATCCACTGCGCCAGCTGGCGCGCGCCGAAGAGCTGGCGGCCGCACCCCTCCAGCGCCTCCTGCATCTGACCCGCGCTCTGGTATCGATCATCGGGGTTCTTGGACAGCGCCCGGATGCTGATGTCGAACAGCTGGATCGTATCGCCCTCCAGCGTCGTCTGGGGCAACGGGACCTCGGCCCGCTGGACCCGGGACAGAGTCGCCAGATCGGTCTCTCCACGGAACGGGTTGCGACCGGTGAGCAGCTCCAGCAGGATCGTGCCGGTGGCAAAGACGTCGGAGCGATGGTCCTGCGCCAGGCCGCTGGCCTGCTCCGGAGACATGTAGGCGTACTTGCCCTTGATGTCGCCCCCCACCGTCTCCTGCATGCGGTGCGTCGCCTTGGCCACGCCGAAGTCGATGAGCTTCACCTCGCCGCCAAACGAGATCAGAATATTGGACGGGCTGATGTCGCGGTGCACGATGCCCATGGGCTGCCCGTTGGAGTCACGTCGGGTGTGCGCGTACTCCAGCGCGGCGCAGATGCAGCCCACCAGATACGCCGCCATGGCCGGCGGCACGGGCTGTCGCAGCTGCTTGCGGAAGTGGCGCAGCACGGACCTCAGGCTCAGGCCCGCGACGTACTCCATGGCGATGAACGGCGTGTCTCCGTCCCGGCCCAGCTCGAAGATCTGACAGATGCTGCCGTGGCTCAGCGTGGCGCTGATGCGCGCCTCGTCCATGAACATCCGGATGAACTTCTCGTTCTGCGCCAGATGCTGCAGGATACGCTTGATCGCCACCACCTTCTCGAAGCCGCCCTCCCCCACCATCCGACCGAGGAACACCTCGGCCATGCCGCCCACGGCGATGCGGTGAACCACCTGATAGCGGCCGATGCTCTGCATCGCGCGGGATGATAGCGCGAAACGGACCGCCGCGCCGCACCACCCGTCCGGTCGGGCCCGGTGCCATTTGCGCCCCAGCTGTGCTAAGACATCGACCATGAAGCCGTTCGCCCTTCGTGTACCTTCGCTGCTGTTTGTCGTCTCTGTATGCCTCGCAGGCTGCCAGGCCTCGCCGCAGCGGGCGCCATGCGCCGACTTCGACTGCTCGGGGCACGGGGTGTGCGTCATGGCCAGCTCCGGTCCGGGCGCCGTGGCCGTTCCCACCTGCCTGTGCGACACGAGCTACAGTCCCACCGCCTCGGGCTGGCTCTGCCTGCCCGACACGGACACCTCGCTGTGCGCCGGGATCACCTGCTCCGGCCACGGGACCTGCGTCTCGGTGGCGGGCCAGCCTGCCTGCGTGTGCGACGTGGGCTACCCGGCGAGCACCGACGGCCTGAGCTGCGTCGACGCCTGTCTGGGCATCACCTGCGGCGGACACGGCACGTGCACAGCCGAGAGCAGCGGCCCGCGCTGCAGCTGCGTGGCCGGCTATCAGGCCTCCTTCGACGGCCTGTCCTGCGAGGCCACCGACGACGCCACGGTCCTGACCTACAGGCTGGTGCTGACCGACTACCCGGACTACACGCTGGGTCGGGCGGCGCTCACCATCGAGGGCGACCTGACCCGGGCCGAGGAGACGGTGGGCTACACCCAGAACAACGACTGGTGGGGCGGCAAGCACATCGGTCGTCGCTGGCGCCAGCGCTGGACGCTGGACGGTGGCGGGGAGCCGACCACGGTGGAGATCGACGACGAGTCGGAGGAGGGCAGCGTCAGCCGGCGCCGCCATGGCATCGCGATCGTCGGCACCAGCGGCCTGTCCTATACGTTCCAGCGCCTGGATCAGATCGCCACCGTCTCGCTGCCCCACGTCGGGGCCCAGCCTCCGGTGACGATGATGGGTGCCTTCGAATACCTGACCTCCGCCATCGGCTGCAGCTCCATGCTGTTCTATACCCGGTTGCTGCAGCGGTTCCAGTCCGGCTCCGGCGATCCGCAGGTGATCGAGGTCTTCTGGCCCACGTCGGCGACGCTGTCCCGGGTCCGCGTGTCCGAGGACGCGGCGAGCACCGCCAGCAAGCCGGTGCTGCTGCTGGTGGACCACGCGATCACGGTGACCTACGACGACAAGGGGTATCCCGAGTCCGTCGACATGGCGCAGGAGGGGATCCGCTGGGAGCGATGCGACGGCGCACCCGCCGACCTCAACATGGACCAGCTCGAGCCGGGTACGACCTACACCCCGGATCCGTTGCCCGCCAGCGGGCAGGAGTCCAGCCTCGCCATCACCTCCACCGACGGGACGGCGCTGGCCGCGACGCTGACGCTGCCCACCGGCAGCGGTCCGTTCCCCGCGGTGCTGATGGTCGGCGATCCCATGGGCCAGGACCGCGACACGCCGATGTACTCCATGCCGCGGCCGTTGATGCAGCACCTGGCGGCGCACCTGGCCACCGCGGGGCATGCCTCACTGCGCTACGATCCCCGGGGTCGGGGGCAGAGCGGCGGCGACGGCACCAGCACCACCGCGGCCCAGCTGGTGCAGGACGCGGCGGCGGCGCACCAGGCGCTGGCCACCGCCACCGGCGTCGACGCCAGCCGCATCTTCGTGCTGTCCCACGGCAGCGGCGCCATCACCGCCATCTCGCTGCTGGCGCCATCGTCCAAGGGCGGCGTGACTCATGGGTATCTCGCGCTGGCGCCGGTGATCAAGGAGCTGGACCAGGTCACCCTGTACCACGGCACCGAGCACCTCAAGGCCGCGGGCCTGTCGACCAAATTCGTTCAGCAGTTCGAAAAAGCGATCAACGATCGGCTGACGGATCTGGCCGCCGGCACCTACTCCCAGACGACCTACGCCGGCCTGCCCGCCGGGCTGTGGAAGGAGTGGCTGACGTTCGACGGCTCCGGCGTCCTGGGCGCCTTCGCCGGACCGGTGTTCGCGGTGCGCGGCGACCAGGACCTGGACTTTCCGGACCAGCTGCAGGCGGCGCAGGATGCCGCGACAGCGGCGTCCAAGACCAACCTCAGCACCCAGTCCCTGGCCGGACTCGGTAGCCTGCTGTCCGAGGGGGACACGTCCAGCCTCCTGGAGCGGACGCTGCTGCCGCTGTCGCTCACCACGGCCGCCCTGGGTCCCATCACCAACTGGCTCGACGCCAACAAATGAAGGACCGCGCGATGAACCGAGTCGCCCTCGCCCTGTTTCTGCTGCCCACCCTGGCCCAGGCCGCCCCCGCGCACACCATCACCACCCGTGTGGTGCTCACGCCCGGCCGGCTGCACGGCATCGCCATGACCGGCTTCGCCGCTAGCCGCACCCCCGGTCAGCCGGCCTTGCCCCACCGCGAGATCGCCGTGGCGCTGCACCCGCGGGCCGACCTGCGCACGCTGAGCCTGTCGGTCTCGTCGGGGCCCACCGACACCCGGCCGCTGGCCGTCGCGCTTCGCCCCAACCCGCCGCTGCAAGCGGCCTTCCGCGACACCGTGACCGAGACCTGGTACGGCGCCGGCACGGTGCTGGCGGGCCGCGATCTGGACGCCTACGGCGGCGACCCGCACCAGATCTTTCCGCGGCAGGTCGTGGTCCGGGAGCGCGTCACCAACCGCCGGGGTCTGCGTGTGCTGTGGCTGCGCTATCAGCCGCTGCGCTACCGGCACCCGGTGCGAGAGCTGCTGCTGGACCGACACACCGAGGTCACGCTGCGCTACAAACTCACCGACGACCGCCCCGTCCGCCCCGACCCCCAGCTACTACTCCATCTGCAGCGGGTGGCGAACCCGGCCCAGGCTCGAACCTGGCATCGCGCGGCCCTGGCCGACAGCACCACGCCCGTGGGCTACGCCATCGTGATCGCGGACAAGCTGCGCCAGGCCAGCAGCCGGCTCGCGGCCTTCATCAAACAGAAGGAGGCGCTGGGGATGAAGGTCCACGTGGTGGCCGACACGGATCTGGCCGCCATCTCCATCGGACCCAAGGAGGGCGACGCCGAGCGCATCCGCGGCTGGCTCACGGCCAACTACCAGGCGCTCAACCTGCGCTACGTGCTGCTGGTGGGCAACCCCGACCCCAACCGGGCCGGTGTGCCGATGAAGCTGACCTACGCCATGATCAAGGGCACGACCTACAAGATCCTGCCGCCCAGCGACCACTACTACGCCGACCTCACCGGGAACTGGGATCTCGACGGGGACGGCAACTTCGCGGAGTACCCGGATGACGACGGTGACGGCGGCGTGGACTTCACGCCCGAGGTCTACGTCGGCCGCATCCCGGTATACGACGACAACGTCACGTCTCTCGATCACATCCTGGACAAGACCATGCGCTACATCAGCGAGACCGGCAACCTCGACTGGCGCAAGCGCGTGCTGCAGCCGGCGGCGATGCTGTTCTTCAAGGACCAGTACAACGAGCCGCACTACCGCATGGACGGCGCCGACATGGCCGACGCGATCTGGGATCAGAAGATCAAGGACCGCGGCTTCACCCGCTTCAGGCTGTACGAGGAGGCGGGGGTCGATCCGTCCAAGCTGACCGGCGACGCGGCGCTCTCCACCGAGAACGTCGTGGCCGAATGGAAGAAAGGCTACGGCCTGGTGACCTGGTTCGGCCACGGCTCGCCCGAGGGGGCGTACCGCACGGTGTGGGTCAACGACAACGGCAACAACATCCCGGACCACAACGAGATGGCCTCGGCCCCGTTCTTCACCTTCGACGACACGGTCCAGCTGGACGACACCAGGCCGGCCTTCGTGTATCACGGCTCCTGCTCCAACGGCGAGCCGGAGGTGCCCGAGAACCTGGGCCATGGGCTGCTGCGACACGGGGCCATCGGCACCGTCGCCAGCACGCGGGAGGCCGTGGTGCTGTTCCAGACCGGACCGGACCTCGCCGCGGCGAACATCTTCGGCCTGGAGCGCGACTTCGCGGGCTACATCGTGCAGAACAAGTCCGCCGGGGAGGCGCTGTTCGAGGGCAAGCAGAACGTCGGCCTCCAGCTGGGGATGTACTCCTGGCTCACGCTGCTGCAGCTCAACCTGTACGGCGACCCATCCGTGGCCATGACCGGCTGCGCCAAGGACGGGGACTGCGACGACGGCAAGCTGTGCAACGGCAAGGAGACGTGCCAGGGCGGCCAGTGCAGCGCGGGGACCGCCGTGGCCTGCAGCGCCACCGACCCCTGCCAGCAGGCCAGCTGCGACGAGACCACGGGCGCCTGCACTCTCGCCCCACGCCCGGAGGGGGAGGCCTGCGACGACGGCCAGTTCTGCACGGTGGACGAGGTCTGCATCACCGGGAAGTGCAAGGGTCGCCCGCGGTGCGCGGCGACGGACAACCCGTGCGTCGAGGGCAAGTGCGACGAACAGAACCACACCTGCGACGTCTACCCCCGCCTGGAGGGCCAGACGTGCCACGCCGGCACCAGCCGCGAGGGGGCCTGCGTCGCCGGACTGTGCGAGCCGGATGGCGGCGGCTGCGCCATGGGTGGACCCGGCACCTCACCGGCCTGGCCCGCGCTGCTGCTGCTGTGCCTCGGGCTGTGGGTCCGGGGGAGACGTGACGCATGAGCCCGCTGCTGGTGGAGATGGTGACCAACGGTCCCTTCATGGAGAACTGCTTCATCGTGGCCGACGAGGCCACACGACAGGGCATCCTCATCGACCCGGGGGACGAGGAGCAGCGCATCCTGGACCGGGTCCGCGAGCTGAAGCTCCAGATCTCGGAGATCGTCGCGACCCACGGCCACGTGGACCACGCCGGCGCGGTGGCCCCGCTGAAGCGCATGCTGGGCGTACCCTTCGCGATCCACCCCGACGACCGCCAGTGGCTGGAGCGCCTGCCGCAGCAGGCGGCGATGTTCGGCCTGCCGGGCAAGGAGGCCCCCGCGGTGGAGCGCGCGCTGGCCCACGGGGACGTGGTCCGCATCGGCGGGCTCTCGGCGAAGGTGCTCCACACCCCGGGCCACTCCGCTGGAGGGACGTCGCTGTACCTCGAGTCGGAGCAGGTCGTGTTCGTGGGCGACACCCTGTTCGCCGGCTCCATCGGTCGCACCGATCTGCCCGGGGGATCGTTCGAGGTTCTGATCGAATCGATCCGGCAGCAACTGCTCGGGCTGGGAGACGAGGTCACCGTGCACTGCGGCCACGGCCCCCCGACCACCATCGGCGTCGAACGCCGGAGCAACCCGTTCCTGCAGCCGGGCGCGCAGCTGATGTTCTGACAGGGACTCGAAACCTCACGCATGACCGCAGCGGGGGTTGACAAGCGCCGCGCCATGCCGCATTTGTTGCCCGACCATGAGCACCGACATCCAACGCGTCCTGTTCGTCACTCCGGAGTGCGCCCCGCTGGCCAAGGTCGGCGGGCTGGCCGACGTCGTGGCCGCCCTGCCCAAGACGCTGCGCCGCATGGGCTGCGACGTCCGCGTCGTCATGCCGCTGTACTCCAGCATCGCGCGCCAGCGCCACGGGATCCAGGTCGACGGCTCGGCCTGCATCCACCTGGGCGGCGGGGTCGAGCACTGGGTCGGCGTCCACACCGGTCGGCTGGACGGCGACGTGCCCGTGTGGTTGGTGGACTTCGCCGACTACTTCGCCCGCCCCGGGATCTACGGCGACAGCGGCGGCGAGTACCGCGACAACGCTTTCCGCTTCGCCCTGCTGAGCAAGGCGGCGCTGCAGCTGTGCAAGGACCGCGCGTTCCTGCCGCAGGTGATGCACCTGCACGACTGGCCCGCTGCGCTGAGCGCCGTGTTCCTCAAGACCTGGGACCGGATCGCGTCGCCGCTGTCCACCTGCGCCAGCGTGCTCACGATCCACAACATCGGGTATCAGGGCAAGTACCCGGGCGATGCCTTTGGCTACTTCGGCGTGGGTCAGGAGCACTTCAACAGCGAGACCTTCGAGGACTACGGACAGGTCAACCTGCTCAAGGCCGGGGTGCGCTTCGCCGACGCCATCACCACCGTCTCGCCGACCCACCTGCACGAAATCCTCAGCCCCGAGGGTGGGCTGGGGCTCGCGCCCTACCTCACCAGCCGGACGCAGGAGATGACGGGAATCCTCAACGGCGTGGACTACGAACACTGGAGCCCGGAGGTCGACCCGCTGCTGCCCGCCCGCTACAGCGCCCACGACATGCAGGGCAAGGCGGTGTGCAAGGAGACGCTGCAGCGCTACCTCGGTCTGGAGCCGCGACCGGACCTGCCGCTGTTCGGTATCATCTCCCGTCTGGCGCCGCAGAAGGGCATCGATCTGCTGGCCCGCACGCTGCCCGCGGCCCTGACCAACCTCGAGCTCCAGCTGGCGGTGCTGGGGAACGGCGAGCCGGAGTACGAGGACTTCTTCCGCTGGCTGCAGTGGGGACACCGCGGCCGGGCGGCGTGCCACATCGGGTTCTCCGAGGAGCTGAGCCACATGATCGAGGGCGGCGCCGACTTCTTCCTCATGCCCTCGCTGTACGAGCCCTGCGGCCTGAACCAGATCTACTCCATGCGCTACGGCACACTCCCGGTGGTGCGCACCACCGGCGGTCTGAAAGACACCGTCGAGAGCTACGATCAGGACAGCGGGGAGGGTACCGGCTTCCGCTTCGACGACACCACCGACTCCGCGCTGTACAACACCATCGCCTGGGCCGTCTCCACCTGGTTCGAGCGTCCGGATGACATCCAGCGCCTGCGCCGGCAGGCCATGGCCCGCGACTTCTCGTGGGACGCCTCGGCCCGCCAGTACCTGGAGGTCTATGGTCGGGCGGTGGAGCACCGGGCCCACCTGTAGCGCTCAACGTCGCACGCCCACGGGCGTGCTGCACTCCGTGCTCGAGAGTGGCTCCCCCGGTCTGTGCACGCTGCCGGGCTTGCTTCCACCTGGTGCTGCGACCATAGTCTGCCATGCACGAGTTCTTCGCCCCCTGTCCCCGCGGTCTCGAGGCCGTCCTGGCCCGCGAGCTGACGGAGCTCGGCGCCCGGGCGCCGGAGCAACTGCGGGCCGGCGTCGCGTTTCGAGGCGATCTGGAGCTGGGCTACCGCGCCTGCCTGTGGTCCCGCGTGGCCAGCCGTGTGCTGCTGGTCCTGTCCCGGTTCGACGTGGCGGAGACCCAGGCGTTGTACGACGGCACCCGCACCGTCCAGTGGCAGGAGCACGTGGCCCCCGACGGATCGCTGGCGGTGCACGCCGTCTGTCGCGGCGCCGCCATCGATCACAGCGGCTTCGCGGCGCTCAAGGTCAAGGACGCCATCGTGGACCAGCTGCGCGAGCGGCACGGCATCCGGCCCTCGGTGGACACGGACCAGCCCGACCTGCGCGTCCATCTACACCTGCACCGTGAGCAGGCCACGTTGTACGTGGCCCTGTCGGGCGAGGCGCTTCATCGGCGACACTACCGGGGCAGCGGCGGACAGGCGCCGCTGAAGGAGAACCTGGCCGCCGGACTGCTGCTGCTGGCCGACTGGCCCACCCTGGCGCGCCAGGGCCAGCCGTTCCTCGACCCGATGTGCGGATCGGGGACGCTGCCGATCGAGGCCGCGCAGATGGCGGCCGACATCGCGCCGGGGCTGCTGCGCGATCCGCTCGGGCCACAGCGCTGGCGGGGGCACGACCCCGACGCCTGGGCCCGGCTACAGGCCGAGGCCGCTCGCCGCGCCGCCGCCTCACGGCCGAGCCCCCCCATCGTGGGCTTCGACGCCGACCCCGTCGCGGTCGAGCGGGCGCTGAACAACGCCCGCCGGGCCGGCGTGGAGCGGCGGCTGCGGCTGGAGCACCGCGCGCTGTCGGCCCTGGCGCAGCCCACGCTGGAGCTCCCCCCCGGTCCGGGCCTGCTGCTGGTCAACCCGCCCTATGGTCAGCGCATGGGCCAGCTGGAGGCGCTGTTTCCGCTCTACACCCAGCTCGGCGACCTGTTCAAACAACGCTTCGCTGGATGGCTGGCCTGCGTGCTCACCTCGGAGCGCGAGCTGGCGAGCTACGTCGGCCTGCGCCCCGGTCGGCGCCACGAGGTGTTCAACGGCGCCATCGAGTGCAGGTTGCTGTGCTACCCCATCGTCGCCGGCTCGGCGCGGCAGGCCCGGCCGCACGACGCCGACGAGCAGGAGCCCTCGGCGACGGGCGCCGAGGACTTCGCCAACCGGCTGCGCAAGAACCAGCGCCGGCTCGGTCGCTGGGCCAACCGCGCCGGCATCAGCTGCTATCGGGTGTACGACGCCGATTTGCCGGACTACGCCGTGGCCATCGATCGCTACGAGGACTGGGTCCACGTCCAGGAGTACGCGGCCCCCGACACCATCGACCCTGGCGCCGCACGCCGCCGTGTGCGGCAGGTGCTGGGGATCATCCCCGGCCTGCTGGGCGTGGACCCGAGCCACGTGTTCTTCAAGGTCCGCCGCCGCCAGCGCGGATCGGGGCAGTACCAGCGTCTGTCGGACTCCGGCGCGGAGCGCGAGGTGCAGGAGGGCGGTCATCGCTTCCTGGTGAACCTGCAGGACCACCTGGACAGCCTGCTGTTCCTGGAGCAGCGCCAGTCCCGGGCGCACATCGCCGAGCTGGCTGCCCGCCGGGGCGGACAGCGCTTCCTCAACCTGTTCTGCTACACCGGCGCGGCCACCGTGTACGCCGCAAGCGCCGGCGCCGCCACCGTCTCGGTGGATCTCTCCGCGACCTACCTCGACTGGGCGCGTCGCAACCTGGCGCTCAACGGGCTCGGCCCGGCGCACCAGCTGGTGCGCGCCGACTGCCTGGAGTGGATCAAGCACCAGGGCGGCGGGGCCCTGGAGCGCGGAGCGACGCGCGCCCGTGACCGCGGGCGGTTCGACC
>Ga0210044_10004802_pt1 | contig 18650 bp, 22 predicted proteins | sample CryGey13umfilter_2_FD_183959 | JGI IMG/M metagenome (GOLD analysis project Ga0210044, IMG submission 183959) | Groundwater microbial communities from aquifer in Utah, USA - Crystal Geyser 4/9/14 3 um filter (SPAdes) (version 2) | ecosystem: Environmental > Aquatic > Deep subsurface >... | reverse complement strand
CCCAAAGTCCACCGAGTGCTGACCCGGCCGGAATGGGAGAGCATTGAACCGGCCGCGCGGCCCCAGAAAAAACGGCCCGCCAAGCCCGTCCAGCAAAAACCGCCGAAAGAGCCAGCGGAGCAGGCATGAGCCTCTATATCACCACGCCCATCTTCTATGTCAACGCCCAGCCCCACCTGGGCCACGCCTATTCCACCCTGGTGGCCGACGTTGTCTGCCGCTATCGTCGGCTGCAAGGCGAAACGGTCTTTTTCCAGACTGGCACCGACGAGCACGGCGACAAGATCATGGCCGCGGCGGCCAAGGCCGGCCTGGCACCGAAAGAATACACCGACCAGATCAGCAACCTGTTCCGCCAGGCCTGGCCGCCCCTCGACATAGCACCGGACCACTTCATCCGCACCACCGACCCGGAACACATCCGCACGGTGCAGGCCGTGTTGCGGAAGGTTTACGACCAGGGCAACATCTACTTTTCCGACTATACCGGCCTCTACTGCCAGGGCTGCGAGCGCTTTCTCACGGAAAAGGAGCTGGTAGAAGGCAAGTGCCCGGACCACCACACCCAGCCGCAACTGATGGCCGAGCAGAACTATTTCTTCCGCATGGGCAAATTCCAGGACTGGCTCATCCGTCACATCCAGGCGCATCCGGAGTTCATAACCCCGGAACGCTACAAGAACGAGGTGCTCTCCTTCCTGAAGGAACCCCTGGAGGATCTCTGCATCTCGCGGCCCACGGCCCGGCTCACCTGGGGCATCCCCCTGCCCTTTGACGACCGTTTCGTCACCTACGTCTGGTTCGACGCCCTGATCAACTACATTACCGGCATCGGCTACCCGGCCGGGCCGGACTTTGCGGCACGCTGGGCCACGGCCGAGCACGTCATTGCCAAGGACATCCTGAAACCCCACGCCATCTTCTGGCCCACCATGCTGAAAGCCATGGGGCTGCCGGTCTATAAACGTCTGCACGTGCACGGCTACTGGAACATGGGCGAGGCCAAGATGTCCAAGAGCCTGGGCAACGTGGTGGGGCCCCCGGAACTGGTGGCCCAGTTCGGGGTGGACACGGTGCGCTACTTCCTGTTGCGCGAGATGGTCTTTGGCCTGGACGCCGCCTTTTCCCTGGAGGCGGTGGCGGCTCGCCGCAACTCGGATCTGGCCAACGACCTGGGCAACCTCTTTTCCCGCTCCCTCACCATGGTGCAGAATTTCGCCAGCAGCACGGTGCCGGCGCCGGGTACACCCCTGGATCAGGACCGGGAACTGGCCGCCGCGGCCCTCGCCATGCTTGCCGACTATACCTCGGCCATGGATGGGTTCGCCTTCCATCGCGCCCTGCAGGCAATATGGGAGGTGATCGGCCGGGCCAACCGCTACATCGTCACCAACGCCCCGTGGGAGTTGGCCAAGGATCCGGCCACCGGTGACCGCCTGGCCACGGTGCTCTATCACCTGCTGGAGACCCTGCGCCTGCTCACCCTGGTGCTGTCGCCCATCATGCCAAGCGCCGCCGCCCAGATGGCTGCGGCCTTGCACCTGGAAGGCCCGCCAGCCCTGGCCAGCCAGGGCAAATGGGGCCTGCTCGAGGTCGGCACCCCGGTGGCCATGCTGCCCAACCTGTTCCCCCGCCTCAAAACAACCAAACCGGCGGCAGAGGACAAGGGCCCGCCGCGGCACGTCAGCCCGGCCGCCCCGGCCGCTGACGACACCCTGCTGCCCTACGAGGACTTTCAGAAGGTGGAACTACGGGTGGCGACGGTAATCGCCGCGACCAGGCTCCCCAAATCCGACCGGTTGCTTAAACTCACGGTGCGGGCGCCCGAGGAGCGGACCGTGGTGGCCGGCATCGCCGAGTTCTATGACCCCGAGGCGCTTATCGGCCGCCAGGTCTTGCTGGTAGCCAACCTTAAACCCGCCAAGCTCATGGGCGTCACCTCCCAGGGCATGGTGCTGGCCGTGAAGCATGACGGCCGGCTGGTGCTGCCCACCGTGCCGGAACCAGTGCCCCCCGGCAGCAGGCTTTCATGAAAAACTCCGCCGAACGCAAGGGGGGAGCCTCGTTCTACGAGACCGTTACGCGGCAGGCCACAAGCCAACCGGTCCACGCCCTGGCCATTACCGACGAGGCCAACGAGGCGGCCCTGGGTCTGATCCTCTACGACAACAATCTGGAGCGGCCTCGGGCCGCGCATCTGCTCAGGAAGACGGCCCTTACCCTTTGCAGCGTCGCCCGGCGGAGCGAGGGGGAGCCCTCCTCTGTCGCCGACCCCGGCCAGGTAACGGTGGAGGAACGGGCCCAACTTTTCACCCTGTTCAGCAAGGGGACCGGCTACTCATGAAGCCACCGGTCGCCGGGCCGACAACGCCTCGCATCATCTGCGTCAGCAGCGGCAAGGGAGGGGTAGGTAAAACCTCCCTGGCCGTAAACCTGGCCGTGGCCATGGCCGACCAAGGCCAAAGGGTGCTGCTCATCGACGGCGACCTCGGCCTGGCCAACGTCGATATCCTTCTGGGCTTGAACACCAGCCATACGCTGCAGGAGACCGTCGAGGAGGGCCGCGATCCGGCCGACCTCCTGGTGGAGGTCGTGCCCGGCTTCTCCGTGCTGCCGGCCAGTTCCGGGGTGCCGGAAATGGCCAGTCTCACCTATGAGGAACAGGCCTTCCTCACCGAGATGCTGGACCAGGTCATCGGCGGCTTTGATTTCGTCCTGGTGGACACGGCAGCCGGCATCGGCGACTCGGTGCTGTGGTTTAACCGCTGGGCCCAGGAAAACATCGTAGTGCTGTCGCCCGACCCCACGGCGCTAACCGATGCCTATGCCTTGATCAAGGTGCTGGCTTCGCGGTATAATAAAAAACAGTTTCACCTGGTGATCAACAGCGTCGCGAGCAAGAAGGAAGGACTTGCCGTCTTCGCCAACATGAGCACGGTGCTCACCACCTTCTTGAAGATCACCCCGCTGCTGCTGGGCACCGTGCCCTTGGACCGCGCGGTCAGCAATGCCATCCGCACCCAGAAACCTTTTATGCTGGCCCAGCCCGATTCCAGGCCGAGCATTGCCGTAGCCAGCATGGCCGCCTGCCTTTTGCCGTTATCCGCCACGCCCTGACCCGGCGCCGAACCGCGAGGATGGAGAATCCAATATGTTTGTGATCAGCAATTTCTTCAACGCCATGGCCTATCTGATCAACTTCGTGTGCGACGCCTATATCTGGGTAGTCATTGGACGGGTCATCATTTCCTGGGTCAACGCCGACCCGTATAACCCGGTGGTCCGCTTCCTGCACGCGGCCACCGAGCCGGTATTGGCGCGCCTTCGCCGCCTGCTGCCCTTTCTGGCCATAGGCGGCATTGATTTTTCACCCATGGTGCTGATTCTGGCCATCATGTTTTTGCAGAAATTTCTGGTGCCCACCCTGCGCCAACTGGCCGGGTAAGGGCGCTCCGCCCGCCGCTTACCGGAGAAGACATCATGCCGCTTACTCCCGTTAACATCCGCTCCCAGGTCTTCAGCCAACGCATGCGCGGCATTGACGCCGACGAGGTTGCGAGCTTTCTTGGCCGGGTGGCCGACGAACTGGCAATGGCCCTGGACGCCAATGTCAAGCTGGAAGAGCAGCTCGAGGCCTTCCAGGCCGAGATCAATGACTACCAGGCCAAGGAAAGGGAGTTTTCCACCGCCATCCTCTCTGCCTACAAAACCAGCACGGATATGAAAACGCGGAGCGAGGAAGAGGCCAAAACCTTGCTGGCCGGCGCCCACCAGGAAGCCAAGGCTCTGCGGGAGACAGTGGCCAAAGAGGCCAAGGCTCTGCAAGAGAAGGCAGCCCGGGAGGTGGAGCAGTTGCGCCAGGCCGCCCAGCAGGAAACCACCGCGCTCAAGGAAAAAATTACCCACGAAATGGCGGAATTGCGCGCGGCGGTGCACAAGGAGGTGGAGGGCATGCGCCAGGAGGCCCAGCAGGAAACGGACGCCCTCACTGCCATGACCATCACCGAGATCGACGCGCAACGGGCCGTGGCCCTTAAGGAAACCGAGACCTTGCTGGAGCAGGGCAAGCAGGAAATAGTTACCCTCCGTGAGCAAACCCAGCAAGAAAGGACGCAAATCGAGGCAGAGATCAACGAACTCAAGAGCCTGCGTACCAAGGTGCAGAATCAGATGCGGGAGATGCTGCGCTCCTATATGGAACGGCTGGAAGCCGTGGGCAAGGAACTGGGCGAGGCGCCCCCGCCGCCGCCAGCGCCGGTCAAAAAGCCAGCCCCGCCTGCCCCGAAACCTGCCGCGCCCCGAGGCGACTTGGACGATCTCACCGCCGCGACCGGCGACCAGCCTCCGGCCACTGGGAAAAACCTCACCGCCATGGACGTTGATGACCTCACCGGTCTGTATGAGAAGATCGACATCTCCGACCTGGGTGAACCCGGCGGCCTGGTTGGCAACGACCTGGAAAGTCTCGTGCCCGAAGGCAACCACGACCTGAGCCTGGACGATCCCTTTGAGGACCTGGCCCCGGCTAAACCCCGGGGGGGCGGCAGGAAGTAGCGGCCGACGGCACGGTTCCCATGCCTTTCCTGCAGGAGCAAGACAACGGCTTCACCCTCGCCATCCAAGTGCAGCCCAAGGCGTCCAAGGCCAGGCTGGCCGGCATCCTTGGTCACGCCCTGAAGGTCTGCGTCACCGCGCCGCCGGTGGACGGCAAGGCCAATACCGCCATCATCGCCTTCTTCGCCAAGCTCTTCCATGTCCCCAAATCCGCCATTACGGTGATCAGCGGGCACCAGGGCCGCCGGAAACGGCTGGCCGTCATCGGCCTGGCAGCGGCCCGGGCCCGGGAAATCATCGGCCCGGCAGGCGACGGCCGGCACGCCTGACCGGGCTGCCGGTAATGGCGTCGCTTTACTCCCTGGAAACGCGGGCCAGGGTCAGGACCCGCACTTCCAGGGCGCCGGCGCGCCGCAAGGTGCGGGCGCACTCGTTGGCCGTGCTGCCGGTGGTAAAGATGTCGTCCACCAACAGAATTCGCTGTCCCGCCACCTGTTCCGGGGCAACCACGGCAAAGGCGTTTTTCAGATTGCGCCGCCGGTCGCCGCCGCTAAGCCCGGTCTGGGACACGGTCAGGCGCGTTCGCGTCAGCAGAAAGGGGGTGATGCGCCGCCGCTGGGCCGGGAACAAGGCGCGGGCCAGCAGCAGGGCCTGATTGAAGCCACGCTCACGGAGCCGGTGGACGTGCAGGGGTACCGGCACAATGAGGTCGGCGTCCGCGAGGCTATCGAGATGCCTGAGGCGATCCTTGAGCTGCCGAAAGGTGGCCAGTCCGGTGGTGTTGCCTCGGTATTTGAAGGCATGCACTGCCTGGGCCACCGGCTCGGAATAGTACAACACGGCGCGGGCCGCGGTGAACTGCCAGGGCTTTTTCAGGCAGGGACCGCAGGTGTGACTTTCGCCGGCCGCCCAGGGAAAAGGGCGGCCGCAGCAGCGGCAGAGGGGTTCATTCAGCAAACGGACGTGCACGGCGCAGGCAGAGCAAAACAGGGGGCCCACGGAATCTGGTAGCCGAGCCCCGCAGGCCAGGCAGGCTGGCGGGAAGCAGAGATCCTGGCAGGCCCGGGCCAGTTTGCCGAAACAGGTGCGCATGCCGCCGGGCGGCCAACGCTCAGGCGCCGGCCAACTCCAGCAGGATTTCCCTTACCACGGCGCCGTCGGCCGCCTTGCCAAAATGCTTCATGATGGGCCCCATGGCCTGCATGGCGTTCTTGAACTGCGCCAGATCGATGTTGGCCCGCACCCAGGTCTCCACCTCCTCCCGGGAGACGATTTGCGGCAAATAGGCCAGCAGCAGTTCCAGGTAACGGGAGCTTGCCGCTTTTTTTGCCTCCAACAGGATCCGCTCGGACTTGACCAGCCCCTTCATCACCTCCAGGATGTCGTCGTTGGTGATCTCCGCGGCGCTTTTGGGCCGGCTGCTCTTCTTGCCGCTCTCCAGGACAATGGGCACGGTGAGTTTGGGAAATTCGCCCATGACCACCCGGATGCAGTCCTTCGCCTCTTGGTCGTGCCCCCGCATGGCGGTCTGCAGATCCGCCTTCAACTTCTCCAATAGACTCATGCCCATGGCCTCGTTCCAGCCGTATGTCTCCATTGCCGTCCTCCTGTTGATCGTGCCTAAGGCAATGTATCACCCCGCCCCTCTCCTTTCCACAAAAATGACAGCATGACCACAGGGCCGGCCCCACTCCTTGCCAGGCGAAAGTCAACAAGTCAACTATGTCCCTTAAATAAGGGACATAGGGACAAAGTTTGTAACTACTCGCAAGGTTCACGGTTTACGTTTAGAGAGGGCTGAAGATATTGAGGCTTGGCAACTGGCGCTTAACCGTAAACTTTGGACCTGTGTAGTGACAGATAATTATGGGATGTTTCACGTGAAACATGGGCAGGCGGAAACATCGGGACAGACGGCAGGAGGTAGGACAAGTACGGTTTTTCCTTGCGCCCGAACGGCAAACATGGTTCAAAGGACCAAGGCGCAGCCGGGTGGGCGGCACAACATTCTCTGGCGCAAGGCAAAAGAGGTAAGTGAACTCAGGGGGCAAGACAGCGATTATGTCCAGGGCAAAAGTGGTTTCATTGGCCAATCAGAAAGGCGGGGTCGGCAAAACAACCACGACCATCAATCTGGGGGCGGCGCTCGCCCTCCTCGGGCGCAAGGTTCTGGTAGTGGACTCCGACCCGCAGGGCAACACCTCCAGCGGCCTGGGGGTTGACGCCGCCAACCTTGAGCACCATCTTTATCACTGTTATATGCAGCAGGTCGAGGCGACCCAGGTGGTCCGGCCGATCGCCGACCTGCCCAACCTGGCCCTCCTCCCCACCCAGATGGACCTGGTCGGCGTCGAGGTAGAGTTGATGGACGCCAAGAAACGGGAGCGCTATCTCGCCAACCTCCTGGAGCCGGTGCTGGGCGATTATGATTATGTGTTCATCGACTGCCCGCCCTCCCTGGGGCTCCTGACCTTAAACGCCCTGGCCGCCTCGGATTCCGTACTCATCCCCATGCAGTGCGAATACTTTGCCCTGGAGGGGCTGTCGCATCTGGTGCGGACCGTACGCCTGGTAAAGAACGCTTACAACCAGAAACTTTTTGTCGAAGGCCTGGTCCTCACCATGTTTGATCGCCGTAATCGGCTGACCTATCAGGTGCAGAAGGAGGTCTTCAGCCACTTTCAGGATCGTCTGTTCGACACGGTGATCCCGCGCAACGTGCGACTCAGCGAGGCGCCCAGTCACGGGCAATCGGTGCTGTTGTACGATAAGACCGCCGCCGGCGCCGTCAGTTATATGGCCCTGGGCAAAGAGTTCTTAAAGCGACAAGAGAAAAAGAGGCATTAATATGAAGCGACGCAGCGTGCTGGGCAAGGGCCTCAACTCCCTGCTGCCCGATGGCGGCGATCCCGAGGGTGGGCACGACAACCGGCCTTACTTCCTCACTGCCCTGGACTCCATCCAACCCAACGAGTATCAGCCCCGCCAGGTTATGGCGGATGGCCCTCTGCGGCAACTCGCCGATTCCATCAAGGCAAATGGGGTCTTGCAGCCGCTCGTGGTGCGGCGGCGCGACGACGGCCCCGGCTATGAACTCATCGCCGGTGAACGGCGCTGGCGGGCTGCCCGCCTGGCGGGACTCACCGACGTGCCGGTCTTGGTTCGGGAGGCCACGGAAGGAGATCGGCTGGAGTTGGCCCTGATCGAGAACCTGCAGCGCCAGGATCTGAACCCTCTGGAGGAGGGCGAAGCCTATCACCGACTGGTGCGGGAGTTTGGCCTTTCCCAGGAGGAGGTGGCCGGCCGGGTGGGCAAGGACCGCTCCACCGTGGCCAACGCCATCCGGTTGCTGCAACTGCCGCGCTTTGCCAAGCAGGACGTGGTCGAAGGCCTCTTAAGCATGGGCCATGCCCGTCTCCTCCTCGGCCTGGCAGACGAGGACGTTATGCGGGAGGTCCGGGACGAAATCGTCAAAAAGGGGTTGTCGGTGCGGCAGGCCGAGGCGTTGGTCAAGGCCAGAAAAACAGTTAACGGGCCGAAATTAAAGAAAAATATTGCAGCTCTGCCCGAATCCTATTGCCGGGCCCTGACCACGGATCTGCTTCGCTTTTTAGGGGCCAAGACCCGAATCGTCCAGAATGGCAGCCGCGGCAAGCTGGAGATTGAATACTATTCAGCCGACGACTTGGAGCGTCTGCTGGGGCTGATCAAGGGCCGGGACGAGCAAGCGAAACCATGATGGCCCGCTATCAACTGTCCGCCACGGTGACCGCCCGCCCGCAGGTCACCGGCGATATCGTCCGCCTGGCCCTGCTGGCCCCGGCCGTGAGTCAAGCCGCCACGCCGGGCCAGTTTGTCATGGTGCGGAGCGCCGTTGCCCTTGATCCCTTGCTGCGCCGACCCTTTTCTGTGTGCCGGGTAAACGGCGACGGCACCCTGGAGATTCTCGTCAAGGTCATCGGCCAGGGCACCCGCGGCCTGGCGGCCCTTAAGGTCGGCGACCAGGTTGATCTGCTCGGTCCCCTGGGGCACGGTTTTGTCATGCCGGACCAAGGCCGGGCCTGCCTGGTGGGGGGTGGCATCGGCGCCGCCCCCCTGCTATTCCTGGCCCAAAAACTTGGCGAACGGTTGCCGGCCTCCGACATCCAGGTGCTGCTTGGGGCTCGTACCGGGGCCGAGGCCATGGCCTTGGCCTTACCGTTTCGCGACCTGGGCTTGCCGGTCCAACTCGCCACCGATGACGGCACCGCAGGCCACCATGGCCTGGTAGGTGAACTGCTGGCCGCGCTCACGAGCGGTGCCTTTCCCACCCAGGTCTATGCCTGCGGGCCGCACCCCATGCTGGCCGCCGTGGCCAGGATCAGCACGGACAGGGGCTGGCCCTGTCAGGTGTCCACCGAGGCCATCATGGCCTGCGGCCTGGGGGCCTGTCTCGGCTGCGCCGTGCCGCGCAACGGCGGCCGCGGCTACCTGCATGTCTGCAAGCAGGGGCCGGTATTCGAGGCAGGAGAGCTGCAATGGTAAGCATGGTAAGCCATGACCTTGACCTGCGCGTTAGCCTGGCGGGCCTCACCCTCAAAAATCCGGTGATGGCGGCCTCGGGCACCTTTGGCTACGGCAAGGAATTCGCCGATTTCGTGCCGCCCGAGGCCTTGGGCGCGGTGGTAGTCAAAGGCATCTCCCTGGCCGCGCGACCGGGTAACCCGCCGCCCCGCATCGTCGAGACAGCCTGCGGCATGCTCAACGCCATTGGCCTGGAAAACGAGGGCGTGGATGGTTTTCTGAGTCGCAAACTTCCCTTTCTGCGGGAACGGGGCGCCACCGTGGTGGTCAACATCCTGGGCGACTGCGTCGAGGACTACGCGGCGTTGGCCGCCCGCCTTGCCGCGGCCGCCGGCATCGCCGCCCTGGAGGTCAACATCTCCTGCCCCAACGTCCGCCACGGCGGGGTGGCCTTTGGCACGGATCCGACCATGGCCGCCGAGGTCACCAGGGCGGTCAAGGCGGCCAGCAGCCTGCCGGTGATCGTCAAGCTGTCGCCCAACGTCACCGACATCGCGGCCATGGCCCGGGCGGTGGAGGCGGCCGGGGCCGACGCCATCTCGCTCATCAACACCCTGCTCGGCATGGCCATTGACGCCAACACCCGCCAGCCCAGGCTGGCCAACGTGGTCGGCGGCCTCTCCGGCCCGGCCATCAAGCCGGTGGCCCTGCGCATGGTCTGGCAGGCGGCCCGGGCCGTGGCCATCCCGGTAATCGGCATCGGCGGCATTGCCACCGCCGCCGACGCGGTGGAGTTCCTGCTGGCCGGCGCCACCGCCGTGCAGGTAGGCACGGCCAACTTCGTGAACCCCAGCGCCACCCTGGACATTATTACTGGCCTTAGCGCCTACCTGGCCACCCACCAAATTGCCACAGTCCGCGAGCTGATCGGGGCGCTCCAGCTATGACAACGTCCACCCAGCCCACCAAGTCCACGCCGTCCACAAAGGAACTGGTGGATTGGCCCGCCATCGACACCGTGCTCCTCGACATGGACGGCACCCTGCTGGACAAACATTTTGACGACTATTTCTGGGAGCAGTTCGTGCCGGAAAATTATGCCCTGCGGAACAACATCAGCATCGAGGCGGCCCGGGAAATCCTCATGGTCAAGTACCAGGGCTGTGAGGGTACCCTGGCCTGGACCGACCTGGATTTTTGGTCAAGCGAGCTGGGCCTCGACATTCCGGCCTTGAAGGTGCAGGTGGGACACCTCATTCAGGTTCACCCATATGTGGTTGATTTTCTTGATTTTTGTCGTGAAATTGGCAAGCAGGTGATCATGGTCACCAACGCCCACGGCAAGACCCTGACTATCAAGATGCGCAAGACCGATTTGGGTGGCCATTTTGACCGGATCGTCTGTTCCCAGGAGGTGGGGCTGGCCAAGGAGAACTTGGACTTCTGGGGGCGGCTGCAGGTCATGCTGGGTTTTGATCCGGCCCGCACCCTGCTCTGCGACGATACCGAGGCCGTGCTGCGCTCGGCGGCCGCCTTCGGCCTGGGGGCCTTGGTCTATGTGGCCCGGCCCAGCAGCCGGACCCCGGCCCGCGCCTCGAGTAGCTTCCCTTCCATCGTCTACTTCAAGGAACTCATGCCTGCGGTTACCGTCCTTTAGCCGCGCGCCCTGCTGCTTTTCTTGGCTCCCCACCCGCACTACCTTTTGACAGAGCCAAAGGGGTGATGCTATACTTAATTTTTTTCGCCCCCTAAGAAAGCAGCCGGCCGTTGTCGGCAATGGCCCAAGGAGATAAGCATCATGGGAACCGAAACCTCCAAAACCCTTTTTAGCAAAGCGCAGACCGTGATCCCCGGCGGGGTTAACAGCCCGGTGCGGGCCTGCCGGGCGGTGGGCACCACCCCGTTGTTCGTGGATCGGGCCGCGGGCGCGAAAATTTATGATGTGGACGGCAACGTCTACGTGGATTTTGTCTGCTCCTGGGGGCCGATGATTCTGGGTCACGGTCACCCGGCGGTGACGGCGGCCATCCGCGCCGCCCTGGAAAAGGGCACCAGCTTCGGTGCCCCCTGTCCGTCGGAGATCGAACTGGCCGAACTGGTGGTCGCGGCCCTGCCCTCGGTGGAGAAGGTGCGCTTCGTGAGCTCCGGCACCGAGGCCACCATGAGCGCCATCCGCCTGGCCCGCGGCTATACGGGCAAAAATGTGGTGGTGAAGTTCGACGGCTGTTACCATGGCCACGCCGACTCCTTTCTGGTCAAGGCCGGCTCCGGGGTCATCACCCTGGGGATCCCGGGCAGCCCGGGAGTGCCCGCGGATATCGTCAAGAACACCATGTCCATCCCGTATAATGATATCGCCACTCTGGAAAAAACCCTGGCCGATGACCGCCTGGGCATCGCCTGTGTCATCATGGAACCGGTGGCCGGCAACATGGGAGTAGTGCCGCCGGACCTGGCCTTTATGCGCATGCTGCGCGAACTCACCGCGGCCAAGGGCATTGTCCTGATCTTTGATGAGGTGATCACCGGCTTCCGCCTGGGCCTCGGCGGCGCCCAGGCGCGCTTCGGCATCACCCCGGACCTCACCTGCCTTGGCAAGATCCTCGGCGGCGGCCTGCCGGTGGGCGCTTACGGCGGCAAGGCCGCAATCATGGACCAGATCGCCCCGGACGGCCCGGTCTACCAGGCCGGCACCCTGTCCGGCAACCCGCTGGCCATGGCGGCCGGCATCGCCACCCTGAAGGTGCTCAAGGAACCGGGCTTCTACGATCGGCTGGAGGACAAGGCCGCAACCTTTGCGGGCGCCCTGGCCAAACTGGCCGATACCTACCTGCCCGGCCAGACCACCCTGAACCGGGTGGGCTCAATGATGACCAACTTCTTCACAGCCGGGCCGGTAACGGATTTTACGTCGGCCATGCGGGCCGACACCGCGCGCTACGCCGCCTTTTTCCGGGACATGCAGGCCCAGGGCATCTGGCTGGCGCCCTCCCAGTTCGAGGCCGCCTTTATCTCCGCGGCCCAGAGCCCGGCGGACCTGAATCTGGCCCTGGATAAAACTGAATGGTCATTCAAAAAGATGGCCAACCGCCCAAAAAGCCGTTGACTTTGGCAGGTTGCCATGATAGGTATTCCAAGCGATTTTCACTAGGTTGTCATCCCCTCTCCGGCACCACGGGAGGTGCGTAATTGTCCAGCGACCGCAAGCAAGCCATGAAAATGCTGGCCGATTTCAGCACCATCGGCATGTCCGTGGCCTTCTCCGTGTTCATCGGGGTGTGGATCGGTTGGTTGCTGGACCATAAGGTGTTTAACGGCCGAACCGAGCCCTGGTTCACCCTGATTTTTCTGGGCCTGGGCGTGGCGGCCGCCTTCAGGAACCTTTTTCATATGGCCAGGAGAAAGGATCTGTGATGCAAGCCAGACCGCGCGGCGATAGCCTGCTGGCCAGGATTCAGGTGGTTATCTGGCTGCTCCTGGCCGTAATGGCCGGTGTGGCCTGGTGGCTTTTCTCGGGCTTTGTCGCCATGTCCATCGGCATTGGTGGCCTGGTGGCGAATCTCAGCTTTGTCTGGCTGAAACGGGACCTGGTCAAGCTGCTGGCCGGGCCGCTTACCGCGGCCAAGGCCCGCTTTTTTATCAGATACTATCTGCGCCTTGCCTTGGTGGTGGCAGTGCTTTTCTTCCTGGTCAAGTCCGACCGGGTGCACATTGCCGGCCTGTTGCTCGGGCTCTCCACCGTGTATCTGGGCATCCTGGGGACCACCCTGGGCGCGGGGAAACGGTTTTACTTCAGGGTCAAGGAGGCTTTGTAAAGGCTATGGAACATCCGATTCTTTTCATCTCGCTTATTCTCGAGAAGCTGGGCGCGCCGGTTCCCCACGGTCTGGTCGGGGACGGCTGGGCCGAGAAGCTGTCCTCGCCCCACATGACCTATACCTGGCTGGTGATGCTGCTCCTCATCCTGTTGCCGAAGCTCACCCTGCGGCATATTGAACTCATCCCAGGCAAGGCCCAGAATTTCTGGGAAACGCTGATCGGCGGCCTGGAGTCCTTCATGGCCGAAAACATGGGAGAGGAGGGGGCGCGCATGATGTTCCCGATGCTGGCCACCTTTGCCCTCTATATTCTCGTGGCCAACATGATCGGGCTCCTGCCGGGCTGCATGTCGCCCACCTCCAACCTGAATATCACCCTGGGCTGCACCCTGGTGGTCTTCGTCACCACCCACATCCTGGGGCTGAGATTTCATGGTGTCGCCTATATCAAGCATTTTCTCGGGCCCATTCCCTGGCTGATGCCGCTCATGTTCCCCATCGAACTGATCAGTCACCTGGCCCGGATCCTGTCCCTCTCCATCCGGCTTTTCGGCAACATCATGGCCAAGGAGACCCTGCTGGGCATCCTCTTCATGCTGGCCGGTGCCTACTTTGCGCCGCTGCCCATCCTCTGTCTGGGCGTCTTTGTCTCCATTGTCCAGGCCCTGGTCTTCCTGTTGCTCTCCATTCTGTACTTCTCGGGCGCCATGGAGCACGCCCACTGATCCTGTGATTACCCCTTAACGGTTTTTATTGAAGAAGGCCAAAACGAAACTTTTGCCAGGAGGAAACACGAATGAAAAGATTTACCATGAGTTCAGTGCTGTCTGTTTTGATGGTGGCTTCGCTGTCCGGCGTGGCCATGGCCGCCGAGGAGGCTGCTGCTGGCGCCGCTCACGGCGGGATCACCAGTGCCGCCATTGTCTGTATCGCCGCGGCGCTTTCCGTCTGCATCGCCGCCCTGGGCTGCGGCCTGGGCATGGGTAACGGCATCAACGGCGCCTGCTCCGGCATCGCCCGTAACCCCGAGGCCTCCGGCAAGATCACCGTGACCATGATCATCGGTCTGGCCCTCATCGAGTCCCTGACCATTTACGGTCTGGTGGTCTCCCTGATCCTGCTGTACGCCAACCCGCTCAAAGCACTGCTGTAAGCGGCACAGGGAGGTCCGCAGGGCCTCCGGATAAATGTTTTGGATGTAACTATCCAGCTTGCGCACGTAAACCGTGCAGATGCCGGGGCTTGTAACTGTTCAGCAGTGCCGCAGATGCGCGAAACAAGCCTGCGAGCTATAGCCCGCCTATGTGAGCAGGCTTGTGACAAAGCAGATGTGGTGCTGCTGGACAGTTACTTTTGGATTATAGAAAGGCTGCAAGGATGTTCCTTGCAGCCTTTCTCCCTTTGGAGCGGCGCCATGCGCAAGAAACTCTTTCTCTTAAGTCTCGGCTGTCCGAAGAATCTGGTCGATTCCGAGGTCATGCTCGGCCAGCTCGAACAGGCCGGCTACTGCGTTGTGGAAACCCCCGAGGCGGCCGATCTGCTGCTGGTCAACACCTGCGGCTTCATCCGGCCGGCGGTAGAGGAATCCATTGACGAAATTCTGGCCCTGGCCGAGATAAAAAAGACCGACCCCGGCAAAAGGCTGGTGGTCACCGGCTGTCTGGTGCAGCGCTATGGCGACAAGCTGCGCGAGGAACTGCCCGAGGTAGACCTCTTCATCGGCACGGACGGCTTCCAGGAGATCGCGGCCCTGGTTGACCGCCCGCCGGCCGGCTTGCTGCTGCAAAGGGAACCGGCCTTCCTCATGCACAGCACCACGGCGCGCCGCATTTCCACGCCCAGTCACCGCGCCTACCTGAAGATCACCGAGGGCTGCGCCAACCGCTGCTCCTACTGCATGATTCCCGCCCTGCGCGGCGAGCTCAGGAGCAGGCTACCCCAAGACGTGGTGGCCGAGGCGCAGAACCTGGGGCAAGCCGGTGTGCAAGAACTCACCCTGGTGGCCCAGGATCTCACCGCCTACGGCCTGGACCTGGGGTCGGACGGCCCGCGTCTCACCTCCCTGCTCAGGCTCCTGCTGGCCTCCTGCCGCATTCCCTGGCTGCGGCTGCTCTACCTCCATCCGGGCCGGGTGGATGATCATCTCCTCGACCTCCTGCTGGCCGAGCCCCGCATCGTGCCCTACCTGGACATCCCCCTGCAGCATGTCAGCAGCCGCCTGCTGCGCCGCATGAACCGGCCCTACGACAAGGCGCGCATCGAGACCATGCTGCACGCCGTCAGGAATCGCCCCGCGCACGTGGCCTTGCGCACCACCTTCATGGTTGGTTTTCCTGGCGAGACCGAGACCGAGGTCGAGGAGATCGCCGATTTCCTAAGGCTACACTGCTTCGACCATGTGGGCATTTTCCCCTTTTCGCCGGAAGAGGGCACGCCGGCGGCCGAGATGGACGAACAGGTCGAGGATGAGGAGAAAGAGGCGCGCCGCGACCATCTCATGGCGGTGCAGGCCGACATCGCCCTGGCGAACAATGAAAAATTTATCGGGCGGGTGGAGCCGGTGCTGGTCGAGGGCTTAAGCCGGGAGAGCGATCTGCTGGTGGAGGGACGGACCCGCTATCAGGCGCCGGAAGTCGACGGCTGCGTGTACATCACGGCCGGCCAGTGCCAGGCGGGCGATATCGTGTCGGTGCGCCTCACCGAGGCGCACCCCTATGATCTGGTTGGGGAGATTGTTACCGAAAAAGACGGCTAGTACCCTAGTAACTATCTCCCGCGCATCCTGCGCCCGGTCGCGGACGAACCCGCGAAAAGCATTAGCAGTCCGGGAACTCACCCGGGTTGCGGTTCCGCTGGATAGTTACGTACCCTGTAACATTTAAGTCCAACCCCCCTTCATCCCCCCTTATCAGGGGGGAAGCCTTTAAGCCTCCCCTGATAAGGGGAGGTTTAAAGGGGTTGGATGCGAAAGAATATGTGTTCCATGGTATTAGTCGTTGACCTGTTCCTTGAGGTCCTTGCCGACCTTGAAGAAGGGCAACTTCTTGGGAGACACCTTGATCTTCTCGCCGGTTTTCGGGTTCCTGCCGTAGTAGGACTCGTATTTCTTGACCACGAAACTGCCAAAACCGCGGATTTCGATGGACTCGCCGGCGACCAGGGAGGAGATCATCGCCTCGAGAATGGTGTTGGTGATGGGGCTGGCCTCCCGCAGCGGGATGTCCAGCTCTTGCGAGATCGCCTCGATGAGTTCCGACTTGTTCATCTTCCCCTCCCACGCTGAAGGCCTGCCAATAAAGGCTTTCCCGGGTATCGTACTATTGCCGTACCCCAAAAGCCTAATACAAACAGCAACATAAGAGCAGTTTAGCCGGAACCCTTTGAATTGTAAAGATAATTTTTTTAGCCTAATTTTTTTAGCCGAAGATGCGCGCCAGTTCCCGCGGGTCCAGAATGCGGGCCTGGCCAGTGGGCAGCGCGCCCAATACCAACCCACCGTAAGCAATCCGTTTAAGGCGCAGCACCGGATGGCCGACGACGGCGAACATCTTGCGCACCTGCCGTTTGCGACCCTCATGAATGGTGATTTCCAGCCGACTCTCCTTTTTGCCGCGGGCCAGGGCCCGGATGCGGGCCGGCCAGGTCCGGCGGCCCTCCAGTTCGATACCCTGTTCCAACTGGCGGATGGTTTCCCGGGATAACGGCCCGGCCACCACGGCCTCATAGCTCTTGCGCACCTCGAAACTGGGGTGTTGGATGCGCTGGGCCAGTTCGCCGTCATTGGTGAGCAGGAGCGCCCCCTCGGTATCCAGGTCCAGCCGCCCCACCGGGAAGACGCGCAGAGTAGTGAGATGCTTGACCAGGGCGGTGACCACCGGCCGGCCCTGCGGGTCGCGCACCGTGGTGACGTAGCCCACCGGCTTGTTCAGCAGGATGTAAATTTTTTCATCGGCCAGGCTGAGGGGCTTGCCCTCGCAACAGATGGTCTGGCAGGCCGGGTCCGCCCGGGTGCCGAGTTCGGTGACCACCTGGCCATCGACGCTGACCTTGCCCTGGCGGATGAGTTCCTCGGCGGCCCGCCGCGAGGCGATCCCGGCCCGGGCCAGAATTTTCTGGAGCCGTTCTGCCATCAGGGCCTGGACATGGATGCAGGAGGAGGGATGGATCAGGCGGCGTAGTCGCCGCGGTGGTACTTGGCGGTTTCCAGATAGGTGAGGGCGGCGACCCGGTCGAGGAGGCCGGCCAGCGGATCAGGAGCGGACAACTGGTTGCGGACCGCGAGCAGGGCGGCGGTTTCTTCCTCAAGGTTGCCGATGAAGGGCTGCAGGGCCTCGGCCTTGATGGCCGGGTTGGCAAGGGCGACGCTGAAGGCCTCCAGGGTGTTGAGGCTGGCCTCGGTCAAGGTCAGGCCTTCGACCCGCACCCCGGCCGGCGTCACGCTGAGCGGGCCGGTCGCGGGCGCGGCCGGCGCCGGGTCCGGGCTGGCGACCTTCTCCAACTGGGCGCGCAGCAGGTCATGAAAGTCCACCCCCGTGGTGTTTGCGGACCGGGACTGCTGACCGGTGACGAGGCGGGGATCAAGGCCGTATATCTTCATGGGTGCATCTCCCTGATTAATTACTTGATATACTACCTGTTCGGCCGAATGGCGGTCAAGCTTTAACAAAAAAATGTCCCTTGCGGCAATCAGCGCCAGCGGGGCGGCAGGAGGTCGGGCATCTTGGCGTCCACCAAGGCCCGGGTAGCCGGGTCCACCTCCAGCACCTGCGGGTACCAGGGCTTCATGCGGCAGTCAAAGACCACCGGCCCTTCCAGGCCGACATGGAAACGCTGCACCGTGGCCCGCCTGGCGTGCAGGTCGGCGGCCGGCTCGAAGCGGGTGAAGACGGTCCACAGGAACTTTTGCAGACTGGCGACCGTGGCCATGGTGTCGTCCACCAGGATGACCACGGGCCAAGCCTCCAGGCCGGGCCAGCCGGCCAGGGTGGCGGCCAGGTCACGGTCATCGCTGAAGGACGAACCCTGCACGACCAGGGTGCCGGGCAGCATGACCCGAGGTTTTGCGCAGTCCGGCGGCAGGTCACCCGTGAAGGCGGCGGGCAGGGCGCGGCGCGGCGCCGCGCCCAGCCCCATGAGCATGGCCTTGGAGCCCTGGTTCACCGAGGGGCCGGTGTAGTCGAGGGTGTCCTGGGAGACATTGGCGAACACGAAAAGATCGCTCCGCCAGTCCACGCGCTCCAGGATATGGGTCCACAGGCGCGGGAAGTCGGCCACGTCTACGGCGCCGTCGGTGAGCAGGAGGAACTTGGTAAGCGACAGTTGCCCCTCGCCCAGGATGCGCAGGCCGGCGGCAAAGGCCTCGCGCGGATAGCGGTCGGTGACGCGGGCCGCGGCCAGGCAGTGGAAGCCGGTTTCGCCAAAGGTCTTGAGTTGCCGGACCCCGCCCATGACTAGGGGGAAGAGCGGCGACAGCAAGTCCTGCAGAAAGTCACCGATAAAAAAATCCTCCTGCCGCGGCTGACCCACCACGGTGGCCGGGTAGATGGCGTCCTTGCGGTGGTACAGGCGTTCCACATGGAAGACCGGGTAGTCATGGGTGAGGGAGTTGTAGCCGTAGTGGTCGCCGAAGGGGCCCTCTGGCCGCCGCTCATGGGGCGGCACAAAGCCCTTGGCCGCGAATTCGGCCGTGGCCACCAGGGGGTGGCCACCGGCCGGGTCAATGGCCATGGGCAGTTTTTCGCCCAGCAGCAGGGAGGCCAGCATGAGTTCCGGGAT
>Ga0210044_10004801_pt1 | contig 18657 bp, 17 predicted proteins | sample CryGey13umfilter_2_FD_183959 | JGI IMG/M metagenome (GOLD analysis project Ga0210044, IMG submission 183959) | Groundwater microbial communities from aquifer in Utah, USA - Crystal Geyser 4/9/14 3 um filter (SPAdes) (version 2) | ecosystem: Environmental > Aquatic > Deep subsurface >... | reverse complement strand
GAAGCCCATGGACGAAGGTGTCCGTATCATCAACGCTGTCCAGGATGTGTTCAAGGATAAAGACATCACGATTGCGTGACGGCTCCATGCGCCATTACAAGTGAAGAGAGAAGAGTGAAGAGTTGGGAAGAATAGGAACAACAAGAGGGTAGCAGGCAGCGGTTGATCGAAGAGAGACAATCTAACATTACGGTTTCGGCTTTTTGCCATTGCGTGGTTTCTGGGGGTGATGATCTGTTTTTTGCCCCTTGCCTTTAACCGGAAAGATGTTCGCACGGTATCCGTTGTCGTTGGTGTGCCACTTCTTTTTATGGCATTGTTCACCCGGAAGAAAAACAAAATTTCTTATTATTTGGCTTCCGGCTTGATGGGCATTCAGGTTGCCACCATGGGAATTTCTATCGCAATGCTGGGAAATTTGATCATGTATGAGCCATTTATCTGGCTGCTTGTCATCGATGCACTGTATCTCCTGTTATTTGTGTTATTTCCACAAACAGTAAGATAAAGCAGACACTTAACCTTAAGCCAAAACGATGGAAACGAAAGGAATCCATTAAGATTGTCGTCACGGCATCTCTGGGAATTGTTTTCAGTTGGCTGGCCATCTGGCTGGGAGGAATTCTGGTAGAAAAAAATATGACATTGTTGATCCCCACGTCGATGCTATTGTGTTGAAAAGCAATAATGTCAGAAAAACGGAGAATTTCGTTTCCCGGCATTTCATCTTGCACTCTGCACCCATCCAAGGGAGAGTTTACTCAAGATGATCTGGCAGGGGAAGTACTGGACAGATCCATCCAGAAAGTTTTCTCTTTTTGTAATTGTAAAAAAGATATCATAATCAGCCTGACTCGAACCACCAGTACCTACCTCATGATGTTCGCAAAAACAATGGGCGAAAATTATGGAGCAGTGGCCCCTGTCAAGCCACGTGGGATTGGGTGTCCTGGGTAGCTACGAAGGAGGAACACCATATGGATTGTTTGGCCGGGCTTTGATGAAGCAGGGTTACCATGGTCCCGCTGGTTTCTTCTACGGAAAAGAGGAGTTCTGGACGAAAGACGATCCGGGGCTGAAAGCCCTTGAGGCAGAAGCTGAACATGAACTGGACAAACAGGACCCAACCGGCGAATGATTCAAACCCGACCCCAAATTAGAAAAAATCCTCCGCGAAGCCCGGAAAATCTTGAAGCAAAACAAAGAGAAATTATAGACTAGTCCACTTTTCTGGTAATCGTATGTGTACACTTTGTGCCAATCAGTCGCTGTTCACGTTTTCACCAAATGATGGAATGAGATTTTTCTGCTTGGCACAACAAGCAAAACGCGAATTTCCCCTCATGCACAACTCTTTACCTTTCCTACTCCCTACTCCAACCCCTACTTCTTCTCTCCTCTCTGGGCTAGGAGTGCGGCACCGATGGCGCCGGTGAGCTGGGCGTTGTCGGGGACGATGACCGATTGATTCAGGAGTTTTTCCAGGGCCCGAACAACACCAATATTCCGGGAAACGCCACCGGTCATGACCACGTCCGGAACAATGCCGACCCGATTGGCCATGCTGACGGTGCGGGCGGCAATGGAAGCATGGATGCCGGCGATAATGTTTTCCCGAGTTTCACCTTTTGCCACCAGCGAGATGACTTCAGATTCAGCAAATACGGTACAGGTGGAGCTGATGGCGGCCGGGGCGCTTCCTTTCAACGAGAGCTGGCCAAAACCGTCTAAATCAGTTTCCAGTGCCCGGGCCATGACCTCAAGAAACCGGCCGGTCCCCGCAGCACATTTGTCGTTCATGACGAAGTTGAGTACCTGGCCGGTTGGCCCGAGAAGAATGACCTTGCTGTCCTGACCGCCGATGTCAATGACGGTACGGGCACCGGGAAAGGCAAAGTGAGCGCCAGCGCCGTGGCAGATGATTTCCGACATGGTTTTGTCCGCGAAGTCCACACTGTTTCTACCATATCCCGTGGCAACTAGAGCAGTCAATTGTTCCTTTTTGACACTGGCTTGTCCCAGCAGATTCTGAAGGACCGTTTCGCCTGCGGATTTTGCGTTGTAACCGGTAAATTGGATGATGGAAGCGTGGATGCGGTTTCCCTCCATGATGACACCCTTTGCGGTGACGGAGCCGATGTCAATGCCGCAGGTTTTCATTTCTGCCCCACCATTTCCATGAAGGCGTCGATCCGGGTTTCTACCTGACCTTCGCTGAATTTTCTCGCGTCCACCATGTCTGATTCCAGTATCAGTACCGGCAGTCCCCGTTCCCGCTGAACGATTTTCTGAATGTCATACTGGCCGAAGGAGTAGGGTTTGCAGCTTCGGTTGGAGTGCATAACAAGGCCGTCCACGTCGTATTTGTCAATCATTTTCACTACCTTTTCCGCCATCTGGTCCACACCTATGTTCAGGTAGATGCGGGTGTAAGCCTCTCCCATGGAACCCAGGAAGTCGTTTTCGTCAATGAAGTCCACGGTCCCGCACCATGCGGAAGTGTAGGTGTCGGCTACCAGTGCGGCACTTCTTGCCGCAAAGGTTCTGGAGAGCCAGCGCATCCGGTGCCAGATCGGAAGGTTGTCCCAGAGGAAGCGATATTGTTCGTTTTCCACCATGCCGATACCCTTTTCCACCCGCCGGTTCAGTTCCTCCAGTAAAAACTCGTAATAGCGAAGTACGGTTCGGGTGCCCCGGAGGGTGACGATGAGGGCGAGATGAAAAAAGGCATCAAATGCGGTAAAGGGTGCAGGCCTGGCGGTGGCGGTGTCCAGCACCTGCTGCCAGAGCCGCATGGCTTCCACCGAGCGCTTCCCCACCACATTCATTTTGTCGTAGGGAAATTTCTTTTTCATGGCAGTCTCCAGAAAACGGATGTAGTCCTTTACCTGTCGGTCCACGTAGTTTTTCGCTTCTTTCGTGAATTCAGTGTGAACGAAAGGGGTATCAAAGATAAACAATGGCACTTTGAATTTTCGGGCCTGGATTTCATACCATTTCAACACGGTTCCGCAGATGTTGTTGCAGCAGATCAGCATGTCCGGGTGAGGCAGGCCTCCGACAGGGCCGCCTCCTGTCACCGAGCAGCCGATATCCGCCCGTGCGTAAGAACAAAGGTCACCGGAGTAACCCATGCCCTCTGCCACCTCGCAGAATTCCACCCCGGTGTGGGAGACTCCGATCATGGCGCCGTGGTTTTCCGGGTACACCGGAATAATGCCCATGGCAATGAGGGGTTCCACCGGACCGCCACTGGTAATCCAGGCAACTTTTTTGCCGAGATAGCGGGCATGTTTTGCTTTCAGGTAGTAGTTGCGCATAATTTTTTTCATTTTCGGGACAGATTTCATGTAGGCAGAGGATTTTTTCAGGTCTTTTTTCTTTGTCATGACAATGATTTTCCCTGGTTCAGAATTTGAAGGAAGGTTTCCACCCGTGTCCGGGTGGGGCCGTCCACCGGTTTCCCGGTTTCCACTTCGAGGAAGAGGCTGGGGATGCCGGTTTCTTCAAGTGCGGCTTTAAGGTCTGGATAGTCAAAGCAGTGGGGGTCGCAGAATTTCAGAAAAAGGAAAATGACCCCATCAATCTTATATTTTGATGTTAATTGCAGCAGGCCTTCAGCCCGGCGGGTAATTCCGCTGTGTTTGGCGGGGCAGATGGCGCGGTTGATAAAGCGATCCGCGATGGCGTCCACCGGCGCTGAATTTTCCGAAACAGGCGTGTAAAAGTAGCGGCTTCCGGTACAAAGATCGTCCCATACCACTGCACCCCCCTGTTCTTCCACAATATCATGGATGTCCGGGTGAAGGCAGACACCGCCGGAGAGCAGAATCCGTTTTCCCTGGAGACTTCCTGCGGATGGCTGCATTTCCTTGAGAGCGGCCACCAGTTGTTCCAGCAATCCGGCCGCTTCATGGCGGTCCATGATCATGCATCCCCGGACCACATGGTTCAGGTCGCTGCCGGAAATCCGCTCCGGTGTCTGGGACCGGATTCCGTAGAGAGCATGGAGAGCGGAGCGGATTCGGTTCATCAGGAGAATGGCATCTGCAACGGCATTTTCCGTGATCTCCACATTGAGTGCTTTCCCCAGTTCCAGCCGGAACCGCTCAATTACCGCTTTCATATAATCCCTTGTCGCTTCGCTTTTCAGATGGACCGGGAAAAGCAGGTCGAGATGAACCGTGCCCTTCACGTTGAGTCGCCAGATGTCGGACAGCCGCTGCATGGTGTCGCAACTGTGTGGGAAAACGATTACATCCAGAAACCCCAGCTTCCCTGATAGCGCGTCCTCAAAAAGGGATCTCACCAGAGAACAGCTGTAGGCTTGAATATGGGCGTCTGCCTTCATAACGGATGCAGATTGCCCGAAAAGTCTTATAGGGTGGGCACCGGCTGCCAATATAATTTCTTCCGGGAAATACGTGCAGGTGTGACCCACAATTTTTTGTTTTCCGGTTTTTTTCAATCTACAGGCATATTCGAAGGGTTTTGTGACAATGGACCGGAATCGCTGGATGATTTTCTCTGGTTTCATTGGTTTTACTGGTCACCTTCCGGACCGGCATATTCACCAGTGGCTTTCAGTCTGGCAATTTCCTCATCCAGCAATACCCGGAAGGCGACTTTTCCGACGGCGGTTTTGGGCAGTTCATCCCGGAAGACAACTTCGCGGGGACAACTCCACTTAATTAGATTTTTCCTGCAGTGGCGAATCAATTCATCTGCCATTTCCACGTCTGTTGTTTCCTGGTTTTCCAACACGACATATGCTTTGACACGCTCAATCTGTTCAGGATCCGGTATTCCGATGACACAGGCTTCCGCCACGGCGGGGTGCTGATGCAGAACCGCTTCAACCTGGGAGGGGTACACGTTCATTCCAGAGGATTTGATCAGCCGTTTGAGACGTTGTTTGAAGAAGAAAAAACCGTCTTCATCCATAGTGCCCAGATCACCGGTATGAAGCCAAACTTGTCCGTCTTCGTGCTCTTTCAGGACAGCTACAGTTTCTTCCGGGTTGTCGAGATAGCCCAGCATGACGGCCGGGCCGGAAAGACAGATTTCGCCTTCTTCTCCAACTGGAAGGGACTCAGTTGTGTCCACTTTGACAATTTTCGCGTCCATATCCGGGAAGGGAACACCGATACTGCCTTCCCGATACTCGGAGAGGGGCATCGCCATAATTGCTGTTACCGCCTCGGTGAGACCGTAGCCCTCCTGTAATTCGGAGGAGCCACCCCCGGACTTTACAACTGTGTCAAAGCGTTTCTTTACCGTGTGGGGCAATGTGTCCGCACCAGAAAATACAGCCTTCAAGCAGGACAGGTCTGTCTTTTGAAACACCGGGCTTCGACTCAATGCCTCGAACAGGGTCGGAACGCCGACAAGAAAATTGGGTCGCTTTTTCCGGATCAGTTTTGCCACGTCCTCCGGGGTAAACTTGGGAACCAGAATGGATTTTGCCCCGCCCATGAATGCGGCATTGATACAGACACCCAGCCCGAAGCCATGGAAAATAGGTAAAATAGCAAGAATGACGCCACTTGCGTCCATTTTTCCCCACTTCGCTACCATCATACCTTCGCTTACCAGGTTATAGTTGGACAGCATAATACCTTTCGATGTTCCGGTGGTACCGCCGGAGTAGAGGATTGCGGCCAGATCATCGGCTTTTACGACGGCTTTTTCAGTTTTGCTGTGTTTTTTTGCCATGGCCTCATGCCACCAGACAATGTCAGCGTTATCCGGAACTTTCCTGATCTTTCTCCCGACTGTAATTTTGAACCCTATCCGTGTCAAAGCCGGCATCTCATCTGAAACCCGGGTCAAAATAAGGGTTTCAAGTGCTGTACCGGTCCTTGCTTCCTCAAAAACCGGGTAAAATGCATCCAGTGTCAGCGCGAATCGGCTCTTGCTCATGGTGAGGTAGTCGCGGACTTCTTTGGAGGGAGAGAGGGGGTGAATCATGGACGCGACCCCACCCAGTTTGTTGGCCGCGTAGACGGCAGCTACGCCCTGGGGGGAAGTGGGCATGGAAATCGTGATGCGGTCGCCGGCACCGAATCCCAGACTGGCCAGCATATCTGCTGTCCTGTCAATGTAACGCCCCAACTGCCGATAGTTCATTGTGGACCCGAAAAAATCTGTTGCCACGGCATCCGGCATTTTCTCCACGGTATCCATCACCACTTCGTAGAGGGACTTTCGGGGATAATCCAGTGTTTGTGAAATGTCGCCATAGAATTTTGTCCATCGACGATCGGTCATACGCGCCTCCTGAATAACTTTCTATCAGTTTATAATACCCCATGGCATTCGGGAACTACAGTTTTATACCGAATGGGATGCAAAGGGTGAAGGACAGGCCTGGTTGCAGCAGGAGGCATGATTTTGTATTTTCCCCTTGTTGTTCAACCAGTTAGGCATGGACTTATTTTCATTCTGAACTGGATCTCAACCCTATTTTGTCTTTTCCCAACTTTTCATGAGGCGGTTAAGCTGCCAGGCTTCCATATTGGTATATGCGTTTTTTTCCTTTTTCTGTAATTCCAGAGCCGTTTCAGCTGCCTTGATGGCTTCTTTGTACCGTTTCAGTTCACCGAGAACCTTTGCCTTGATGTTCCAGTTTTCAAAGGACGAATCCATCATAATGGCCCGATTGATATCTGCCAGTGCAGTATCCAGATCATTGTGGTGTTCCAGATAGGTGAGAGCTGTTCCGGCAAGCTGACTGGAGGCTTTCAGGACATAGCTTTCGTTCATATTTTCCATTTTCTTTCGTGTGTTGACCTTGATGGAAAACTGAATCGCCAATTTCCCCCAGCGTAGCTCCAGTTTTGCAGAATTGATGGTCAGATCAGTGAAGTCGTAAAGCAGCCATTCCTGGTGGGGAACTGAGTAGGGTGTTACGTTGAAAGAAAGCACGTTTTTACTTTTGTCCAGGAAGTATGTACCCCATTGTCTGGCGTTACTGTTGAATATCACCTGCCATCTCGTTGCCGTGGGTTTGACAAAAAAGCTATACGTCCCGGCTTTCAGATCGTGCCCATTGACAGTGACATCATCTGAAAAGGAAATGGTGGTGGCTTCATTGGCCCCGGCCCGCCACGGTACATTGTACGGAACCAGTTTCCCCCAGATTGTTCGTCCCTTTACACTGGGACGGTGGTAAGTGACAGTGATGTCAGTAAGGCCGACTCGTTGTGTGGTAACGGCCCGCTGGCTCAGCATTGGTCGGATTGCTTCTTCTTGTGCTGCGGCAGAAAAATGGAAGGAAATTGTAAGGATTATGATAATGATAAGGCGTTTTCGCATTATTTCTCCTTTCTATGCTTTGATTTTCTATTCCATTTTACACAAAATGTCTGGAATGGGAAGTGATGGGCGATGGGTGCAGAGGAAAGACAAGATACTGCCCCTTCTGTGTCCAGTAAGAACACCGAACACAGGCGGCGAAGCCGAACAGAACACTTCTATTCCTACTTGTCCCCCGGGGGTCTGAAATTTTCACCGTATTTGGCTCGGTAGTAGGCGCAGCGTTCTTCGGGACTGCCGTTGCGGTTGAGTTTTGCCTCATGCTGGTGGGGCTTACGGGGTGCTGACATACGGGGTTTGGCACTGGTTTCCGGACGGCCAGGGCGCATTTCCTGGCGGGTTGGCGGACGTTTCGGATTCCGCGGACGGCTGTCTCCGCTTCTCTTATGGACGGGACGTGGTTTCAGTCCGGAACGGATGTGCATTCCGGCAGTCTCATCTTTCACGAACATGTCATCATCTGCCCATTCCACCGGGATTTCCATATGGATATATTTTTCGATGGCAGCCAACGAGTGAACAAAGTCAGGGCTGACCAGAGAAATCGCTTTCCCTTTCTTGCCCACACGGGCGGTTCTGCCGATGCGGTGAACGTAGTTTTCAATATCTTCCGGCAGATCGTAGTTAATGACCATGGAGAGATCCTCAATGTGCAGGCCCCGTGACGCAACATCAGTTGCCACCAGAAAATGAATTTTTCCATTCTTTGCGTCTTCCACCGTTTTCAGTCGTTTGGCCTGGGGCATGTCGCCGATGAGATAACTGCACTGGTAACCGTTCAGGCTCAGTCGTTTGGCAACAGTGATGGCCGCATGTTTTGTGTTGGTGAAGATGACGGCGCTCTCCGGTTTGTCTTTCGCCAGAACACCGAGCAACAGACTGATTTTCTCGTATTTCCCCACATGGTACAGTATCTGGGTTACGGCATCCACAGTCACCTTTTCCGGTTCGATTCGAATCTCAACCGGATTGTTCATGTGGTCCCACGCCAATGCCTTGACCCGCATGCTTAAAGTGGCGGAATACAGCATCGTGATTCTCTTATTGAAGGGAGGCATCTGACGCAGCATCCGGCGAATGTCGGGGAGAAAACCCATGTCAAAAAGACGATCGGCTTCATCAATCACAAGAATTTGCACATCCCGAAAATTGAATTTTCGCTTCTGTCCCAGGTCAAGGAGTCGTCCTGGAGTGCCGATCATGAGCTGGACATCGTTGGACAGGCTTTCTTCCTGAGACCCGTAGCTGACACCGCCGAAGAATGTGGCCATTGAAATGTTCAGGTGTTTCCCAAGCAATTGGGCATCTTTTTCGATCTGAACCGCCAGCTCCCGGGTGGGCGCAATAACCATGGCTTTCTTGCCCGCGGGGAGTTTGCCATCCAGAATCAGTTGAAAAATGGTGATCAGAAAAGCCGCTGTTTTGCCGGTTCCGGTCTGGGACTGGACCGTTACATCGCACCTCTTTAATGTGTGAACGAGACATTTTGCCTGGACCGGGGTGCAGTGCACAAATCCAGCATCTCGAATCCCGGCCATCAGGTCCGGGTGAAGTTGAAATTCGGTAAAATCCACAGTTCAGTGCCTCCAGTTGGTACGGTCAACGGCCATTGCCGCTTTCTTTTCTTAATTGTACAACATAGCAGGGCAAAATTCAATGGGACACCGACAAGAAGCGTGGGCGTTTGGAGTGGGCGCTGGGGGAAAATCAGCCTTCATCGGGCTATTCGGATTCTTGTCCGTCACTCAACCTCAACCTTGTATCTTACTTAACCTTTTCTTTAGAAGGTTTCACGAAGATGGTCTGAAATTTACGAAGGAGGACGAATCCCCGTCCCTTCCCCTTACTGGAATACAGATTGCCTTTGGTGGTGTACTGAACTTCCACCAGAGTATCGGAACCGGCGGATGAGTAAGCGGCAGCCAGTTCTGCAGCATCCTTAACCAGGGATGGCGTTATGGGTTTTCCACCGGGATTTTTCAGTATCACATGACTGCCGGGAATGTCTTTGGCATGAAACCACAGATCCTTGGGTCCCAGTTTCTGCGAATATAGAGTCTGGTTTCCAAGGCTGTTTCTTCCGATATAGGCGAAAAAGCCGTCCCTCAACTCTACGCGTCGAATTCCGGGAATTATTTGTTCTTTCTTACGGCCCTTTTGGGTGAGTTTCTCGGGAAGTATTCCCCGGAGATCGTCCAGGCAAGTTGCCTGTTCTATTGAATATCGATCATCTGCAAAAGCGGCCATTTCGGACTGAACCACCTGGATTCGCTCCTGAATGAGGGGGAGTTTTCGTTTGAGTCTTGCAGCTTTCCGGTAGAGTCGGCTGATGTTTTCAGATGGTGCCAGTTCGGGATCCAGCGAGATATTTAGCGGAGCGTTATCCTGAAGGTCGGGAAGTTGAATATTTTTCATTCCCGGTTTCAATTCCTGAAAGTGGGCAGACAGCGTTTCCGCTTTTCTGAGAAGGGGGGCACTCTTGTTGCAGGATTGCAGTTCCTTTTCCAGTTTTTTCAGCAGATTCTGTTTCTTATCGATTTCCCGACGAAGCCTTTTTTCTGCGCGGGAACGGAGGTGTTGAAATTTTCCCTGCTCTAGCAATACGAGGTGTTGTTCTGATAAAGCTGCACTCATGCCCGGCTTGATGTTGTCCGGCTCTCCAAGCGTTTTCATGGCTACGGGGAATACGCGTTTTCCGTAGATAAAGCCCAGGCCGGGTTTCGCCTGAAGCAGTGTGTTCAGCAGATCTTCTGGAGCTTCATCTGCCAGAAGCTCTGTGGCAAAGGCCGGACCCAGTCCCCGGATTGCTGTGTAAAGAGCCTTGGGGGAAGGAAAAGTTGAAAGCCCCACAGGTCCCAGGGATGTCAGGGGGGAACGATTGTCTTGTGGCCACTGGAAGCTGGTCCCGGCTATGACATCCGGGTCATTTCGTGTCCAGATGATTTTGTACTCTTTGTCGGTGATGGCCCAGCGGGTGGGCACGGAACCGGCATTTACGATGAAGTGAAACTGTTGGTCTTCTCCCCAGATCGCCAGTTTGGAGATGTGAAAATCAATGATGCGTTCATCCAGGGGTTTCTCTATATTGAGAATAGCAGCCCCCTCTAGATATTTTCTCAGAACATTGATGTCGGATCCCTGAGCAGGGTCAGTAGGAAGGCGATTCTCGGAAAGAAAAAAAGGGGCGGACCGGGGGACGGATGAAAGAATCAGGTACCTGCTTCCCACCCGACATTCCAGGTATCCGGACTTAAGAGAAACCCGGCTGATCCGGGATTGCGTTTTTACGAAACTTTTAATTTCGTTTACAAGGAAATTTATGCTAATATTCTCCATGGCATTGAGGATTTTACCACATGCCCCTGTGAATCTCCCATGCCGGTGAATAACAAATGTCGAGATAGTCCCTTGAGTTTAGAGACTTTTAAGGGAGTTTTTTGACTGTCTGTGATTATTTGACTGAAGGAGTGCTTGGTGATGAGTTCGGTAATGAAAGAAACTTTTTTTGCAAAAAAAGAGTCGGTTGACCGCAAATGGTTCGTGGTGGACGCCACAGATCATCCCGTGGGGAAGCTGGCGGCTGAGATTGCACGGATTCTCCGGGGGAAACACAAACCCGTGTATACCCCCCATGTGGATACCGGTGACTTTGTCGTTGTCATCAACGCGGAAAAAATCGTGTTGACCGGCAATAAGTGGGATCAGAAGCTTTACCGGTGGCGGACTACACGTCCCGGCAGCATGAAGGAACGGACAGCCCGTCAGATGCTTGAGAAGCATCCGGAGCATATTCTTGAACACGCTGTGAAGGGAATGCTGCCGAAAAATCGGCTGGGAAAACAGATGTACAAAAAGCTGAAGGTATATGTGGGGGACGAGCATCCCCACGAAGCACAGAAACCCGAAGCATTGAACCTATAACGGAAGAAAGGTAGGAGGATTTTTAGTGAGAAACCTTCAGTACTATGGAACCGGGCGACGCAAAACAGCGGTAGCCAGAGTGTTCCTGAGACCCGGTAAGGGAGAAATGATAATCAATCAGAAACCTGTTGACGAATACGTGGACAGCGGTATTTTGAAAATGATCATTCGCCAGCCCTTACAACTGACGGAAACCGTCGACAAATTTGATCTGTATGTAACAGTCAAAGGTGGCGGTATTTCAGGTCAGGCCGGGGCGATTAGACATGGAATTGCACGAGCTTTGCTTGAGTACAATCCCGAATTGCGGAAGCGGTTGAAAACTGCTGGATTCCTGACCCGTGACCCGAGAATGAAAGAAAGGAAAAAATACGGGCAGCCAAAGGCCAGGAAGAGATTCCAGTTCTCCAAACGTTAATTATCAAACTAATCTTGCAAGGAGCCTGTTAAAGGAGGTATTCGTTGGTTGACATTTCCATGAAAGAACTGCTTGAGGCCGGAGTTCACTTCGGTCATCAGACCCGCCGCTGGAACCCTAAGATGAAAAAGTACATCTTCGGAAGCCGGAATGGCATCTACATTATTGACCTTCAGAAAACGATGAAACTTTTCCGGGAAACCGCTTCGTTTATTACGGATTCTGCGGAAAAGGGAAAGAATGTCCTGTTCGTGGGTACCAAGCGCCAGGCGCAGGAAGCTGTTGAGAGTGTGGGTCAGTACGGTATTGCATTCGTAAACCAGAGATGGTTGGGCGGTACCCTGACCAATTTCAGCACCATCAAGAAGAGTATTGATAAACTCAATAATCTGGAAAAACTTTTGGAAAGTGAAGAAATCGAAAACTATTCCAAAAAGGAACGCTACGGTCTGGAAAGAAAGCGGAATAAACTGATGAAGCTGTTCCGTGGCCTGAAAGATCTGAAAAAAATTCCGGATATTATGTTTGTCATTGATCCAAAGCGGGAGAAAATTGCAGTCCAGGAAGCAAGGATCATGAACGTACCTGTGGTTGCGGTTGTAGACACAAATTGCGACCCGGATGTGATTGATTGGGTTATTCCCGGCAACGATGATGCCATTCGCGCAATCAAATTGTTCGTCAATAAGATGGTTCAGGCCATCCAGGAAGGACAGGATATCGCCGGTATCAATCAGGAAGCTGCAGAGGCGGCGCTGGCTGCTGAAGCTGCAGCTTCTGAAGCGGACGATGCAATGGAAGAGCCGAAGCCGGAAGTGAGGCCAAAGGCAGAAGCCAAACCGGAGCCCAAGGCGGAAGCTAAGCCCAAGGCTAAGCCCAAGGCTGAGCCCAAGGCTGAGAAAAAAGCCGAGACAAAACCGAAAGCTTCGCCAAAAGTAGCGAAAGCAGATGAAATCAAGACTGTAAAGAAAGTAGCAAAAGAGACGAAGCCGAAAGCTGCTGCTAAGAAGACAACAAAGGCGAAGGCGGAAAGGAAGCCAACAGCAAAAGCGGAACCGAAGGCGACGGAAAAAGCTGCCGCTCAAAAGGAAGAGAAAAAGGAGAAGTAGGAATGGCAAACATTACTGCCGGTCAGGTAAAAGAACTCCGGGAGAAGACTGGCCTCAGCATGGGTGAATGCAAAAAGGCGCTGGTGGAAACTGGTGGCGATAGTGAAGAAGCCGTAACTCTTTTGCGGAAAAAGGGATTGAATGCCGCATCGAAGAAAGCGGGTCGGAAAACTGCTGAAGGGCTGGTTGGTAGCTACATTCATTCCAATGGCAAACTGGGTGTGCTTATTGAGGTTAACTGTGAAACCGACTTCGTTGCACGCAACGAAGCATTTCAGGAATTGGTGAAGGACCTTGCCATGCACATTGCGGCCAGTGACCCCCGTTTTGTTCGAAAAGAAGATGTGACAGATGAAGTTATGGCCAAAGAAAAAGAAATTTACATGGATCAGATTCGTGCGCAGGGTAAACCGGAAGATATAGCTGAAAAGATCGTGGCTGGAAAGCTGAGCAAGTACTACGAAGAGAATTGCCTGCTTGAGCAGCCTTTTGTGAAGGACCCGGATATGACAGTAAGTCAGCTGGTTTCCTCAAAGGTTGCCGAAATGGGAGAAAATATCCAGATTAACCGTTTCGTACGTTTCAAAATCGGCGAATAAAGCTGAAGCCGTAAAATCTGTTTCTGTAATAACCCCTCATGAGTTTGAGGGGTTATTTTATGTCCTGAAAGGAAATTACTGGATGGCATCGTCCCCGGCGTCGGAGTGGTGCGAGTGGGCGCCAGAGTAGTGTGAACGGGAAAAATCAGGGAGTTGTCCATTCCGGGCGTTTTCGAATCATCTCTGTAGTTAAGCTTAACTGTCTTCTCTCTGTTTCTTCCCTATCGCACAATGGCAGATGCCAGAACGGAAGCAGTTGTTTTTCCGGTAAAGTACAACGAGGAGGCCGTTACAAAAGTGTAATAGCATAAGCATACAACTGCCAATTTCCAGTTTGGCAGGATCAGATGTGGGGTGGCAATCTTTGCGAGCATGGACAGCAGCATGAACATTGCCATAAAAAAGAAAAGTTCAGCAGTTGCCAGTACCAGCATATGACTGGCCTTATCCTGCATTTCCTTGCTTACAGGAGAGGCAGATCTACCGGGGAGGGTCGAAGATGCTTTTGATTCGGCATTTTGCTTGCTGGAATGAAAATGTTCTTCTGTGTCGAGTTCTTCATCCATTTCCGGAATCAAGTCAACCTCATCTCCATCTGGAACATCCAGAGGGAAAAGGAACGGAGATTCTTCTTTCCGGTTGCGGATAACGGTGTCAAATAGCAGCGAGTATTGCAGGTCGCATCCACAGCGTTCGCATGTTTCCGTCTTATCCCTATTGAGGTGTCCGCAAGAGCGGCATTTCAATGGCATATCAACTTTGCTCCCTTACCGGAAAAAAACGAACCACTCGTCAGCCTGGTGGCGGTCGATCTGAGCACTGAGCAGCCGGCTCACGACCATAACGTGCTTTTGAAGAAGTGGATTCGCTGGGTCCAGTATCCGGGCCAGATCAAAGTCTGTTTTCGCGTCGTTCGGGCGATTTTTACCGACGTTATCAATCCCGGCCTTCACGTACAGGGTAGTTAGCTGTTTCTTGTATTGAATATTGTCCGGATTGGATGCCAGTATCGAATATATATTGTCAATAGCCCCGGCATAGTCTCCCCTTGCAAGATGTCTTTGCGCCTGACTTTTGAGGCGGGAGATGTTTACTTTCTGGAGCATTTCATTTCGAGAAGCATTTAGAAACTGCTGATCTTCCGGTTTCAGTGGATGAATTGAGTCGGCATGGAGTAGCAAATAATAGGCAAACAGGTAGCGGTGCTCATTGTAAAATTGCTTTGCCCGGGCCGCCGAAACCTGATAATCTCTTTCCCGCTCTTTTTTAATCTTAGAATTCCCCGGCGCAGACTTGACCTTTACGGTGTTCTGTTTTTTGAAAGTTTTGTAGAATTGCTGCAGTCTGATCTGAGGAACCAGGAAGTAGGCGACAGTCGCAAGGACAACGAGAATTCCAACAACTATGCCAATTAGTACCATATGCTTATTGCCTTTAACCATAACAATAGGCTTCTGTTTTCTTTTATTTCTGGGTGGAGCGGAATAATTCTGAACCGGCTCCGGGGCCCGTTGTGAGCCGCCAAGGTCCTTTGCGTCGTAATCCAATTCCAGCGAAGCATTCAAATCTGGTGGTTCATCTGACATTCGCCTCCGGGCGGTGTCCAGCAGATCATTAAGCTCCACGTGTTCCGGGTGTTCGTTCAGATGCTGTTCCAGGATTCTTACCGCGTCTCCTGCCCTGTGCGAGCTGAGCAGCTCCTCAACCTTTGCGGAAATAGTGCTGATTCCGTATTGATGGGAGAGGCTTCTGATATATTCCCGGGACTCATCGAGTTTCGGGGAAGGACCGGATGTTTTTTCAAGCATATCCAGTGCGCCCAATGCCTGATCCACGTCCCCCGCCCGTCCCATTGCGATGATTCGGCTCAGTTCCTGCGGGTCAGGTTCGCTTTCTGGCAAGGCAGATATTGGTTCTGAATAAGACTCCTCTGGAAGGGAGTCTTCATCTTCCACTTCCCGGCCGGCATTGGCGATGTACTCTTTCAAGATGACATTTTCAGGATCAAAGCGAAGGCCATTTCGCCAGATTCTCAAAGCATTCTGAACATCTCCTACTTCGTACAGGGAGACCCCCCGTTGAATCAGCTCGTTCACATCCGTTTCATCCGACATCCCTGTCTCTCCATCTCCGAATCCTTCAACTGGAGATTCCGCAGTGACGGGAGCTTCAGATTCGGGGGAATGTGGGAAATCTATTTCGTCAGCGTCTTCGATCTCAATGGCAGAGTGGGTGTCATCACTGGCTATGCCTGCGGCCCAGGATGCGGAAATTACCTCAGTGATGGAATCCTCCAACTCAGGGTCAATATCTTCAGGTGTAATCTCCAGGTGAATGTCTTCCGGTTTCTGCATTTCTTCCCTGGCATTTGCCACAAGGATTTCAAAATCCGGATCGTCCATTTCCGACAAAAATTCTTCGTGCAGTTCCATTATCCTGGAGTAGCGCTTTTCGTTCAAAAGGTGCCGGAAATTTTCCAGTGCCTTCTTTCTGGAAAGCGCATACAGCTTCTGCACCTTTTCGTGCTGGATACGGTCATGAAGCGGTTCAATCAGTTGAAGTGCCTCATATATGCGTCCTTCCTTGAAATAGTCGGCAGATTGTTTGATTCGCTTAATCAGGTCGGCTTTATCCATATTGTGATTTTACCTAAATATATGGATGGAAGTCAATAACCCATTGGCTCATTCAGAATAAAGATGACAAACCTTGCTCCAGCCGGGCAATATTCGTGAATAACAAACACCCGATCCAGTCGGCTATCATCCAGACAACCATGGCATCGCATGTCTGAAACGCAAGGGGGAGTGGCACCCAGGCGTTCGGCATTCAATGGAGTGGCAACATTGCGGATCCTGGCTACGGCTTTGGACAGGTTTTTGCAGAGCTTATTTGGGGTGACAATAAAGAGAATGTTTTTCGGCCCGAAAATCGATGCGGCTGCGCGATTTCCGATTCCGTCAGCGTTCACGATGATTCCATCCTCGGTAACGGCATTGACAGCGGTAACAAACAGATCTGTGGAAAGCTGTTGACGGCGTGTGACAGATTTGTCCACTTCAGGGTCCCAGTGATCCCATACGATTTTCCCGGCTTTTCGGGAAAGATCGTGCAATTCCAGTTTACGGGTAGTGACGGATCCGCCGAAGCCAACGGAGCTGACACCGATTAGTTCCTGCTCAAAAGCCGCACAGAGTTGTTTCCGATCGTCAAACACCTTTACATTCTGAAAGCCCCGGCGATTGAAATGTGCTGCCAGGCGGCTCTGTGCGTCACTGGTCATTACTTAAGAGCCCGAGCTTCAGGTCACAGTCTTCGGGCAGCCTGTAAATTGGATAATCACCGGGTATGTTGCGCCACTCAGACGGATAAATCATGGTAGACCAGAACCCATAACGATAGATGGCATCTTTGCTTTCCGGCTCCAGCAAGGCGCTTGCAAGCTGACGGAAAATCTGAGAACGGTCCAAAGGTATGGCATACCAGTCTGGCGGTACGATTTTCTCAGTGGAGCGCCAGTTTCCTTCAATGTCATCCATCATTACATGTCCCTGGAAGGGACGGTCCCTGTATGTGATTTTTGAGAAATGGAAAATACGGCAGTTGGCTGTGAGAGAAGAAAGTATCTTGTACACATGAATGCCGTGCTCCTGCAGTTTTTTCTTCAGTCCGTTCATTCCCTTAGGGAAAACATAAAAACCATTGATTTTCTCCATTTCCCCGCTGAAATCCCCCATGAAATCAAGTTTTTTGTCTATCTGATCTGAAGTGGTGACTCTTTGCCCCTTCTCATTCCGGTATTCTCTGAATCCGTGGATGGTGATTTTTTCAGGGAAGGCATTTGCTTCCACATGGTCCCAGAATTCCACACCCGGCTTCTTTCTAAACTGGTGGACCAACTGTTTCATTTCTTCCTGATGTGAGGCTGAAAAGCGAAGCAGGCTGTCAAGAAATGCATAGCAGGCCTTGATTCTGGTGGGAAAATCCGAGTAGGCATAATTTTCATCGAGAAAAGAAAAAGAGCCCTTGGCGCCGAAATAATCCACTCCTACCATGAGCATGGAAGGGAACTGACGCCATTGCTTTGGGTTGGCCACATCATCAAAATTTCCATAGGGGATAGCTTCAATGTTGTATTCTCTCTTTGCGTAGTCATTTACCCATGGGCGAAGTGTCTGGTAGATGTAGTGGTGGATTTCCACGCTGCCATTGGGATTTCTTCCCCATATCCAGGTCAGGGGCTCCGTGTGGTGAGAGCCATTGGTGGTATGGCAATCCACATAAACCAGGGGCAACCACTGGTTGTACAGCTGGACCAGTCCCCGTGCTTCGGGGCTTTCCAGTTTGACGAAATCCCTGTTCAAATCCATGTTCAGACCGTTTGTGCGGACACCTACGCCGTTTTCAACCTGTTGGTAGGAACGATGGGTCGGATCGATTTTCTCGTTGCCATCGGGGTTGAATACCGGGACAAGGAGGATATTGAATTTCTCCAGGGCAGGGTGGTCCTTTGCCAGCATGTCCCGTGTCAGCATCTGGAGCGCTTCTTTCCCCTCAACTTCTCCCGCGTGGATGTTGGCTACCAGTAAAACGGCTGGTTTGTTGGATTGACCGGGGGAAGCCTGGGCCGGTTTTCCCAGGATTACAAGGGGAATGCTTCTCTTCTCAAAGGTCTGGCCGATGGAGCTGAGAATGACCTGTTTCGGGTAACGGGATTGAAGTTCACTGAAGAAAGAGAGCACGTCATTCAGTCTGGAAGTGCTTTTATAATCTGTCCGTTCCGGTACAGTTTGAAGGGACTCATGATTTCTTGCCAGGGCAGAAATCTGTATTAGAATCAGCGAAAGAATGAGAAGTTTCTTCATATTGCCCCCGACTTTGAATAGCGCTTTCATTTTTGCATTCATGCACAGATCCGTCAATTGAAAAGTGATTGGGAAAAGAGGTGATGGGGGATGACTTCAGAAAAGAGAGGGGAAGGGCAATTTTCCATATTTGCGACTCATGGCGATTTGGGGGCTAGTTTCAGTAGTGCCCGGTGTTGCCAGTTCTGGACCCTCTGACACCGAACTCCCAAATCCGGACGTCCGTCAATTCGCAGAGAAGTCAGAGAATCCGGGAAAGCAGAATAGAACGGGGACTGGTAACGTCTCCGTCTTTTTCCATTCTGTTTCTTTCGTTCAACATTCAACATTTGCACTCAACATCCGGCACTCCGCATCGTCTTACTCCTGCTAATTTCGGAGGGGTCGGAGTACCTGATCCAGTCTGGTGGTGGGGGCAGTGACCTTTC